>Ga0255763_1004375_pt1 | contig 12009 bp, 8 predicted proteins | sample 041ome_2_FD_179963 | JGI IMG/M metagenome (GOLD analysis project Ga0255763, IMG submission 179963) | Coastal salt marsh microbial communities from the Groves Creek Marsh, Skidaway Island, Georgia - 041406US metaG (version 2) | ecosystem: Environmental > Aquatic > Marine > Intertidal zone > Salt...
CAAGCGGGCAGACATTCGGTCACCTTTGTCGCCGCACACACTCAGACATGCCTTCGCTACGCATCTTTTGAACCACGGTGCGGATTTGAGAGTGGTGCAAATGTTGCTGGGCCACGCTGATCTCACGACTACACAGATTTACACGCATGTGGCACAGCAGCGTCTGCAGGATTTACATTCTCAGCACCATCCGCGAGGCTGAGGCTGTAAATTAGGCTTGTGCTGATGCAACGCGGTAAGTTGGGGTGGTTGCCCATGGTCGATTACTTAAAATCCAGTCGAGGCTTTCGTTAGGCGCCAGGCTTCACCAGCTGCGCTCGCGATTGAATAATGGCGTATTTGCGTATTTGCGTATTTGCGTATTTGCGTATTTGCGTATTTGCGTATTGAAACGCGTCCAGCCCGATCAGCGCTTGCAAGTTTCTAGCGCTTGCGAGCCCCATTTAAAAAAAGTGTCACACTGAATGTCAGGCGTTCCTCGAGTTCCTCAGCAGCTAGCTGTCTTCCCGTTGTAATTTGCCGCGCTGGCCCACCTAAAACCAAGCTCAAGAACGCGGCAGCCGCCTGCGAGGGTGTTTCTAAAGCCAGTGTTCCGAGTTGGGTGTGTTGGGTGAAAAGCGACTCTAAAAACGACAGTGTTGGGCCCGTTGTACGCCGGAAGATCTGATCAAAGAACTCAGGAAACTGAAATGAATGAGACCAGATTATGCGCTGTAACCGAGTTCCCTCCGTTGTTGCAAGATTTTTCAATCGCAAGCGCGCGACGTTCATTAGCGTGCCTTCGAGAGAGTTTTCGCTGACATCCTTCAGCTCGTCTATCGTAATGGTATATCGGTCAGCGGCATCCTCAACCGCGGCAAAAAATAAGCTCTGTTTGTCGCTGAATCGGGAGTAGAGTGTTCGCTTAGACATACTTGCGATCTTCGCGATTTCCTCCATTTTTGTATCGTTAAAGCCTTTCTCTAAGAAAAGATCGAGCGCAATGGCGAGTATCTGGCTCTCCTTTCGTGCCGCGTCCTCAGCGCGTGGCCTACCGCGTGAAATCGCTAGTTTACGTGCCTGAGCTTGGGTTTCTGGCATGGATCTGATTGGGCTTTAGTATCTCTTAACATTCCAATGCTAGCACAGATATTGGTTGCGATTTCCTTTTTGTTTTGTACACTACTGTTTAATAGCGGCGTCCGTCAGTGTTGATTCAATAACAGAAAGCGGCGCACTCTAAAAAGGTAAATGCACTAGCAAAAACAGAGGCATTGGTGAGCATCGTGATAAACAATCCCATAGATCATGTTATTAGACCTACTCGAGTCGCGCAGTGGGCTGCTGGTCGCATAGGTCGTAGTGCAATGAGGGCCGTAATCAGAGACCCGAGTCTGGAACTGGTGGCCCTACATGTCCATTCACCCGAGAAAGTGGGGCGTGATGCGGGTGAACTCTGTGGTCTCGAACCTATCGGGTTGCGCGCGACTTCTGAGATCAGTGATGTATTGCTGAGCCAGCCAGACGTGCTTCTGTATATGCCTGAGGGCTATGACCTTGATGCCCTTGAGACGATCTTGAGTGCTGGCGTAAACGTGGTTACGACGCGCAGTGAATTCTTTTTTCCCGCGGGTATGTCACCTGACATCCGGGAACGGATACAGCGCGCCTGCGAGACAGGCGAGTCTACCTTGTTTGCGACTGGCAGCAGCCCGGGTTTTTCGACTGTTGCACTGCCTTTGGTTCTAACCAATCTTTCACGGCAGGTGGATTGCATCACGATTGATGAGTTTGCTGATATCCCTGCATCGGTAACCCCGTCGATGATTACCGATGTGATGGGCTTTGGATCACCGCCGGCAAACTCGCTGGATCAAAGGCGCCTAGACCATGCGTCAGAGGGCTTTTCTCAGTCACTGCAAATCTTAGCGGCCACTTTGGGTAAAACGATTGACCGATTTGAGACACGCGGTGAAATGGCCCTGGCTAATGAGCCCATCACTTTGGAAAATGGTTATGTGATAGAGCCAGGAACGATGGCTGCTCAGAGAATCACGGTTTCGGCGGTGCGAGAGGGACGAGCTATCCTAGAGTTTCGCGCGAACTGGTATTGTTCAAAAAATTTGGATCGCGACTGGTATTTAGGTGATTCGGGCTGGCGCATACAAATTCAAAGCGATACTCCGCTTGATGTAAAAATTGAGTTCCCTAAAGGGCCGCAGAGTCACGCTGATCAAATGTCTTCGCTCACGGCGCACCCCGCAGTAAACGCGATTCCACACGTGCTAAAGGCTAAGCCTGGGATCAGAATTAACCCTGAGCTGGCCACGATGTCACCTTGGCTTGCATGACGTTTAGCGGCATTGATTATCAGCGCTCGCTTTGCCTTGAGGACGTTTAACAGGGTAGAGTATTTGCGCTCGTTTTGATTTGGGCGGCCTTTAGTGGGGTCGAGTACCTATGCTCACTGTTACTTGCGACGTTTACCGAGACTTCGTATCTGCACTCACCTTAGATTCAAGTAGGAACGCTAGAACGATCGATACGCTTGCGGCCACGATAAAAACATAAAAAGCAGGCTCATACGAAGCGTAGGTATCATAAATTTCCCCCACCATTCTGACTCCGAGGATCGCCATCGCCTTCGTGATGATGGTCATTAAACCCAGCACCGAACCATAACTCTGCGTCCCGAAATATGCTGCGGTAAGCATGCTCCAAGCGGGGTAGACGCCTCCGATACCAATGCCGAACAGTGTCGCAAAAATGAGCAGGGTCCAATAGCTCGGCCCTAATAGGTAAAGTACCTGCAGCGCGATGTGGACTGCCGCGACAAAGATGAATATGAAGCGGAGATCAAACTTATCCGAGAGGTGACCTACGACCAGTTTGCCACCAATAGCGGAGGCCGTCATGCATGAAAGGATAAATGCGGCAGAGGTTAAATCGATGCCGATATCCTGAAAGTAGGGTGCTTGCGCTGTAACCATAGCTTGATCACAAAAAAGCATCAGTCCAATTGCGAGGGTAATAAGCCAGAAGTTGCGTTGACGGAGCAGGTCTCTGTAGGGCATGGCCCGCGTGCCAGATGATCTATCGTGACCTGCCGCGTTCTCTTCCGACTCAGGGAATTCTTCTGCGTAACCCGCCGTACTGCTTGTGGGATGATTCCTGATCAATAGGGCAACCATCAGCAATACCGCGGTCAAAACGATTCCACTGTTGATTTGCAGGGCTACGCGCCAATCAAAGCCATCGATCATCGCGGCGGTAAAAGGCGCCATGATGAAGCCACCTGCAGAGGTGGAGGCCGCCATGATGCCCAGTGCTCTCCCGCGTCGCTTTTGGAACCAGCGCACGATCACGGTGTTTACTGCTAGGGTGCCACAGGCGGTATAACCGTAGGCGATAGGCAGAAAGATCAGGGCGATTATTATGTAGCCATTGTCGCTGAGTGTTAGAGCGTATAAACCCAGCGAATAAGACAGGCCGCCCGTAAGGATCACCATTCGCGCTGAGTAGAGGTCAAGAAGCCTACCAATGAGGGGTGAAAGGAGCGCTACGCCGAGCAGCAAGGCGATGTAGCCGTTGCTGATACTCGCTCTGTCGAAGCCCAACTCGCTCGTTACGGGCACCACGAATAAGCCGAAAGTGTAAGAGGAGGACCCTATGACCAAGGCGGCGCAAAAGAATAAACCAGCATGCACTAACCAGCCGGGGTATATCGGAACCACTTTGTTCATAGATGCCTCGCTTTGGCTTTGCCAGCTTGTGGATATACTTGTTTAGTTAGTTAAAAAGGCATGCACGAGTGCTTCGCTTGCCGTCCACAGTTTGCTCGCGGCTTCATCATCTTCTGCCATTGGATTGCGTGCCTCCGGAGCGCAATTGAAAAAGTAGCCGTTCGTTGTTTTCGCGAGTTCAGGATCTTCTGACATCCAAACCAAGGTGTCCGCCGCGACCCCTGGCTCGTCTCGATCCAGAGATGCCATGTATTGCTGCATACGTTCATCGCCGTGATTGGCGAAATTGGATGACACAACACCGGGATGCATCGCGTGCGCTACGATACCGCGGTCTTGAACGCGCTCAGCAAGCGTTCGAGTGAATAAAAGATTGGCTAGTTTTACTCTGCAGTAGGTTTCGCCAAAGTTGTATGGATCGGTAGGCTGAAGATTGTCGAAATCAAATGGCTGTGCACTGTGGTGCGCATTTGATGATACGTTGATTACTCGCGCTTTGCTTCCGGTCTCGCTTGCTGTGCGCTCGAGTAGTGGAAGCAACCTGAGTGTTAACAGAAAGTGCCCCAGGTGGTTGCTGGCAAAGGTGTTCTCGTTACCCTCGGCTGTGATAACGAGGTCGGAGGTCAGGCCGCCCGCATTGTTGATGAGCACATCTAATCGGCCGGTCAGACTTGCGATCGTGTTGGCGAGTTTTTGTGTGTCGGCGAGGCAGCCAAGGTCACAGCGCAGCATCTCAAACTGCGTCGGGTCGTTTATCGACGCGCGAATATCAGCTTCGGCTTGTTTAGTCCGCTCAGGGTTGCGGCCGACACCGATGACTCGCCAACCTTGCTCGAGCAGCTTGAGTGCTGCTTCCTTCCCGATACCGGCACTCGCACCGGTGATTACCGCAACCTTATTCTCGTTACTGGACATCGCTTAGCTCCGTTTTATTATTGAGTTTGCGTAAAACCATCCTCGTGCGTTACCCACTGAACAAAGCGGTGCAGTGGGTACATACCGTCCCAGGGATTTCCGATCGTAGATCCGCCGGCTTCGCCTAGCCTAGTCACTCGCTGTGCTCCAGCACTTGCTAGTCGGTCACGGTAATCGGCTATCCGCGTGTCCGGATAGAAGCCGACAGTCTGTGTTGCGACGTTCACATACTGTACGGCATCATCAAGGCTCTCAACGCGAACCACGTTCGCTGTTTTATTAATCGGGTGGAAATCGACGGGCTCATCTGAATGAATGACGATACCCTTGCCATCTAGATCGCCAAATACGGTGTAGTCATCATCCATAAGCATCAGCGCTTCGATCTCATCACGCATGCCCGCTTCGATAGGACGGAAGTCGCCAGATGCCTCCGCTCGCGCAGCAATCAGTTGCTGAAGTAACTCGCTGAAACGATCTACTTGCTCTTTATTGCCCTCTATAAACTGGAATCGGCTTGCGGCACAGGCTTCTTGGTTTAGCATCATGATGTCGTTGCAAGCACTCTGTGCTGCGGCGAGCAGCGAGTCTTCGCTCTCGAACACCTCACGCCCCAACATCGAGATGGAGCTCTTGGGATCAAATGATACGAGCTGAAATCCGGGGCCAACATACTTTACTAGGTTATTGATGGCTTCGCCGCCACCCCATGCGACAAGCTTGTCAAAATACTGGGGTCTGAACAGGCTACGTTCCGTGGTGTCGTCACCGCCCCGCCAGTAAACGGCTGACATTGACTTAACGAGAGGGTGTTGAGGGTCGATGTCAGCGAAACTTTGGAGTAGGGCCACCATAGTGAATGGATCTGCTGACGACATTTTGAATAAATTGACCGCTTTTACTAATGCACCTTGTGCAATTGACTTAATTGCAACTCCCGGTGAATTACCGGGCAGTATGTGAATCAGTCTGGGGCCAAAGGCGCGAATGAAGCTGGTTTTACCCGTAAAGTCGGTTCTGGGAACCCAGCGATCGAGTGCTTGCGGGTCGGGAAAACTTTGCTCGAGCTCCCTCTGTAGAATTTCTTTATTTAGATAAAGCACTGCGTGTTGTGACACTGCTTCAATCACGGATCTGGGTAGAATGTGCGTTGCGGCCATGCGCTCGAAGCAGGCGCTCATATGTGGATTGCCGCTGTCAGCGATCCATTTTCCGCCTTCAACTAAAAACTCGATAATCTCCGCTGTGCTGACGTTAAGTAGGGGAGGCGGCTCGCTCCTTGGGTGTATGAGTGAGTCAAGGTTCAACGCGGGTGTAGCGAATTGTACATTTAGGTCACGGGATTTCTGGACCGTATCGTTGCCTTCAACCAGCGAGCCTCTGGCAAAAAACGGTGCTGCTACTGTGGTGTTAGTCATTGATCCCCCTAACGTAGGCATCGACGGTACCTGCGCAACCAATCTTATCGTCGCCTTCGATATCGGAAAAGCGGGCGATGTTGTCTCGTATAGATGGGCTCTTTGCGCCGCAAGCGCAGGGTCTGAAGTCAATAGCAACTTTATCGCCAGAGATGACCCCCCCCCAGCGTCCGTTCAGAGACAGATCGAAGAACGCAGCTCGGCCCTCGTATTCGCCTGATTGACCTGTAAGCAAGTTGTCACCCGATTTATCGAGAATCAGTGGTACGACCCAGGGTGGCAAATGGTAGCGCATACCTTTTTGACACCGCGGCATGCCTGATTGTAGCTCTTGCATGCTGTAGTTTTGATAGTTGCGCTCAGGTGCGATGTTGAAGGTTTCGTACACGAATTCACGGTAGTTTTCGGGCAAGGCTGCTCCCTTTAAACCCCCACCAACGTAGATTGAGTTTTCTGGGTTGAAGTCGCTAGCACTGAAGCCGGCGTCTCGAACGCGTTTAGCAATGTCGTAGAGGCTGGCCCACATGCCGGTGACATGCAGTTTTTGATGCCGAGAGTCGATCATTTCTTGCACCGCGATTTCTGCCGCTTTGGCGAGCGATGCCTGTCGCTCTGCCGAGGTGCGCTCGAAATCGGCCAGCTCGTTAGGCGTGGCGCTTCCTTCTGCAATTTTCTTGCGAAGTACGACCATTTTGGTGAGTGAGCCTACCGTTATTGGTGGAACAGGGTAGGTGAAGGGTTCTGTCGTCGGATCCTGGAGCGCTTCAATGTAAGACTCGCCCGTGACGCGATTACGGGCCACGCTGGCGACAGGGGCGAGCCCCATCATACGTCGATCTTTCGCTGGCACAATACCCGAGCCCCAGCTGTATGCTGCAACAGCTTCAAGACGACACCAGTTCATGTCCTCCGCATTAGCAATGAGCATGGCAGACTTGCCGGTTGTGCCGCTCGAGCAAGATACGTATACCCCTCTCGCTTCGAGCTGTGCTACCCAGTCATCAACGTCATGGATGTCGGCGTAGTCCAAGTCGGGGATGGTGTCCGCTCCCACGGTAGCGAGCCACCGGCTCAGCTTTTCCCATTTTGAGCCCAGAAGAAAACTCTCAGGGTAACTTTTATAAGCCGTGTGCGGGAATAGAATCCTGGCGGCCTCTTCGAAGCTGTTAATCTGCTCAATACCGGCGTCATCAGCGCGCTTGGCTAACAGCTTGATCCGGCTTTTGTTGTGCTGGAATCGTTCGTCAATGGCGCGCAGCTGAACTTCGGCGATGGCAGTATGCGCTAGATCGTAGCGCGTGGGGTCCTGCACTAGCGAGGTTAATCTTTTTACAAAATCCATGGTAATGTCCTAATTAATGATACCAAACATTACCATTAATAGTCGGGTCACAGCAATAAAATTATTGATTCGTTTTCTTAATCTCTTCGCTGTCTTAGGTCGATTTTGCGAAAACGTGGAAGCGGCCAGATAATTCATTGGTGTGATAGTGAATGTCGCCTTCACTCACTAACTGAAGACCCGCATTGGTAAAAAGGTTTTGCCAATTAGAACTCAGGTTTACGCGACTCGATGCTTGGCATAGATCGGAGGCGGTTGCGTGGGAGATATTTAGATCATTACTGAGTCGACGCAGCCGAATGAATGCGCTTCCCAGATTATGCTTTGCCTCGGTCTTGATCAGCTCTAGTTGCGTCCCCAGAGCCTGAAGGACAATAGAAGACCTGTCTTGCACAAAGCGGGCATAAACGCGTGCGAGCATGGACTCAAGTTTTGCGAAAAATTTTCTCTCCGCTACCCGGCTGTTGGGGCGTTTTAGGTCTGGATCAAGGAGCTCAAGTGTGGTGACGAAATCGTAGTCGACTTTTTGCTTCGCCATTTGTTGAACGATCACAGAGTCGGAAGAGTGACAGACAGCAGCGAAAATCCCACTTGGTTTGAGAAGGGTATATATTACGCTCGCGGTTTCCGCCAAGTCGGTATACTCCACCCCGAACTGGCTTGTTATAAGATCAAATGACTGGTCTGGCAAACCGAGCTGAGCAATGGGTGTATTGCCCAGGAACTGAATTTTGGCCAATCGCTCTGATAGTGCAGTGTCAGTTTTAGCTACATGGTGTGGTTTTATGTTCGCTGCGTCGCATGCGGTTATGCTGAAATTGGCGTGATTCGAGTCAGAGTATGTTTGAGCCAGCAGCGCAATGGAGCCATTCCCCGTGCAGAGATCCAACACCTTAGCGGCGTTGGGCGTAGATGCAAACTGTCCGTTCCAAAACGATTCGAATTCACCATCGTAGTTTCTAATGAAACCATCAGGTAGAGAGGTCAAGTGACCCTGATTCCAGAATTCAGACCAGCTGTCGGTATAGCTTTTGGGAGTCATAGACCACCTACATTGTTTAATTAACGCCTGTCTTTGACTATTGTCCAAAAAAAAGGGGCCGCTAAAACAGGGGCCCCAAGAGAGTGAGTGTATGAGCTCAGTTAAACGTTTTGGTGAAGCCCACTTTGAATACTCGACCATAAGTGAAGCCTGAGAAGTTCAGGTTGTCCGCGTTTCTTCTGTACTCAGGGGGCTCTTCATCAAAGAGGTTGTCCACTGAAAAACGTAAGGATAAATCTTTTGTTAGCATATCAGAGCCATTGAAGTCGTATCCTACAAACAGATTTGTGACAAGGAATGAATCCACGCTGCTTTGATTTACCGCACTGTCGGCTTTGAAGCTGTCGGTGTAGTTAAATGTAAGTCGTGCGCGAAGATTGTCTCTGTGCACTCCTACGTAGGCAGACATGGTCATATCAGGGTTGTACTGCAGTTGATCTGAAATGGTGCCGCCCTGGTTTAGCATGAAGTCCATCTGATAGTTACCTGCGACCCCATATGACATCTGGCCTAGCCCATTCGTGTGCGTGTAGTTAACCGAAAAGTCGAGTCCCTCGAGTTCTGCCTCCGAGAAGTTCGACGTCACACGATCATAAATATAGCCAAGGCTTGCGTTAGGGTTCGCAGGATCAACAACACCATCGAAGACGCTTGGGTTTGCAACCTGATCCAAAATAGAGGCCCAGCGCTCAGGTGTAACGTCCCATATGAATTTGTCAGGGTTGTTACGTCGAACGGTTGGATCTGGGACCGAGAGCTGACCTAAGATGTCGGTAAACTCGATGCTGTAGTAGTTGGCGCTGATATTCAGCCCTTCTACGGGAGTCAAATTAAAACCCACCGCCCAAGACTCCGCAGTCTGTGGAGCCAGTCCTGAGGCAGAGCCTTCTAAGATAACCACTATATCACCTTGTCCGTCATACTCGTTATAAACGTCCGTAGTATCGCTGGTGATAATCGAAACCGGCAATCGCACGAAGCGTCCATTTGAGATCGCGAGCGTATCAAGCGCTGTAGGTGCATTGAATGATTCGCCCCAGTGACCATAGATTTCGATTTTATCATTTGGCGAAAAGCTAAAACCGATTTGCGGGTTAGTTGTTTTGCCAAAGTCGCTGTAGTCATCGTGTCGGACAGACAGAGACAGATCCAGCGTTTCCAAAACCGGTACAGCGAGCTCTATAAACGCAGCGGTGTTGTCGCGGCTTGCTGTTTTGTTGTTTAGTCCGTTAATGGAGCCAATTGGTCCTGCAATTGAACGCGTTCTTACTCTGTCCTCGTTTATCTCGATCCCTGCTGCAACACGAAGTTCGCCTGCAGGAAGGCTCAGGACGGCCCCATCTGCCACAATACGTGCCACGAGCAGCTCATGTATGGTTTTAGTGGCTGATTCGGAGTTGAGAATGTCGGTGATGACAGAGGCATCCGCGGCAGCGACGTTAAGCGGATTTAGAGCGCCCGACTGAACGTAGGCGGCCATCTTGGTCTCATCGGTGCTTGGTCTAGTGCTGCTGTTATTTGAGCGCCCATAGTAAAGTGTGTTGCGTAACTGCCATCCGTTATCCAGATTAATCGTTAACTCTGGAGCTATGCCCCACGTAGCCATATCAATTTCTTGCTTTCGGTCTTCGTAGGCTGGGTGTGCTGCGTAGGAAAAGCCTGCGCCATTGGGGTAAAGATAGACTTGCCCCGGTCCCACTGTTGCTGGATCTGGTAAGCTAAACTGAGCGATGGTAGCCGCATCCAATTGAGCGGGGCTTGTTCCTGCTACATCGAATGGAGGCGGCGCTACGGAGCCCCTGGGGTAAGCGCTGTAGGTGTTACTTCGCTCTGAGTAGTAGGTTTTGACACCCAGTTCAACGTTACTGGTGAGTTCCTGTTTGTAGCTCAAAAATAGGTTGTTGCGTTCCTGTTCTGGCACCATGGGGGAAAACGAAAACTGGTCGCAAGTTGGATCTCCCGCTGATTGAGCTCCGGTGCCCGGCGCGGCAGGGTTGTTTGTCCACCCTCTGCCGTAATTGAACCAGCCGAAATTTGTTCGTACAGGGTTAATGCAAGTTGTCGCCTCTTTCTGTGAGAATGCATTGGTTTCAGGGTCGTAATAACCAGAGCCTGACCAGTCCCTGTCACCGTTTAAAATTTCGTCGCGGCTTGATGTGCTGACGGAAGCAAATATTGAGCCGTCAGCCCATGAGGTGCCCGCGCTCAATGACAAGTTCTCATGACCGTAATCATCTCCGGTGCCAACGTCCAGATCAATTTGCACGCCATCTTGCTGCGACTTGGTCATGAAGTTGATCACACCCGCTACGGCGTCTGCACCGTACAGCGATGAGCCGCCATCGGTTACGATGCCGATGTTCTGCAGCGTGTTGCCACTGAAGATATCCGCATCAATAGCGGCTTCATACACACCCACAGGCGCAATGCGGTGGCCATCCATCAGCAAAAGGGTTACTGAGCCTGAAGCTGAGTTGAAGCCAGGCATGTTTCGCAAGTTAGGACGTGAAATGGAGATGTTTGTGGATCCGCGAGGGTCTTCCTCGGGTCGTTTGTTAAAAAAGTTGGTGACCTGCGGTATGGACGCCATGATTTCGTTCATGTTCGCCGCACCCAAATCGGTGATTTTCTCTGAATCAAGCGAGATGGTTTGCGATCCGGTAACCTCAGTTCCGCGAATTAAGGTGCCGGTGACTAGAACTTCTTCCAGCTCGGTTGCTTCGTCTTGTGCCAATGTTGCTGTTGCTCCAAAAGTCGAGAGCAGAACCGCCGATACGGCGCATACTGAACGCTTCAGAGTAAACCTGGGTAGTTGTCGCTTCTTGTTTTCGTAATACATGCTGTATTCCTTTATTGGTTTTATAAAAAAATATGCTTACGCATTCCCCACTGAGAATCCTTCTTATTGGGCTGGCATCCGTTTATCGCCTTGGTGCCCAGACATCGCTTTGCCAACTGAGTGATCAGGGGTGTCCCTTTTTTAAATCAACACTGTTGAACGGTTTAACTGTACATCACTGTTGAATGATTGACAACATTTCGCAACGAGAAGTTTTGCTGGTGTGTATTTGTGCATTCTTGTAACAAACAAGACGTAGTCGACGCGATCAAGTAATACCAACGAGTCCGTTAAGCATGTACAATACGCCGCTCGCGTATGAATGGAAAACGGTGCAGGCGATGATAAAATTTGGGAGTAGCCCACTCGTTCAGTGTTTTTGTCGATTCATTTTCGCCCTGATGTGTGGCATGACGACGGTCAGTACGGCAGATGAAATGTCAAACGCGGAGCAGGCGATTCGACAGGGCCTCGAGTCAGAGGTTGCTGGTATGAAAGTCGAATCGGTCAGTCCGACCGAGCTGCAGGGCATGTACGAAGTCCAATTTGAAGATGGCCCGCTGGTGATCGCGCATGAGTCGGGCGAATTCTTTTTGTTGGGCGACATGTTTAAAGTCGTCGAGGGTGGTTTTGTCAACCTGTCCGAAATACGCCGTAACGGCATTAGGGCAGCGCAGCTAGCCGATGTGCAGCGGTCGGACACCATCGTTTTTCCAGCTAAAGGCGAAACG
>Ga0255763_1004387_pt1 | contig 11975 bp, 10 predicted proteins | sample 041ome_2_FD_179963 | JGI IMG/M metagenome (GOLD analysis project Ga0255763, IMG submission 179963) | Coastal salt marsh microbial communities from the Groves Creek Marsh, Skidaway Island, Georgia - 041406US metaG (version 2) | ecosystem: Environmental > Aquatic > Marine > Intertidal zone > Salt...
GTATCGTAAGGATAGTTTGTTATCTTCAGCGGTTTCCAACTTTAACCAAGAAGGAAGATATTGATTCATCACCCTTACCTTAGTTACCAAGTTTTTAGCTACCTCTTGCTTTGTTGCAATAACCAATACATTAAAGTCCTGATTGAACAACATCTTCCAAAGTGAGAATCCTGCTACCAAAGTTGAAATACCCGTTTGACGAGATTTCAATACAATGTTATATCTACAATCTTTAAATTGAGTTAAGGTATCCTCTTGATACGGAAAAAGGTGAAAGGGAATTTTTCCTCTCACCGGATGTTGTATCATACAATACTTTTTCATAAAGTAGATTGGGTCAGAAGCACATCTCTGATACTCTTCCTTTATGATTTCTTTTAATGTTTTCTTTTGTTGTGCCATAAGTTAATTATCCACCTGCTGCAAAGAATAATGCAAGTACCCCACCTGTGATAGTTCCCAACTTCCATAAGAAGGTGTTTCGTTTTTGTCTTTTCAATTCTTTTTCTAAAGATGTAGATTTTTCTTTTTCTAACCCAAACTGTTCATCTTTCTTATCAATAATTGATTGTAGATTTACCACCTTGCCATTTAGATTTGTGATAACACTATCCTTCAACACAAGCTTATCATTTGATAATCTTAATAGCTCATTAGTTTCAACCAATTGAAGTTTTAATCCATCAAATGTAATTAAATCTTTAATTACCAGTTTGACTATTGGAACTTCCAGTTTCACTACGGAGTCTTTCCTCACTATCGAGTCTTTCGTTGTAACGGTCTGTGAAAAACTTGACAAGCTCATCGAAAGAAAGAACATCAACATTATTAACTTCTTCATCTGTTTGATTTTTTATAATTGCAATGTTACCTTGAACTCTATCGATATCACTATCAATTAGTTCGATTTCTGAATGTAACGATTCTATTTTCATATCCAACTCATCGTTGGCAATTGCGATTGAATCAATATCACTTTGGATTGCTTCAATCTTATCATCAAATGCAGCAACATCAGTTTGGATATCATGCATTACCATCAAATTGTAACCTACAAATCCTAAGATTACAATTAATATTAAATATATTTTTGTATTACTATTATTCATCTTATAAAGGTTGTACTAATTCGTAGTTTTTATCTTTTAAGAGTTCGTATGCTGCATTTCGCCTCTCAATAACTTCGGTAAGTTCTTTCTTACCATTTTCTATATCCTTTTCAATTTGTGCTTTCAAAGTTTGTACATCTTCGTTTGATGACCACTTTTCAACTGAACCATCATCATTGATATATTCGTGAATGTTGGTTACTTCATAAAGAGCATCATTCCATTTAGCTAAAACTTCAGTTCCATAAGCAGCCATATTAGAATAAATTTTATATTGTTCATATGCCTCCCACAAACCATCTCTTTTGATTGGCGCTTCCTTTTCAGCTAAACAACTTGAACAATAACCAGTCTTTTTTATGAGTTTTTTATCAGTAGGACCAAATTTAGTTTTTTTACAAGTTTCAGATTTACATTCTGAAAGTTTTTGTACTAATTGCCTAACTTTAGCTAATTCGGAAGATGATTTAGATTGTTTTACCTTACCATATTCTTTTTGTTCCCAAAGAATACCATCTTCTTCCCAAACATCACCAATGTTTCTTTCGATAGTTTCTTTAATACCCGATAAGGAAATTTGAGTATCTTTTTTATATTCACCAGTGTGAATCATATCCACCAACTTTCTACGAGTTGGATGCATGAATTTTTTATTGAATTGTTTCTCAGCCATACTAAATCCTATATATACTTATATATAAGTATTGTGATTTAGATTATTCGTAAAATAATCCGAGTATCTGATTCAATGGAGCAAAGGTTCCAGTCAATTTGAAAGTCTTTCCACCATATACGAATACAATCCCCTCATTAGGAACAATCTTATTCTTACCACCAATTGCGTTTAATCTTTCCAACTCCAATTTGAGTTTTGCAACTTTCTTTGGGTCTCCACCTTTCTTAACATCAGCAATTGTTTGGTCTAATCTTTTCTTCATATTCCTAACTGCCGCATCAGGATTTGCGGTTAGAACTGAACTCATAAATGAAAGTACTTCTGCTCCAACTCCTAAGAAAATATCCTCAAATGGTCTGATATTATCTTTAGCCATTTTAGCATGGTCATTTTTATCAATACCCTTAGCCCATTCTAAAGTTTTCTCATCAGTAATATTCTTAGAATCTAATCTGAATGATTTATCGTAGAATGCCCATCTCTTAACTAATCCCATTAGGGTTTTGTTATCCAAAGTAGATGGTGATTTTTTAGTTACGAAATCTGTCCAAAAAGCTTGATGATAATCTGCGATACCATCATTATCCTTCAACTTAAATTTGGATTGAAGTTTTGAGATTTGTCCGTTGTACTTTCCTTTTAGTTTTGTTAAATCCGTTGATTTAGGTAACTCATTAATTGGTGGCCCTTGGATTGTGTAAGCTGATTGTACATCTGCATTCACTTGTTTAATCATTCCCGCAAGGATTCTTGCAGCTTCCTGATTTTCTCCAATGGCAATTCCGTCCTCGTTATATTCCATAGTCCCATGAAATACAAGTAGTGCTTGGCCATAAGGTATTACATTTACGGAAGTAGGGTAGATAACCTCCAAGTTCATAAAACAAGCACCACCCTTAAATACCTTTTCTCTTTGTTTATCAGAAAGTGATTTTATTGCTTTTGATAAATCATTCATAGCAAAGTTATAAGCTTTTTCCAATTCACCTCTACCAGCAAATTTAGTTGCTACACCATTGATATCCAAAGCATTCTCTCCCTTATTTTTTAGGTGTCCTTTGTTTCTTGCTGCAACTAATCTTCCATCTCTCCAACTAACTGCCAATGCCTGTCCATCGGTTTTTTCTCTAGCTAACTCTAGGTTACCTTCTAATGCTTTGTTTACAATATCTTTTAATTGTCCGAAAGTTAAATTGATTTCAGTATCGAACGGATGATTCATATGTCCATACGCACCACCTTCGGTTAGTAGAACCTCATTTAGTAATTCTTTTAATCTTATCATTTCTTCACTTTCATTTATTGATTTATAACTCACCTTTGGATATTCCTTAGCTATCTTTAGTAAATCCTTTATACCTAACCCCACTTTTATAGTTTTAAGTTTAAAGTTCTTATCTAAATTATATAATGCTGCCACTCTATGATGTCCATCTAAAATGTAGTTATCTTTAGATATAATTACCGGTTTAGATAAATTTGATTTTTCAACATCCAAAAGTGCCTTCACTTTATCAACATTTAAATTTTTTTGAGTCATTCCAATTTTGGAAACATCTATCGTTGATGCCGATACAGATACATTATTACGTTTTAAATATGTTACAAAATCACTAACATCCTTTGAGTTGATTTGTGGCATATCTTTTCTATCTACCCCTAACGATTTGGATATACGTTTTATGGTATCTTCAGAAATACCGCCACTCAATGCATATGGTTCATTATATTGTAGTTCCTCTTTATCAAACTTTTTTCGTAACTTCTTCAATTCCTTATTATGGTCATCAATCCATTTTTGGTATGGATAACCATGTGGTGCTAGTTGTTCGGTTACAGGTTCGTAACCCCTTTTCTCAGTATCCTTTTCTTTGGATTGGTGGCCACCCATTTTATCGTCATCATCAAAATCGATAGTATCGGGTTCAGCCAATGAACCTCTTTTTGCAATTGCAGATGTTTGATGATGTTTATTAAAATCTTTTTCTAATTCTGATTGATTAGGGTCTAAGTTTACTGGCTTATACTTATCACTTATTTTAGTTGGTAATGATTCAAACTTATATTCAGGTGATGAAGTCTTGAAATCATCTTTTCTCATTATGGTTTTAGCGATTATCTTATTCGCTTGTTTCATAAATGGAATATTCAAATTTGTTCTATTATCCTTTGCTACAATCTGATTGTATTGATTAAGGAAACTTACAAATTCTTTTTTCTTCTTACCCAATCTTTTAAAGAAACCAATCAACTCAGCGTTGGTTACTTCCTTTCCGTTTCTTGGGTCGTTTAATCTATCGAAGAAATGTTTACCAGTTAGAACTACATCTACTGGTTTAAATTGTTTATCTGCAAATGTATCAATCTTCTGAAGGTCTCCCATTGGGATTTCGTTGATTGGTAATTTACCCCAATCTTTTCCTTTAGTGAAAGTTTTTGGTTTCTTAATAGTTCCTAGATGATGTTTATCGTAGTACACTTCAATGTATTCAACACCTTTACCACCTTTGAATAATTTATCAGCTGCGGCATTTACAATGTTTTTCATAAACCCATCGTTTGCTCTTGGAAGATACATATCAACCTTTTTACCACTCTTATCGTATCCGATTGCATCAAATCTAGTACCACCAAACTCATTGAGTTCAACTTCTATACCTTCTTTAGAATACATTTTATATTTAAAATCGGTATTGGTAAATCTTACCTTTACATTATGTTGTTTGTAGAAACGATTTAAGGTGTTTACCAAATCACCAATTGTTGCTTTCATTTGTTCAACATCGTTGGGTTTGTATGCGTAGAAAAACTCCTTTGGAAATAAATCCTTTACAATGTTTGCTATTGAAATAGTTAAAGATGCTTCATTTAATGTAATACCTAAGAAGTTTTCCTTCAAAGGTTTCATACCATTTTTAACTCTAACTTTATTTAGTTGTTTGATTATCTCCTTTTGTTTTGGAGAGTTTGGCATTGTTTTTAATGCCTTAGTAGTTAGTTGATAAATCAAAGTTCTATCTTCCGATGATATCTCTTCAATCATATTATGTGAACGTTTCCAATCATCTAAACTATCTAAATCATATTCTTTTGATTGATTATCAAATCCACAATTGTGGCAGAGGTATTTTTCATCATCATTTGATGTAATTTCCCATTGGTGATTACATTTTTCACATTTAATTTCTTCACCATTGAATTCAACTACAATATTTTCTTCTATTAATCGTACCTTTAAGACTGGTTTACCATTTATGGTAATATCACCCTTATCATTTTTACCAATAGTTTTAACTACAATTTTTTTGTTTTTGAACTTACCACCCAATACAGTATCACCTACGTTGATTGGGATAGTAATATCTTCTTTTACAATATTTGTATTTGGGTCTTTTACTTTTTTAGTTTTACTGGATTCCTCTTTATCATGCTTAGAATCCAATGAATCTAATACAGAATATCCAACTAAACTAGCAAAACGAGTTGCGTGCTTAAACCATAAGTTATAGGCTTGTGAACCATAAAAATCTTTTTGGTTAGTTGCAGTTGTTTTACCAATTACCCCAGCAGGGAATGGTGTTACCGCTTTTACAGGTCCTTTTGGATATATTGGATGTGAATCGATATCAGTAAGTTCATCACTCATAATTTGTGATAAAACAGTATACCCAATTGCTTCGGCTCGTTTCTTAGAAACTTTATCAAATGATGCATATGATGGAAACACAAAGTTAGGTCCATCATCTACTTCAGAAGAACCACCTATCTTAGATGCCTCTTTGATTAACTCAACGTTATCAACTATCCAATCTTCTATTATGTGTTTTGGAATAAAGATTCCCTCAGATGTTATCTCAGGTAGTTGTGATAACTTACCAGCTATGAATTTAAATATTTTTGGATTAAACTTACCATATGCTCTTTTTGCAAAAAACTCTTTCTTATCCTCATCTGAACCACTTCGTAATCCCATTCGAACATCGGTTCCACTTATTGGATTAGATTGCTGAGGAGCTATATAAACGTACCCTTTATCTTTATATCCTTCGAAATCTAAGTTATCTTTGTAAGGAGTAAAGAACTTACCTCCTAATCTACTTGCATCCTTTTTACCAACAACTGTGATAAATGCCGTAGTATCTTCATTGAATTTTTTAAGTACCTCAGTTGGTACATATGGATTTTTTACTTCAATAATTTTGTTTGATGGGATACCAAACATTGTTGTCATTATTTGCTTCTTCTCTTTGAAGTTAAAAGGTGATTTTTGATTATCGGTTTTATTGGATGTTCCGATATATACATTATCTTTTCCAAACTTCTTTACTAAATGTGAGTAAGTAGCATAATGACCTTTATGAAAAGGTTGAAAACGGCCAGCGTAAACAACAACTTTGTTGTCTACACTGTCCGCTTCCAATAATATACTTTCTACTAAAAAGTTAGATAAATCATTCATTATAATAGTACGTTTTCTATTGTACTATATAAATATAGGATTTTATTGTTTTACAACTTCCATTTGCTGAGCCATCTTTTCTTTAATCGATGGGTCAAATGTAATTGTACCTTCTTGTAGATTGATTTGTCCTCTTGGGTATTCCTTTTCAAGTTCACCAACTAAACCTCTAAGAGCTTCGTTTTTCTCTTTGAAATCAGTTTCTGCTCTTTCCAATCCTTCTTCAAGTTTTACCATCTCATCTTCCAACTCTTTTCTTCTTAGATAAAGTTGTCCGAATACATTTACTAACTGAGATATCTCATCATTAGCTTCTTTAATTGGAGTTACTACATCTTCACCTAGTTCTCTAGTAACCAATTCGATTTTTTGAATTTCTTCGTTTGCCATAATACTTTTTAATTAAAAATTTTGTTTTTTGAATTCATATATAAATATACATAAATTATGTTTTCGTTATAATTGTTACACCTCTCTTTTGTACAACTTGAGATGCACACTCATTTCCAAAGTTTATTGATTCAACTACATCGGAGTTTTCCAAATACTTTGTAGTGAATCCTGCTACAAAAGTATCACCTGCTCCAGATATATCCATAATCTCAACTTGTTTGGTTGGATACATAATACCATTATGTTTACACCCATCCTTATCAAGTGTGATTATAAGCTTTTCAACTATCCACTCATTCTCATTAATGAATGTTTCGTTATTTAAATATTCAGTTCTATTTAATTTGATAAATTTTAAATCCCTACACCACTCACCCAATTTCTTTTTGGTATCACAAATTGTGATAGGATGATTGAATGCTATATGAGCAATATCAGTATCTGATAGAAACCCCTTATTGTAATCTGAAATTACAACCATATCATATTCCCAATAATTGGTGGGTAATATATTGATATCAATTTGTTTTACATCATCACCCTCATCTACTCTCAGTAAAAGTGTATTTGATGATTCATGTACATATCTGGTTTTTGTTATGGTGGATGTGTGTGTTATGATATCAACATCAACTCCCAACGATTCTAAATTGGATTGTACATTTAGTGCCATACCACCATTATACCTCTCATTGGTTGGATTAAAAACAGGAGCGGGTCCTTCTGGTGAAAGACGTGGAGTATTTCCATAGATAAAGATATCCATACAACTTTCTCCTATTAAAAGTACTTTACTCATTTGTTAATATTTTTGTTGTACTAAAATCTTCCATTCTATTAAAGAATACTATTGATTTAGAATGATGTTCACCCACAATTGGTTTATCCTTATAATCAGAACCGATTACAAATACATCTGGTTGGTATCGTTTAATTGCCTCATCTAACATTATTTCAGAATCAAATACAATCACTTTACTCACTCCTTTAATTCTCTCCAAATTGTACTTACGTTCTTCCTCAGAGTGAAATGGTCTATCATCTCCTTTTAGTTCCTTTACTCGTTTATCAGAATCAATTCCAATAACAACTAATTCACCAAAGGTAGATGCGAACTCAATCATTTTAAAGTGAGCATGATGTAGAACATCAAAACACCCATTCATCCAAACTTTTTTCATTATAAGAATTTCTCTAATTCGTTAATTACCATTTGAGATGATATACCCTTAGTACATTCAAATTGTCTATTTGTACCCTTATGGTCTGGACACCAATTCCAATCACCGGCATCTAATCGTAATCGATTAAAACACCCACTACACTTATCATTAGGTGGAGTTATTCTTACACAATCTTGCATCTCTGCCCAATCGTATGAGAATCCACTAATCAATACGGTCTTAGTTCCCAATGCCCAACTTAACCAACTCAACCCACTACCAATACCAATAAATGCTTTTGATTTTCTCATTTCATCCATTACGGATTCCAATGGACCCGATGGGTGTTGTATGATTCCGCTTGGGTGTTTATTACCCATATAGTTATCACCTTCATTGGAAAGTAATTTAACTGTATATCCCCTACCATTTAGCCAATCAACTACTTCTTGCCAACCTGTTGGATTGTTCCAATATTTTGATTGGGCTGTTCCGTGAATTGCAATGGTAATTAGTTTATCATCCTTTACAACATTTGATTTTGGTAGTAATGGTTTTATCTCTTTATATTCCAATCCCAATATATCAGAACCCATCTTTTGCATTGTTTGGGTTTTAAAATCATTAGGATTCTTTAATTGATTTACACTACCATCTTCATTATAGAATAAACCAACATCATACATTGCATATAAGTTTGGTACAGTAGAACCAGGTGTAACGAATTCAAATTGAGGATATTGTTCTTCAAACATATGGTTATGAAATGTAGATACAATCAGTTCACAATTGTGCTTTTTTCTAAATTCCTCAAAATATGGAAACCAAGCTAACGTATCTCCTAATGCTCTTGATGACATTGCGATAAATACACGCTTTCCATTTGGATTGAATTTATGTTCGTAAAATAATTCACTACCTCTGAATATTTCAATGTTCCAATCAATACAATATTCTATATTTGATTTAGCCCAATTGTTATTTCTAATAGTGGTCTCAAACCTAACTTGATTTGTTTTGTTATCAATAAATCGTACACTATACTCTTCATCAATATTTCCCAGTATTTCAACAAACGGACCTCTTACAAAATGAGTAACAACTCTATTGGTTATATCAACAATGTTGTTTTTATTCTTTTTTAATTTATCGTATATCATTTCCAAGTCTTATTTGTTAAATCTAATAATGAAAATCCTTCCGCCTGATTTGAATACATTTTGTTAGTTGTATATCGTGGTCTTTGGTGGTGGTAGAATACGTGGTTGTACCACAAATCAGCCACATCCCATTCACAATCTTTTATTCTATCTAACCACCAACCTTTTTCTCTATTTGGAATTAGATACGCATGTGCTAAATCTTGGTTATGTGCAGTTTTTGTAAACAACTCATCAATCTTTTCTTTTGTATTTGATGGATTATCTGCGAATGATATAAATGGTACGTTATCTCTTTCAGAAATAAAACACGCTTTATGTACAATCTCAACAAACTCCATTAACCCACTATGAATATATGCATCTGCTTCAAATATCAATGTGTAATCGTAATCGGGACTCATTGTTTCTAATGCGAATCTATGAGCCATATAACACCCATAATGGCCACCAGTTATCCATCCTAACCCAGCACCAGGTGAAAGTTCACCAGGCGTATTGGTTGGTGATATATGTTGAGGTCTCCTACAATGTTCCGCTGGTGGGAAATCCGTATAAGGTGTGTTTACGATAGCTTCGTAATCCATACCATATGATTGTAGTTGTTTTAATGATTCTTGGGAAATACGTTCTCTCAAATCATCAGGTCGAGTCATTAAATGTTTTATTTGAATCTTTGGTTTCCTACGAACAAAACTACGATTATCAATTAATATTTGATTGTAGAAGAATTCATTAGCAGCTTGATTCACTCCCTCAAAAACACCATAATCATCACCAGTAATAAATCTACCTGGCTTAACTTTATGGTACCAACGTTTGATATCGGTTATTACGGATTTGTAATCATGCCCAGCATCAATCATTATAAAATCAATAGAATCATTTTGGAATTGAGTTGATGCATTTTCAGATGTATCCTTTATAGCTTTAAATTTACCAAAGTTATCACTCATTATAGTGTTCTCAACAAATTCACCATAAATATCCCCACCATATGAACCAACTATATTTTGATGTAGTTGTTCATCATCAGTACCTTTCCAAGTATCAACAACAGTGAAATCTATATTTTTATTTGATTCACATATCTTAGTTGCCATATGATTGGATGATTTACCTAACCAACTACCAACTTCTACAAATACTTCACCACCCTTAGCGTTATTTACCATTCGGTCATATAAGCCCTCATATGCGAACCAACCAGGTATCTCATTGAATTCAGGTTCTAATAACTCTATTATAATTTTCTTAGTATTGTTTATATCATCATCGATATAGGTAACCAATTCGTTAGAATCGTATGTATCTAAATAAGTGTGTAACTTTCTGAATATACATTTTAATCCATATCCCAATGCTTCTTTAATTGATAGTGGATTTAATTCTAACTTAGAACTGAAGTAGAACATATCGGATGCTTTATAGAATTTATCCACATCATTACGTTCACCCCACACTATACAATTATCAGGCTTATCATTCATTATAGGTCCCCAATATGATTCGAAGTTCATTGCTTGGTTACCTACAAAATGAAATTTGATTTTATACTTTTCTAATATTCTGGCTACTCTAAATATCTCACCTTGATTCTTACCTTCGGTAAATAACCCAACCATAAGAACATGCTTCCAATCGGATTCAAAACCTAATTCTTTTTGGAATTTTGATTTATTGAATTTTTGAGTTTCAATTGGATACTCCCACACTTTGGTATCAATTCCCAAATGTTCAAACTTTCTTCTACTCCATTCAGATACTAAAACATATCTATCTGGTTGATAACGAATTTCATCTGGATTGGTTGCAGAACCATGCGTTGATGCTACAATATAATATTTACGTTTAGGATTCCATAATTTATCTAATATATCATATGATAAAAAATGTTCTGGTATTTCGGTAAAATGAATGATATTTGGTTTGATGGAATTTATCAAATCAACTATTTCCGATTTATCATCGCCTAATGTATGTAGTTTAACCAAACTATTAATTTGGTCTTTCTGAACTACGAATACACCACCACTATGATTATTTACCTCAATAACTTCAATATCAAAATCATTCTTAAAGATTTCAATTTGCTTTAATAAGTATTGCGGCATTCCACCAGTAGATAGGTGAGATGATACATATAACAATTTCTTTTTAGACATAAACAAATTTAGTGTATATAGTTACACTTCTTTACAAAGATACAAATAATATTTTAATTTACCAAATATTTTTTAGTAAACTATTGTACCTGCATCTAAATCAATTTGTCCATTTGGGTATTTCTTATCCAATTCAGATAGTTCAGTATTCATTTCATCCATTGATGAATCGATTTTGTTACCAAACTCAATTTCCTTAGAATTCAATTCTTCCAATTGCTTTTCCAATTCTCTACGTCTAACAGCAACTTGGCCTAAACCAATTACCATATTGTTTTGTACTTCTTGAATAGATTTTAGTTTATCAATTATTGATTGGTCTAATGTTTCTGTCTTTTGTTCCATAACTTAGTTATTTTATTATCTATATATAAGTATATACTAAATTTGTTTTACGAAATTGAACCACTAATTTGAGCTTCCAATTGTGTAACTTTATCAGTCAACTCCTGAATTGCTTTAATCATAGGTGAAATGAACTCATGGTATCTCAATCCATAAGATGAACCAGTTATAAGTCCAGCAAAATCTATTGAATCTTTTTCAAATGATTCCAATGTAGTTTCAACACTTTGTGCACCCAATCCATAGTGAGTTCTACTACCACTTATAAATTTATATGATACCGGATTTAATGCATTAATAAAATCCAATCCCAAATCAGATGTTACAATATTTTCTTTTTGATTCTCATCGGATGTATTAATGGTTCCATTAGTTGCAAATACATCATCCCATCTAAAACTACTATTACCCAAATCATATAAATTGTTTACACCCGGAATTATATTACCAGTGGATACAATTGCAGAAATACCAGGCCCGCCATCAGTTACATCAAAATAAGCCG
>Ga0255763_1004389_pt1 | contig 11961 bp, 8 predicted proteins | sample 041ome_2_FD_179963 | JGI IMG/M metagenome (GOLD analysis project Ga0255763, IMG submission 179963) | Coastal salt marsh microbial communities from the Groves Creek Marsh, Skidaway Island, Georgia - 041406US metaG (version 2) | ecosystem: Environmental > Aquatic > Marine > Intertidal zone > Salt...
TGTTTTTTTTCTCCCTCGCGGGCACGTCGCGAAACGGCGCGCCGACGATGATGACTTGGGGTTTTCGGTATGGGTAAACTGTACGAAGAGTCTCAATCGATGAGTCTCGACAGTCGCCTGGCCCGCCGTCGCTCTCGTTGAGCGGGCTGTGGTCTGCCCGAACCCCCGCGGATGCTTGTGAAAACGAAACTGGCGACGAAAAAGAGACTGACGACGCCTCGCGAACCGTTGGGTTCACGTTTTTTTCCTCGACGCGCAGAGCTATGCGAGACCAGCGGATATGTCGGATAGCGCGCACAACCGCGACGGGTACGGCAACGTCGCCGGCGGATTTAAGGGTGGTCTCTTTTCTTCTCGAGACGATGGTTCGCTCCCGAGATCGAGCTCGGTCAACGGGGCGTTTGGTGAGAGCGCGTTTGGGTTGCCTTCGGATCTTCACGGAATGAGCGGGGGTGTGGGCGGCGGCGTGGAAACCGCCGACGTGGTTTCCGCCTTTTCCAACTTTGGTCTCGGAACTGATGTGCCCCTTCGGCCGTCGACCGCGCCGCTTCCGCCGAACGCTTCTCGATCATCTGGTTTCACGAGCAATGCGTCTCGCTTTAGCGCGGAACCGGCTGTTGGTGCTGGGGCTTTCGGAGTGGATAAGAACTCGCCGCAAAATGTCGCCATGTTGCAACTTCAACTGCAGCAGTTGCAGCAGTTGCAGCAGCTTCAAGGTGTTCAAACGCCGGGCATGCCAGGCATGAACGCGTTCGATGTTTCTTCCGCGGGTGGCCTGGGTGGTTTGCCGGGTGGCATGCCGAATCCGACGCCTGAAATGGCGCAAGCTCTCGCGTCTGGCTTTGGAGGCGCGGGCATGGGTGGTGCCACTGGAGGCTACAACGCTAATGGTCAGCCGCAGTCGATGGCGGAAGTCTATCAAGCGGCTTACGCGGCTGCCTTTTACGCTCAGCAGCAACAGCTTCAGAACTTGATGCGCATGCAGCAGCAAGTTCCAGGTTTGATGCACCCGAACTTGACCCCGCAACAGCTTCAGCAGTTTGCAGGTCTTGATGGCGGGATGAACGGTGACGTGGGTGGATATGGCTCTCGTATGAACAATCGAGATGATCGCTCGCGCGCGGGTAGAACCATGGGTCGTAATCGTTCCAACGAGCGCGGTGATCGTTCGGGAGGTGTGGGTGGAGGTTCTCCGTCGCTCTCTGTGACGCGTTCTGACTCTCCTCCTTCCGAAGCTGAGATTGCGGAAATGGATAGCCGCTTTGGCTCTGTTGAAAACTGCGTCGGTCAAATCTCTGTTCTTGCACGCGACCAGCACGGTTGCCGCTTCTTGCAGCGAAAGTTTGATGAAGAAGGGGCAACGGCGGTTGACTTGTGCTACGACGAGATCATCGCGGAAGCTGTTGAGTTAATGATGGATCCGTTCGGTAACTACCTCGTGCAGAAGTTGATCGAGTGTTGCAGCGACGAACAACGCTCTGGCGTTTTGCGCGCGGTTTCGGTCGTCAAGGAAGATAACCCGGATGGACTTCCTGAGTTGGTAACCATTGCCTTGAACACGCACGGTACGCGAGCCGTTCAAAAGCTGATTGAAATGCTCAACTCTCCGGAGGAAGTTTCTCTCGCTACCACGGCTCTGAGACCGGGTGTCGTTACCTTGATCAAGGATTTGAACGGCAACCACGTTATTCAACGTTGTCTTCAACGTCTATCTTCAGAAGATAACCAGTTCATCTATGATGCCGCAAAGGTGCACTGCGTTGAAATTGCCACGCACCGCCACGGTTGCTGCGTTCTTCAACGCTGCATTGACCACGCCGTTGATGAACAACGTCGTCCATTGGTGAACGAGATCGCTTCTCAAGCCCTCGTTCTTTCGCAGGATCCGTTTGGAAACTATGTCGTCCAATACATTTTGGATCTTGGCTTGCCATGGGCGAATGCTGAAGTCATGACGCAGCTCATTGGTAACTATGCGGAGCTTTCCATGCAAAAGTTTAGCTCCAACGTCGTTGAAAAGTGCCTCAAGTTGGCTGATGCGTCCCTCGAGAAGAATCGCAACATCGTTGTGCGAGAAATCATGCAATCTCCGTTGCTTGACCGTCTTCTCATGGATCCGTATGGCAACTATGTTGTGCAGTCAACGCTCACGGTTACCAAGGGCGTCCTTCATACCGAGTTGGTCGAGCGCATTAGACCGCATTTGCCGTTGATCAAGAATAGTCCGTTTGGAAAGAGAATCTTGCGACTATTGTTGGAGAACAAGAAGTAAAACAGTTGATTATTTTTTGTCCTCGTCTTTCAGTTTTCGTGAAACGAGAAGAGGGTGAGAGGGTGATGACTTCTCTACATCAGAGGAGTCGTGTAAATCATGATATGATAAAAAGAAATATTCAGTGACAGGTCTCATTGGTCCTCGTCGCTCCGGGATCTCGCTTGGCTTACTAGTCGCGCGATGATCGCCTTGCTAACTGCAGTGTGCATCATATACCATCATATTACTTTCGCACTGGTCATCCAGAGCGAGTCGGACGCGCATCAAGCACGCACGAAGTACAAATAAGGGGTTATGTAATAATACACGATTCATTGCTTCATTTCATCACGTCTAAATCGCACTTAGAGTCTTCGAACGATCGCGGTCAACGGTCGGGTGCCCAGAGAGTGCGTTTGCGCCTCTACCCAGGGTTGTTACTACTCAAGTTTGTTACACACAAGTTGGATTTGATTACTGTGCAAGTTCTCACAGACTGGCCCGAAACTCGTTCGAACATGGGTTGCATCTGCTCGACGCCGTATGACGATCACGCCACTCCAGAGGAGCGCCGTAGCAACGCCCTCGCAGCTGCCGAGGCTCGCAACAAAGCGTTCGAACAGCGAGGCATCCAGGTGAGCTGTGCAAGACAAAACGGGCATCCTTTCATGACGACTGACCGTTCTCTTCAATCGACGCAGAACGCTAAGACCGCGAGTAAAGTTAGAGATACGTACGTGGACGCGACAAAACCGCGCGTCACGTCGGGGTACCAGGACAGGAAGAGCGAACAGATGGCGAGAGACTGGGCAACCTGACGACGCGGTTGAGCCCCGTCTCTCGGCTCGGGAATTTATACCTTTGTTGTGACTTTACAAATTAGACAATCTCTAGAAAACCAAAGTTAGCACTTTTCCTACCGCATCGTGCGCGTCCGTTTCAATCTATTGCCTCTTGGGCAAATCCTGGAAGAGCTCTTGGAGTTCGCCGCTCTGGTGCATCGACATCATGATGTCGGAACCGCCCACAAACTCCCCCTTGACGTAAAGCTGCGGAATAGTCGGCCAGCTCGAGTATTCCTTGATACCGTTGCGCAATTCATCGCTCGCTAAAACGTTCCGGCTTGCGTATTCGACGCCGTGATGATCCAATATTCTGCACGCCATGTTGGAAAAGCCGCACTGCGGCGCCGCGGGAGAGCCCTTCATGTAAATGATGACGTTGTTCGACTTGACGTCTCCCTCGATAATCTTCGTCACTTCTTCGGCACCGGTGACGTTCGTCTTTGGCTTGAAGTCATCGTGCGTGTCCGAAGCGAAGCCTCTCAAGGAGTTTGTCGGCACGCTGGCTCGCAATAAAGAAGAGGACGTCACCGCCTTGGCGACACCAAACGAGGGAAGTTCGACGTGACGACCGAAGGTTTGGGCGCACTTGGCCGAGGACGCCGCGGTTTGTAACGCGTGAAGGGCAAATCTGCGAGCTTGCATGACGCGAGCGTGTCACGGATTGGGTTCGCGCGCGGGGAAGTGACGGCTCGAGTGTCTTTCTGGGGGTGGGCTCAGTTGCGGAAAAGCGCGAAAACTTGTTGGGCGCTCCTCCGACGGGTTGCTTTCTATACGTAAGTACGTGTCTATTCATAAATCCTATATCCAATGTACTTGAGCCACGCTTGCTGGACCTTGGGATCGAATTTGTCTCTCAATAACCAGCGCTCGTTATCGGTGGTGGCAAACATGGTGGGCTCCCATGGAGGAATTTCTCCGGTTTTCATCGCCTTGTGGAGTCGTCTCTGACCTCGTTCAGCCTTCTTCTTCGCTTTCGCTGCAGTTTTCATATCCTTTGCAAGGAGCGCCTGGAAGAATTCTCCCCATAGACAGTGGCTATCGGTGAAGCCATTGAGCGGCTGAGTGACGGCGCGAGGCGCTGTGGAGGATTTGGGTTTGGCTGGCCGCCAAAACGATCTTACAACGTCGTGATGCCTTTCAGAAACCTCATCGACGCCTTCTGTGAACTTACCCATGAAGTACATGTAAGGCCCATTTTCATTTACAATCGAACCATCGAATCGGTTCGCGTTGCTCTTTAAACCGGCAGTTCCGCGTGGTTTGAAGTGCAGCTCGGCGTACAGTTTGGGTCCTTCGCTCACGCGTTCCAACCGAATAGTTCCGACAGTTTCCGAGTAGGAGCCACTCAGGCCAAAGAAGCGAATAAACAATGAGGGAAAAGTCATGACGTATTTTTCTCCGGTGTGTAAGTTCTCGAAGCGCATTTCTCCTCCGATCAAAACTTGCACGGCTGCGCCCTTGAAGACCGGCTTTGCTTTAACATCTGCAGACATGTGTAAACCAATCTCTTCGTTTCGTAGATCCCACGTGGTGATTGGTGGATGATGACACACTTGTTCGGCTAAATACGTAGTGTCGCCACTCTTGATGCGATGTGTCTCACCTAAAATCGGGTTTAATGGCTTCTTCATCGCCCCAAATGTGTACGGAGACTTGACGCCGGCGCTCGAACCTCCTTCGGCTCGAATCGCGCACGTATCCAAGTACAACTTGACCATCCGCGCCAAACGACGCTCTGGATCCGGATGCTTCAAGTCACTCCAATCATTCTCACACCCTTCAATCACGTACACCGTATCCTCCGCCACCTGAATCGTACTAAAAGGTACAAAGAACGTCGGCGGCAGTTCAATATCCGTCAAGTCCTGTCCCACCTTGAGATGTTTCGTCATCCCAACCAACTCCTGCGATCCACCACGACTCTTCATTCGCTCATGCATCTCCCTCTTTTCCGGCGTCATCAATCCCAACCGCTCCAACTCTGCCGCTTCCTCCTCCGCTTGTCTCACAGCTTCCTCGTGTTCCTTTCTCAACAAGTGTCTCACCTTCGCTCGCATCTCCCGCACCGCCATCGCCACGAACCCTTGATGCTCCTCTTGTTCCCAAACCTTACCCAGCGTGAACGGAAACTCCGTCCCAGGGGCGATCCCAACGTTTTCCGCCGTCAGTTCCTCCCCGTCATCGTCTTCATCGTCGCTATACCGCAGTTCCTCTCTCGCATCGTACCACAAGTCGTCATCTTCCGGTTGAAACCGCGTCGCGACGTCTAGTTTTCGCGCGCCGCGGAAGCAACACCAGCACGACATGACTGACCCTTCCAAGACGCGCGCACAATCCTCCCTCACCGACGACCCGTCGTCGACTGAAGCGCGGTTACTCGTTCGTTTTTACTCCCTCTCACTCACTCACTCATTCCATTCCAATCATTCATTCAAAAAGACGATCGATCGCACTGCGTAACGCTGAAGGTGAGCCAAAAAAGAGGATGTGATGATGATTTCGAGACTTTGATTTTGATTTTGATTGACTGCCCGGCGTCATCTCGAGACTCGACACCGCGTGAGGGCGCGAAGACGGACCGGCGGACTCGCCTCGGGTGGTCGACGGCCATCATGACGGCGTCGGCGAGCGTCGTCGCCGCGGGCGGTGGAGGAACCGCCGGGGCTTCGGTGCGAGCGAGCGCGGAGGCTGTGCAATCAGAGCTCGAGTCTCGGTACGTCGTGGAAGGGAAACGATCGGAACGAGTGGTTGTGACGGAGAGAGACGTCGATGCGAAGCAAGCGATTCACGCGCGCGGGTGCGAGGGATGCGAGATTGAGATAGCGAGCGGGGTGACGTGCGCCAAGGTGTTTTTGGAGTCGTGCGCGAGGTGCGAGGTGCGGTTCAGAGGACGGGCGGTGAGCGAACACTTGGAGGTTTGGCACTGCGAGGAATTGACGGTGAGGTTTGAGAGTGCGTTGGGGACGACGCAGGTGGATCAATCCAAGGCGGTGCGGCTCGAGTATGCGAATGAGAGGTGCATGAGCGCGGTGGTGTTTGCGACGAGCGAGGACGTGTGCGTGCGCTTTGGCGGCGACGAGACCACGTTAACGAGGTTGGACGCGGAAGACCTCGCCCCGGGTGATCACAGAGAGATTCCACAATTCATCACTAGATTTGTAGACGGACAGCTTCTCACGGAACGTTTGATTCGGGGCAAGGATGAGTACCCGACGACGGAGCGCGAGTTGCGTGCCTCCTTGGGAGACCAACTCGCTGAGGAGCACTTAGACACCGCTCCGGCGAGAGCAGAGCTGCGCAAGGACAAGGGTAACCTCGCGTTTAAAGATGGAAACTTTGCCCAAGCGGCCGTTCATTACACGGAGGCGATCGAGCTCGACCCGACCCACGTGGTGGCGCTGTGTAACCGAGCCCAGTGTTTTCTCAAGCTCGGCGACCATGACCGAGCGCTCGCAGACGCCGATTCGTGCATAGACATCAAGTCCGACTACGTCAAAGCGCACTTCCGCCGAGGTCTCGCCCTCCACGCCCTGGCTCGATATCCAGAAGCCATCCAAGCCTTTGAGAGGACTCTCGAGCTCGATCCTTCCAACGCCCAAGCCAAGGACGCCGTTCGGTTTGCCGAGCTGATGGCTCGTAAACAAGCCGCCGTGAGGTGAGAAGGCGCGCGCTCTATTTTATTTCATTTTAGCATCTAGTTGCCCATTTCAAACGCATCTTAGCCAACAAATCCCACGCGTTCTGCCAGAGTTCCGATCGCGACATCCTCCGAGCAGAGCGGAGAGAGAGCGCGTGCGGGTGAGCGTTTCCCAGGTGGAGTGGACCGGACGCACGCGCCTCACTACGTGTGAACAAACAGTACCATTTTTAAATACTCGATCGATTCAAACCTAAAGTCGGAATTCGTCGATGCACGACTGAAATCAAAACCGGAAAATGGCGGATGCGCGAAAATGATCGATCGATCGGATCGGATCGGATCGAAGAGATCGGATAAGAGGCGAGGCGAGAGAGAAACCCCACGGGAACGGACGGCGACAGGGCGCGACGCGTTGGAACGACCGGGGCGCGTGGGGCGATAGATTGGAATAGACCATGCCCATGGCGACGATGAGAGGTCACGCGACGGCGCCGGTGGGAGGATGGATGCGCGCGTGCGTGGGAAAGGAGCGACGGGGAAGTGTGATTATGAATAAGACTCGCAAGTCGAGAGACGCGATCGCGGCGCGCGCGGCGTTCGATGTCGCCGGGGCGAGGATTGCAGGAGTGGGCAAGGCTATTCCTGAGAAATTCCTCACGAATGACGACCTGAGTAAGCTCGTGGAGACGAACGATGAGTGGATTTCGACGCGAACGGGTATTCGCAAGAGACACATCATTACTGGAGAGGAAACGTTGACGTCGCTAGGTGCACAAGCGGCGAACCAGGCGCTCGAACGGGCTAACGTGAAAGCGGAAGATTTGGATTTGATCATTCTCGCCACGTCGAGCCCGGACGATATTTTCGGAAGCGCTTGTACGATTCAAGCGGCGATCGGCGCGAAGAAAGCGTTGGCGTTCGACCTCACCGCGGCGTGCAGCGGTTTCGTGGTCGGGTTGGTGAACGGGGCGCAATTTATTCGGGCTGGGGGTTATAAGAATGTTCTCGTTATTGGTGGTGATGTTTTGAGCCGATACGTCGATTGGCGGGATCGGGCAACTTGTATTCTTTTTGGAGATGGTGCTGGTGCAGCCGTGTTGACGGCGACTGACGCTGACAATTGCTCTCTCAAGGGCTTCGACATGCACTCTGATGGGAGCCAAAACCATCACTTGATAGCGCAGTACATTGGTGATAACGGCAAGCCGCTCAGCGAAGGAGCGTCAAACACGGCTTCGTTCTGCAACATCTCTATGAGCGGTCAGGATGTCTTCAAGTTTGCTGTGCGAACGGTGCCGATGACGGTGAACAAGTCGCTCGAAGCGGCTGGGATGACGGCTGAAGATATTGATAAGTTAGTCTTACACCAAGCCAACCAGCGCATCATAGACAGTGCGGCGACTCGCTTCGGGTTGACGGAGGACAAGGTAGTTAGTAACATTGCTGAGTACGGCAACACGTCTGCGGGCTCCGTTCCGATTGTCCTATGTGAGGCTGTCGAATCCGGGGCGATCAAGGAGGGTGACGTTCTCGCCTTTGCGGGATTCGGTGCCGGTCTCACCTGGGCGAGCGCGATTTGGAAGTATTAAGCTTAAACACGATAAAAGTTGTAAAGAGAAGAAGAAAGCGAGAGGAGCAACCCCACGCGTCCCCTGACCCCTTCAGACCCAGTCGCGGCTCGAACGGCTTCATGGCGCCCGCCATCGTCCCACACGCGCTTCAAAATGGACCACGCGCGCTTGAGGTCCGCGCTCTTGTTCAGTCATCCGTCGGATTTGAGCGTTTCGACGCCGAGAAGGGCGACGGAACTGGAAGACACCCCAGCCCGGGTGAACATCACGCAACCAGAAGCGCCGTCTACGAGGTTGCTTCCGACGACTACGACGTCGTCGTAGCATCTGGAGCCGATGTATTCGCAGTGCGCGTGAATCTCGGTGATGGGGAGATTGAGCGGGGTAAAGAGAACGTGTTGAAACCGACAGCTACCAACGCGTACGCGAGCTCCAGCCGGCGGCTTTCAGTCATGTCGACAGGACGAGAGATCCAGTCCTTACACATCGCGAAAGACGGACGACGCATGCTAATCGTCGATAACTACGGAGTCGTAGACGTTATCGAGCGAAAGCTTGGCTGTGAATTCGTCTCAGAAGCAAGCTCTTCTGGTTCCCTTTGCGGCGTCGGGAAAAGTGAAGTTGAAGGCGCGAGCGGTTGGTGCGGGGTCGTCGCGGACGCTGAAGATCGCAAGTTGTACGTAACCAAAGGAGCGAATAAAACAATCGATATTTACGACGGCGATCGCAAGGTTCGGCGCATGCGAACTCTGTTAACGCCATATGATATCGATTTAGCATATGGAACCGGTGGCAGAGTTGTCACCGTCACTGAGGGACATCAATTAGCCATATACGACGAAAGAATCGCCGAAAAAGGAGGTTGCGCACACAGAATATCTCTCGGCTATAACAAACCGCTGTACGCGCTTTCTACGGCCAAAACTCCAGGATTAGAGTCTATCGTAGCGTGTGGCGGTTCGGAGCGTGTCGTACACATTATCGATGTCCGCAAGTGGGGCGCCATGGATAGGTGGCGAAACGCTGTCAAGTTTGACATCACGCAGTTAGAATTGAGTACCACGAGTCCTGGATTCGCGTACGTCGCCGGACTAGATTACGAGTGCATGTGTGGTAACTGGCAAATGCAGAGTGCCGACGGAGGCTTTTCATTCCGCGCCGACGCTAGATGGATGGGTCTTAGCTCATGCGTCGCTTCGGGTGAATCAGGCGGCGGATTGGGCGATATTCTCGCGGGCTGGAGCGAAAGTGGTCATGTATACGCCGCTCGCACGGTCCCGTGCGTGAAGACGCTCGTTTAGATCAATCAATAGTCAATTCAACGCGACGCTATATCCGCAGTTATCAACACCGCAACGAACCAACCAACCTCATCCGTCCTCAGTTGCTCGCTCTTTCTCGCGTTACGCCCTCGGCGAACTCACGCATTTGAATCGTTCGTTCGTTCTTCCCGGGTCCGACGGCACCGTTCGACGACGGCGACGCTCCGCTCGACGACGATGTTGGTGGATGTCAAGGTTGAGTCGCTCGAGAGTGATGGTTACGACGAAGCGAGACGCGAGGGCGAGGGCGGAAACGCACGAATGCCGACATTACCCGAACCGGACGTGTGCGCGATATGTCTGTCGACGCCAAGGACGCGGGCGCTGTTGGATTCGTGCGCGCACGCGTTTTGCTTGGAGTGTCTCGAGCGTTGGGCGCGCGTGGAGACGAAGTGTCCGTTGTGTAAGACGCGGTTTACGACGGCGACGCCGGTGCGCGGGGACGACGCGGCGAAGATAGTGGGTGAGACAATGGTGTTTAAAGAGAAAAACCAAGGCGGCGAAAGGGAGGACGCTTCGGAAGAATCTGAGGAGGAGGATGAGGCGGACTTGATTTTCTGCGACGTGTGCAGAAGCGGCGAGGACGAGGAGTGTTTGTTGCTCTGCGACGCGTGTGACGTGGGGTGTCACACGTATTGCGTTGGGTTGGAAAGCGTGCCCGTATCGGGATGGTTTTGTGAAACGTGTCGCGGTGGCGACGAACGGTTCTTTGGACGATCAACTAATTCGTCTCGGGCAAGGAGGTCTTCAGGAAGACGGTTCAACCAACTCGGCAACGACGACGGTGCGAGCGCATCTTCTCGAGCGAGAGATATATTACTGAGCGTCGAGGGCGGAGAAGCGGCGGTGAGATTGAGAGAGCGGCGCGTGGAGCTCGAGAGACGCGCGGCGCGAAGCAGACGAAGAGGAGAACGCCGAGCGAGAGGCGGCGGGGGAGAGCGCGCGCCGACTGGCGACGACGTTCGCATGCGTCAAATTACTCGCGTGCGCGAGTTGAGAGAGGCGTGGTCGCTGTTACAGAGCGGAGAGATGGAATTTCCGGGTTGGGATCGATCGGTGACGGTGTCTATCGCGCAAACGCCTCGCGTTTCGGTTCCGCCGCTGCCGGCGAGACGTGAGGACGACGAAGGACCAAAGACTATCGTCGAAGACGCATGGGACGTACTAGAAAAAGCGATGCGCGACGACGAAAAGAAAAAATCTGCGGCGAAAAGGCGTTCAGACAAGTCGTCATCGTCGACGGCCGTCGCGTCGCCGTCGCGACAAACGACGAAACGACCGAAAACTGTTAGAGAACCTCCGGGTTGGAGCATGTCTGCCACCGCGTGGGCGCCAATCGCGAGCACTTCCAGGCCGCCTCCATCCACGTGTCATCGTCCGGCACACGCCGTGACGTCGATGACTTCGCCGCCGCCGACGAAGACACCACTACCACAGAAACCACCAACGATTAAAAAATCAGACGTCGTATCAAAGGTTAAGGATATCCTTCGACCAATGTACGCCGCTAGAACGATTTCGCGCGACGAATACAAGCGCGTCTGTCAATCATCCACCGAACGCGCCGTCGCCGACGCCGTCACCAAAGTCGACGACATCAAACGTATCGTTCACATCTTTCTACCTCACCGATGATCTAACGCCCTGCCCTAGCTCTAGCGAAAGTTGAAGTTGTTCAATCCCTAGTAATAGAAATAGCACTACAGTTGGCTCGGGGGTGCCCAACCAACTTTATTCTCCCACGCACGCATTCACCCGAAAATGACAACCACGGACGAAGGCGCCCGCACCATCGCCCCGTTCCTTCAACGCGCCGCCGAGCTGGACGCATCCATGCCCAAGATTGCGTACTACTGTCGCATGCACGCCGTTCGCGAAGGGCTCAAACTCGAACAAAGATCTTCAGAAGTCAGGGAGACTTTGGAACGCGCCATGGATGCGTTGGAACGCGCCAAGGGATCGCTGACGCTGAATGAAGAGGACGACGAGTTGGAGTTTGAAAATTTCGCGCTAAAGATTTTCGCGAAGGCGGACGAGGCGGACCGACGCGGGAGTCGGACGGTGAACACGGCCAAGTTGTATTACGCGGCGAGCGTGTTTTTAGACGTGTTGAGACAGTTTGAGGACGAGGGAGAGTTGGGAGAGGATTTGGCGAGTAAACGACGGTATGCGGCGTGGAGGGCGGCGGAGATTGTCAAGGCGGATAAGGAGGGACGAGAACCGAGCGCACCGTCGTCGATGGAGGAAAAGGAGGACGACGATGACGCGGGAAGGTTGACAAGGCCAGTTGGGAACGAGAACAAGAACGCGACGACGACGGCTTCGGATG
>Ga0255763_1004392_pt1 | contig 11953 bp, 9 predicted proteins | sample 041ome_2_FD_179963 | JGI IMG/M metagenome (GOLD analysis project Ga0255763, IMG submission 179963) | Coastal salt marsh microbial communities from the Groves Creek Marsh, Skidaway Island, Georgia - 041406US metaG (version 2) | ecosystem: Environmental > Aquatic > Marine > Intertidal zone > Salt...
TTGCCGCTTTTGCCAGTGGCTTTGCGGTGCGTCGTCGACTGGACAAATTTGATCTGGTCGAAGTGCTGAAATCAAGGGAGTAAGAACCAATGCCAATTGCAAATTCCACGCTCAAACGCGGCCTGATAACCGGTGCGGCTGTGGTGATCCTTGTGCTGATTACTGTTTATGCCTTAAGCCCCACTGACCTGCCTGTTGAAGCTGTCAGTGCAGAAACGCGCACCCTGACAATACTGGTGGAAGAGCAGGGTCGCACCCGCGCCAGGGATCCCTATATTGTCGCAGCCCCAATCACCGGCCGACTGCTGCGCTCTGAAATGGATGAGGGGGATACCGTCTCCAGGGGACAGGTTATTGCACGTATTGCACTGGCCCCCGAAGACCAGCGCACTGAAGCCATTTCCCGCGCCAACCTGACTGCTGCCCAGGCTCGCCATGCAGCAGCACAGGCGGTATTAATGGAAACCGAAAGTGCCTATGCCAGAGCACGCAATGAAGAACAACGGCGCAATGAATTATTCAAGAACAATCTCACCAGTCAGGAAGAGATGGAATATTATTTTCAGGTTACCGACTCTGCTGAAGCGCGTTTTCTAAGCGCCCAGGCCACGCTGGCCGCAGCCGCAGCGGATGTGGAAAGTGCACGCTCGCGCCTGCTGGGCTTTGACCTGAACAATGATGAAGGCATTCAGGAAGTAATTGCGCCAGTGGACGGAACCATCTATCGCGTCTACGAAGAAAGCGAGAGAGTAGTGCAGGCAGGCACACCACTGTTTGACATCAGCAATGATGACACGCTGGAAATTGTTATCGACCTGCTCACCCAGGATGCGGTTAAAGTTGAGCCCGGTGATCCAATACTTATTTCCGGCTGGGGGGATGACAGGGTTATCAGCGCTCGTGTGAGTTATATCGAGCCCCAGGCATTTACCAAAATTTCGGCGCTGGGCGTGGAGGAGCAACGGGTGAATGTGATCGGCGAATTCCTGGAATCTCATGCGCCTCTTGGTGCCGGTTACCGGGTCGAAGCGGGTATCGTGGTGTGGGAACAGGAAAATGTATTAACGGTTCCTACCAGTGCAATTTTTCAGCGCAATAACCGCTGGCAGGTATTCATTATTAACGCGGGCAAGGTAGAGCAACGCACGCTGGAACTGGGGCAACGAGGGCGTGAATTTGCCCAGGTAGCCAGCGGCATAAATGAGGGTGACATGATCATTCTCTACCCCTCGGACCTGATTGCTGAAGGAATCAACGTGAGTTACTAATGCCCGAATATCTCAGGCCACCCTCGCAGGACAGACTAAAACCAGACGCCATTTAATTGACCTGATTCAAGTTCATTGGCATAGCTTAAATAATAATTTCTGTTAGGTGCGTTATATTCCATGGCTCCCAGACCTCTCAATGCTGCAATCTTGACTGTGCGAGCAAGCTGTCTGTCGCCATCATCCAGCCACTTCAAATAATCTGACAGCTCCAATGCCCACTGGAAGTCGTTCTCTGCCAGTGCAGATTGCATTTGCGCGCTGAGTTTCTGCGTGCCGCCTGCCAATTCAGCTATTTTTTGCGCCCTGATTCTGGACTCCAAAGGGTTTAATGTAGCCGGATTGCCATCAAACCACCCCAGAAGTCCTGTATAAATTGCCCTGACCGCATTAGGTACTGTGCCGTAAAATTCAACAAGGTAGGGTTTATCTTTCAGATTTTCAGGAAGTTCGACTTCATGTGCGATCTGATCGGGGCTCTTTCCAGCATTTATTCCTTCTATAGTCTGATCGTAGACGCTTCTAATTGCGCTGCTGTAATCCTTCAGCGCGTTAGTCGCCTCGCTTTCTCCAAGGATAGGCATTGTATGTCCAGGAACTACCGCGTCTGGCATCAACGAGGCCATTTTCGCCACACTGTCTGACCAGTTCAGCACATTCCGATATGCCGAACCGCGAATAGCATATAAATTAGGGAAGGCGCTGTAGAAATTGTCTCCCGTGAACAGGACCTTCTCTTCGGGAAGCCAGATAAACAATGCATCGTCGGTTTCACCAGGAGCAAAATGGAGTTCCACATCAATACCAGCAATCTCTGCACTTAAACCATCGAATGGAACCAGGATAGTGGGAGGCAAAAACCCCTGGCTACGATCACCATCAAATGTATTGGCCGGGGCAACACCACGATTTGTGATATCGCTCTGGGGAAGGGAACGGCCAAATTGGCGAGCACCCCTTCTGTTCCCTACCGGGCTGACCGCTTCATCTACGCCGGCATTCGAACTGAAACTTTCCATGGCATAAATATCCGGCAATAAGTCCCCGGCGAAGACTGTACTGCCACCCGTATGGTCGGGATGATTATGGGTATAGATGATAGCTTTTACCGGTTTGTTGCTATATGCCCTCAAGGCCTCGAAAGCCTTGGCTGCACTGCTTGGCCCCATCAGGGTATCAACAATAATGACGCCGTCAGTACCCACGATCATTGAAGTATTAGCGCCATGGAAACCGACTGCAGTAAATACATTATCAGCAACTTGTATAATGCCCTGTTCAAATTGTTTTTCCTGGGTGCGAAGCATCTCCAGTGCCGCATCAGGTTCAACCTGGGTCTCGGCATTGGTAGATCCTGAAACCAGAATAAGGGTTGCAAAAATGCTGAAAATTCCTGTTAGTAATTTCATAGTTTTTTTCTGTCAAGTGTCAGTAAATTAAAATTCGAATTCAAATGAGGTACCAATAAGTGCGGGTAGAGGTATTGTCTAGTCTGCACAATACTCCTCATTGGTATCCCCAGCCATTTTGCCTTGGGTTTTAATTAAACAAAAAGGGCTTTTTAAGGGCATTAATACAGGAAAACTTACATTTTTTATATGCTATTTAGTTGACCCTGTGTCGATACTTTTGATACTCACTCTATTTATTAACTTATATCAATACCTCGCCTCTGTTTTAGGCATATAAGTCACAACTGGATAATGGAAAGTTTTGTTATGCATGAAACCTCCGCCCTGGTAACTGTTGTCAGCGGCATAATTATTTTATTGATAATTGCTGCAGCTATCTCCGCCATTGGAAAAAAAGTTCGCCTGCCTTTCACCGTCATGCTGGTTGTTGTCGGTGCCCTCATCGCCATGGCGGAAAACAGTATTCCGGCACTTAATATTCTGCACAGCCTGAGCCTTTCGCCTGACATCATTCTCTATATTTTTCTGCCCACTCTGATATTTGAATCGGCATTCAATATGAATGCCAGACAACTCTGGCACAACATTGTACCTGTACTGACTCTGGCGGTTCCCGGCTTGCTGTTATCTACCGGCATCATCGGCGGCATTGTTACCCTCACCACAGGCATACCCCTTACCGCCGCCCTGTTGCTGGGCGCGATTCTCAGCGCCACTGATCCGGTAGCCGTAATCGCCCTGTTCAAACGCCTGGGGGCACCAAAACGTTTGACTATACTGGTTGAAGGGGAAAGTCTGTTTAATGATACAACCGCGATAGTGCTGGCAACCATATTGATTGCCAGCATGGGCGCGCAGGCCGGTACTGAAAATATAACGCTGAGTGCCGCTACCCTTGAATTTCTCATGGTGTTTGTTGGCGGTATGCTGGTGGGCTGGATACTGGGGATGGTGACATCGTTAATTGTTGGCATGATCAGAACCGATGTCTATATCGAAACTACGCTGACCACAGTGCTCGCCTATGCCTCTTTCATCCTTGCCGAACAGGTATTCCATGTCAGCGGTGTAGTTGCCGTTGTCATGGCCGGCCTGACCCTTGGTAACTGGGGCAAGATAAAAATTTCGCCCTATGTGCGTCAGTATATTGATCATTTCTGGGAATATATGGCTTACGTTGCTACCGCCCTCATTTTTCTGATGGTTGGTATGCGTGTGAACCTGGGTGAACTCTGGCAATCAGCAGACATACTGGCCTGGGTAATACTGGGCATGTTGCTGTCACGGGCCATTGTTATCTATGGCATGATCCCTCTGAGTAACCGTATACAGGGCAGCTCTTCTACTGGCCACGATTACCAGCATGTGATGTTCTGGGGTGGTCTGCGCGGGGCTATTGCCCTGGCCATTGTTCTGAGTTTGCCCGACTTTCCCCTGCATGACGTTTTTATTGCCCTGGTGATGGGCGCGGTATTGTTCACGCTGCTGGTGCAGGGGCTAAGCATAGAGTGGCTGGTGGCAAAACTTGGCCTTAACAAGCCTCCTCTTTCCGATCGAATTGCCCGCGCTGAAGGCATGGTAAATTCTCTGCAACTGGCTCTCTCGCGACTCCCTGAAATTCAGCATGGCGGTTTATTTTCAGGCTCCATTGCCGGCAAACTTCAGCAATACTGTCAAAGCGCTTTGCAGGAGCAACAGGCCGCGCTGCAAAAAATGCGCAGTGATGAGATGGATGCAAAACAGGAAGTGATCCTGCTCTATCTTCGCTCCTACGCCAATGAGCAGGCCCAGTACAACGATCTTTATAACAAGGGCCACTTAAGTGAGACCGCGTTGCGCAGTCTGCTCAGCGTGCTGGCCTCACAGATTGATTCTCTGCGCTATTTTGGTGAGTACCGAAGCATATATCACAACTCCTTACCCATACGACGAGCGCAGATAATACTGAACAATTTCCTGAACAAATACCTCAGCAACACCTCTTTTCTCGAAACCCTGCGTCTGGAATTTATTGTCATCAACTACGAAGAAGCGTGGGGACATTTTCATGCCTGTAATGCAGTGCTGGAAGATCTGGAAAAACTGCAAAACCAAACCCGAATCAAGACGGCAGTAATGGATAAAGTCTGTCATCAGTATCAAACATGGAAGATCCATGCCGAGGAAGCCCTTAATACCATGGCCGAACAATATCCTGAGTTCGTCTCCGCCATGCAGGAACGTCTGGGTATGCGCCTCATTCTCCTTGCCCAGGCTCATGCGATCCGCGATGAAGTAAGACAGGGCACGATCCCGCAAATTATGGGAGAGCAAATGGAAGATGAGCTTTACATGCGACTTTGGGCGCTACGGGGACAGGAAATCACCCGTCTCGGCGTTGAGCCTGATGAGTTACTGCGCAAAGTCCCTTTCTTCAGGGAAACCACTGAAGATGATTTCCTGATACTCAGTAAAAAAATGCAGCGCATTAGTGTTTCTGGCCGGGAAGTCGTCATTCAACAGGGCGATAAAGGTGACAGGCTCTATCTTATCGCTCGCGGTGTGGTGAGAATATCCAGAGAAAAAGACGGCAAAAGTACGGAATTGACCTCATTATTTGCCGGCGATTTTTTTGGTGAAATGGCCCTGCTGCATGATGATATTCGCACTGCCACCGTCACCAGTGTAACGCCCTGTACCTTCTACGTGCTTGATCGCAAGGATGTAGAGGAAGTAATGGAACAGCAGCCTTCCATTCGAATTGCTCTACAGCGAGCCGATCAACGCAGACGCGGGGAACAGGCAGAGGCCGAGACCAAGACAGAGAAACAAACAGGCATTAAATAATCATCACTGCATTTGTGTGCTTTTAGGTGTTCTGTACAATTAGCTGAATACTCAGGAATGCATCATGAAAACAGTCCCTCAAATTTCCCCCGAAAAAGCCGCCACTCTTATTAATAATGGCGACACCCTGCTTGTCGGCGGTTTCGGCATGACCGGCAACCCGGTCCATCTACTGCATGCTATCGCTGAGACCGATGCCAGAGATCTCACTTATGTTGGCAATAACGTGGGCGAACCCGGATTAGGAGGTGGACGCCTGTTACGCAATGGTCAACTCAAAAAAGCCATAGGCTCCTTTTTTACCAGTAACCCAGAAGCGGTGGCCGCGGTTCAGGATGGCCGCATTGAAGTTGAATTATTACCCCAGGGCACACTGGGCGAAGCTATCCGTGCCGGGGGGGCTGGTATTGGCGGTTTCTTCACCCCTACCTCGGCCGGAACGCCTCTGGCGCAGGGCCGCGAAACACGCACTATTGACGGCAAGGAAATGGTCTTTGTGGAACCCATTAAAGGCGATGTCAGCCTGATTCGTGCCTGGAAAGCTGACACCGCTGGTAACCTGCAATACCGCATGACGGAAAACAATTTTAATCAGGCCGCTGCGACTGCGTCGAGACTGGTGATTGTGGAAGCAGAAGAAATAGTACCCGTTGGCAGTCTTGATCCGAATGCCATTCATACGCCCGGCTGTTTCGTGGATTACCTGGTACAGGCACACACCAGTGAAGAAGACCTGGGCTCATCTGCCTCCGTGTCTGCCAGTCATAAAAAAGTCGACGACTCCCGTATGGCAATGGCGCAAGCGGTACTGGAGGAGCTCAATGCCGGTGAAATTGTAAATCTGGGCATTGGTATCCCTACCCTGGTGGCCGATCTGATCAGCAGCAATGACGGTATTATCATGCATACGGAAAATGGCATGCTGGGGGTAGGCCCTGAACCCGACAGTGGCGGCGCCATGGATTATCCGGTCAATGCCGGCAAGATTCCTGTCACTGCCCTGCCCGGCTCTTCCTACTTTGACAGTGCGGCGTCCTTTGGCATGATTCGGGGTGGCCATGTGGATGTAGCAGTGATGGGCGGACTGGAAGTGGATGAAGCCGGCAATCTGGCAAACTGGGCGGTACCGGGCAAACCTCTGCTGGGCGTGGGCGGTGCCATGGATCTTGCATCGGGTGCCAAACGACTCATAGTCACCATGACCCATTGCGACCGGGACGGCAACAGCAAGGTAAAAAGGCATTGTACTTTGCCACTCACAGCCAAAAATGTCGTTGATGTCCTGATAACTGATCGCGCTGTATTCCACTTTACTGAGCAGGGCATGGTATTGAAAAAAGTTATGCCTGGGTTTACCAAAGAAGCAGTCGCCCAGAGTACCGAGGCCAAGTATCAGGAGGACTGTTAAGCGCCATGCAAAAAGTCTACAAAGGGGCGTGCCATTGCGGCAAGGTGGAATTTGAGTTTGACTCCCCGGAAATTACCGAGGGTCTGAGGTGTAACTGTTCAATTTGCAAACGCCTGGCCTGTGTACATTCAATGAAAATTGAGCAGAAAAATCTGCGACTTATTCGGGGAGAAGACTTCATTCATACTTATACGTGGGGTGATTTCGGTATTCCCTTTACCTTCTGTAAAAACTGCGGCGTGTATGTCTACTACAACACACCCGTCCAATGCCGGGTCAACCTGGGATGTGTAGATGACGTTGACACTTTCGCACTACAAATTCATTTCTTTGATGGTGCCCATCAACTTTAGGCCAATTTATGACTAACGCTTATATCTGTGACTATATTCGTACTCCCATCGGCCGCTATGGTGGAGCCCTTTCCTCCGTGCGCACTGATGATCTTGCCGCCGAACCTATCAAGGCACTGATGGCACGACACAAGACACTGGACTGGTCTGCGCTGGATGATGTGATTTTAGGTAATACCAACCAGGCCGGCGAAGACAATCGCAACGTAGCACGAATGGCACTGCTACTGGCTGGCCTTCCGCAAGAAGTGCCAGGAATCACTGTTAACCGACTATGCGCATCCAGCATGGAGGCGATCATCATGGCGTCACGCCAGATCAAGGCGGGCGAAGGCGAGCTGTTTATTGCCGGCGGCGTGGAAAGTATGTCCCGCGCGCCACTGGTGATGCCAAAAGCTGACAGGGCCTTCAGCCAACAAGCAGAAATATATGAAACATCCCTGGGCTGGCGCTTCATTAACCCAAAGATGGAACAAATGTATGGTACCGACTCCATGGGCGAAACCGCGGAAAATGTGGCGCAGGAATTTAACATCAGCCGTGAAGATCAGGATGCCTATGCCCTGCGTTCACAACAACGTACCGCTGCCGCCATCGCCAGTGGTCGTCTGGCAAAAGAAATATGTCCTGTAGGCATTCCACAACGTAAAGGTGATGCTGTCATTATCGACACGGATGAACACCCGCGCCCACAAACCACACTGGAAGCCCTGGAAAACCTGGGCACGCCTTTTCGCGAAGATGGCACAGTGACAGCAGGCAACTGCTCTGGAATCAATGACGGGGCAGCTGCGCTCATCGTAGCGTCGGAGAGCGCCGTGGAAAAATACGGGTTGACGCCGCTGGTAAAAATACTGGGTGGAGCAAGTGTTGGACTCGCACCCAGGATCATGGGATTTGGTCCGGCCCCGGCTACCCAAAAATTGCTTGGACGCCTGCAGTTTTCCATTCAGGACTTCGATTTATTTGAGTTTAATGAAGCTTTTGCCTGCCAGGTACTGGCCTCAGCACGGGCACTGGGACTTCCCGATAATGCCGACTTTATAAACGCCAATGGTGGCGCTATTGCCCTGGGTCATCCACTGGGGGCATCCGGTGCGCGCATAAGCGGAACGCTGGCACTGCAGATGCATGAGAGCGGCGCCAACAGAGGGATAGCGGCGATGTGTGTGGGAGTCGGTCAGGGCGTGGCGATAGGACTGGAAAAAGTTTCCTGAGGCTACACTCTCAAAAGCAAAAACTTACTCGTCATTCACCTTGCGATACAGTGAACGCACACTAATACCAAGAATGTTTGCGACTTTTTCCTTGTCCCCCTGATAGCGTAGCATCAGGCTGGCAATATAATTGCGCTCCAGTGTTTTCAGATCGATCTCTTCATCTGACGCTACCAATGCTAAATCCTGTTCCAGCGATAAATTTTCAGAGGGGCGGTCAAAAAAACAATCCCTGATGGTGTCCGCTTCAATTTCATCGGTGTCGCTTAATACGATTGCCCGACTCAGAATATTGCGTAGCTCCCGGATATTACCCTTGAATCGATGCAGCTTGAGCGCTTCTTCTGCAGCCGTAGTAAGGCTGAATTTCTTGCCTCCCGCCACCCGCTTTAACAGTGCCCGGGCCAACAAAGGAATATCGTCTATGCGCTCAGCCAGTGAGGGCAGGTGAATTGGGAAAACATTGATACGGTAAAACAAATCATCACGAAACTCTGAGGCATCTACCATCTGGCTCAGATTTCTGTGGGTCGCACAGATTAATCTGAAATCCGATCGCTTCACTTCGGCGCTACCTACCTGACGAAAAGTACCGGTTTCCAGCAAACGCAACAATTTTACCTGGGTTTGTAGGGGAACATCGCCAATCTCATCCAGAAACAGGGTACCGCCATCGGCCAGCTCAGCCAGGCCTTTCTTGTTGGAGGTGGCTCCGGTAAAGGCACCTTTCACATGGCCGAATAATTCACTCTCAAACAGCGAGTCGGTCAGTCCGGTACATTCCAGCGTCACCAGTGGCTTGTCCTTGCGTTCGCTAGCCTCATGAATAGCCCGTGCAGCCAGCTCCTTACCGGTCCCTGATTCCCCCAGCAGCAATACCGCTATATCGGCCTTGCCAACGCGGGCAATATTCTCAAGCATTTTATTAAAGGCCGGGCTTTCACCCACCAATTGCTTGTCACTGAAATGGCCGCTGGCCAATGGAACGGGATGTAATAGTTCAACGAAATAAATCAGCTCACCTTCACTGTTGTGGATGGGCAGCATTTCCACATCCACATGTTCCTTGCCCCGAGGGGTTTGATGAATATGCAAAACACGCTCTTTATGACCTGATTTTTTTGCGGCGCCCAGAGGACAATCCTCACCAGCCTGATCACAGGGCACACTGTAACCATGGGATACCTGGAAACAGCGATTAGTCCTGGAAAAATCTATTTCGCCAAAACTTTCCTGATAGCGTGAATTGGTGGCGAGGATCTCATAGTCGGCAGACACCAGAATTGCCGGGCAGTCATAGCCGTCCAGCATGGCAGCCATGGGAGAGGTCAGTGTCGGATGGTCTGAAGTGATCAATTGCATTGCGTCGCCATTTTTGTCATATTTTTTGTCATATTTGGCGATAAATCCCCCATTGTCAAGCCCCTGAGAACAGTTTTATTTCACCCATTAACAATTTTATCTCTATATATCATGTAGTTAAGATGCTTCCCATATTGTTGGCACGGTCTCTGCAACGTACCAGATGTGAAAGCAGACAAGAGTAATAAAGAATTCAGAATACCGAAACGAATCAAGCGAACCAACAAGATCAAATTTAAGTTTAAGGAGTAATTGAGATGATGAAAGTAAAGAATATGTTTCTACTGATGATGTTGCCACCACTGTTGACTGCAGCAACATTAGCCTGGGTTATGGTGTTCCCTAATCCAATGATGTAAACGAATCTAAAGCAAAACGCTTTAGTCATGCACAGTATTTTTGTGCCAGGGGCAGGAACCCATCTACATCCCCTCCCTTTCCTGCCCCTTATTTTTTCCTGACAGTTATCTTTTAATCGCCAGCCAGCAAGTCATTTACCATGGCGATCATCGCTTCGCTTTGCAGCCTGTCTGCCCTGCCGCCTGCATTATTGGCAGTGGCTGCATCAAGCAGATTTTTCCCTTGATCATCCACCGCATGGATATCTGCGCCATGGTCAACCAACCAGGACACCACTGTCATCCAGTTTTGCTTGGTAGCGGCAAAGATCGGCGTCTGCCCCTGGCGATTCGTCATGGTAGACATCCGGGCAATGCGGGCATTATGACTTTGGGTATCGCTGACCCGACGGTTGATATCGGCGCCCGCTTCCAATAACACCTGCAGAACCGGGATTACCCTGTCTTCCCTGCCCGGCTCGAAAGTTCCGCGCAAAATACTGCGCCGGTTACCGAAACCCGCAGCCGCCATGAACGGCGTAACCCCCATCACATTGGGCAGTTCCACATCAGCACCGAATTCCAGCAGCAGTCTCACCGCGTCCAGATCATGGGAATTGGCAGCCCGCAATAACGGCGTCGCCCCGGTAGTGAGTTGATCATCCACAAAGCGGCCACTGTTACCACCACGGCCCGGTCGATGAAAATTTAACTGGGGATCAGGATTAACCCCGGCTTCCAGTAATTGCCGGGCAACATCAAGCGCTGTAACACTGATGCTGGCATTATCATCGCTACCGCGACCTGGCAGAGTATTCATATCAATAGCGATATACAGCGCAGTACGCCCCCACCAGTCCCATAGATGGGGATTAGCGCCCAGCTCCAGTAATAGTTTTGCTGTATCAAAATGCTGATTATCAATGGCAATCATCAAGGCAGTAACCGCATCCGGCGATGGTTTATTGATATCTGCTCCAGCTTCCACAATAGCTTTGGCGCAATCAGTACAGCCAGTACGCGCCGCATAAAGTAAAGCGGTAAGACCACCGGTGGGCCGGTACTGGGCTCTCGGTTCCGAGGTGATCTGACTACCCCAGTCAAAGGCACTGGCCCGCACACTGACATCGGCACCATGCTCCAGCAACAAGCGCGTCATTTCTCCATGGTTGTTTCCAGCAGCCCACATCAGGGGAGTCTGACCACGCCATTGCTCAAGCACATTTACCTCTGCGCCATATTTCAGCAACAGTTCAGCGACCTCTACTACCCCGGTACGCGCTGCCAGCATGAGAATAGTCTGGCCGTCAGCATTGGCAGCTTCAGGATCAGCCCCCGCCTGCAACAGCATATCTACCAGCACCACGTTACCCACCTTGACCGCTTCGGCAAGAGGACTGGAACCATAATTATTCATGATATTGGGATCCGCCTCTCTGGACAGCAAGGCTTCAGCGAGAGCAGGATCGACGTTGTAGACGGCCCACAATAAAGCCGTTGAGCCATCCCCCTGGCGCATGTTGACATCCGCACCGACACGAATCATTTCCAGCGCCTGCTCGCGCTCACCTTGCTGAATCAAATCCGGCAGAGAATCTGCAGCATTTGTTACGAAAGAAAGAGACAAGAGGCAAGAGGCAAGAGACAAGCAAGCCCCCTGCCTCGACATGAAAGTTTTAAAAAGTTGAATGGCTTTATTTCCCATAATGATTCTCTAAACCTGCCCCACTTTTATCTTTTATCTTTTATCCTGCACCCTGCACCCTGCA
>Ga0255763_1004402_pt1 | contig 11928 bp, 10 predicted proteins | sample 041ome_2_FD_179963 | JGI IMG/M metagenome (GOLD analysis project Ga0255763, IMG submission 179963) | Coastal salt marsh microbial communities from the Groves Creek Marsh, Skidaway Island, Georgia - 041406US metaG (version 2) | ecosystem: Environmental > Aquatic > Marine > Intertidal zone > Salt...
CTTGGTGCAAAGCCCTGCCGAAATGGATAGGGTGCAGCCCGGCGATGTGTTGGTTACCGACATGACTGACCCCAACTGGGAGCCGGTGATGAAGCGCGCCAGTGCCATCGTGACCAATCGTGGGGGACGCACCTGCCACGCGGCCATCATTGCGCGGGAGTTGGGTATCCCAGCGGTGGTGGGATGCCACGATGCCACCGAGACACTGCGCGAGGACATGTTGGTGACCGTGAGTTGCGCCGAGGGCGATACCGGTCATGTGTACGAGGGCTTGCTCGAGGTGGAGGTATCCGAGGTGCCACGCGGCGCCATGCCCGAGCTGGACCTAAAAATCATGATGAACGTTGGCAACCCTCAGTTGGCGTTTGACTTTTGCCAAATGCCCAACGCCGGGGTCGGGTTGGCACGGCTTGAATTTGTGATCAACAACAACATTGGCGTGCATCCCAAAGCGATTTTGGAATACCCCAACGTCGACGCCGAGTTGAAGTTGGCGGTGGAGTCTGTGGCCAGGGGACATGTCTCGCCGCGCGCGTTTTATGTAGACAAAATCACCGAGGGCGTGGCCACCATTGCGGCAGCGTTTTGGCCCAAGCCAGTGATCGTGCGGCTGTCTGACTTTAAAAGCAACGAGTATCGCAAGCTCATTGGAGGCAGCCGTTACGAACCTGAAGAAGAAAACCCCATGCTGGGCTTTCGTGGCGCGGCACGCTACTTAAGCGCTGACTTTGCCCCTGCTTTTGCCATGGAGTGCGAGGCGTTACGGCGCGTGCGCGAGACCATGGGCTTAACCAACGTTGAGGTAATGGTGCCGTTTGTGCGCACCTTGGCGCAGGCCGAGCGCGTGGTGCAGTTGCTGCAGGACAACGGATTGAAGCGTGGCGAGAACGGCCTGCGTCTCATCATGATGTGTGAGGTGCCAAGCAACGCGGTGTTGGCTGAGGCCTTTTTGCAGTACTTCGATGGCTTCTCGGTAGGCTCCAACGACCTCACCCAGCTCACACTTGGGTTGGATCGGGATTCCGGCCTTGAGTTGTTGGCCAATGACTTTGATGAGCGCGACCCGGCCGTGCTGGCGTTGCTGGAGCGTGCCATTGATGCCTGTCGAGCGCAGGGCAAATACATCGGTATTTGTGGGCAGGGACCAAGCGATCACCCAGACTTTGCTCGGTGGTTAAAGGATAAAGGGATCGCGTCGATCTCACTCAACCCCGACACCGTGGTGGCCACCTGGCAGGCGTTGGCTAAGGGCTAGCATGGCGGCGCGCGCCGGCCAAACACCGTGGAGCTGGCTTAAGCCCGCGTTGACGGCGTGGCTGGGGGTTGGGGTGGTGGTGGCAGCGGTGACGCTGTTGTGGTGGAGTACCTTACCCGCGGTGGCGCGCGACCAAGCGCTGGCGCTGTGGCAGGCACACGGCGCGATGGCATTGGCCTTGGCAGTCCTGACCCTGCCGTTGGCGGCGTGGGTGGCGCACCGGCGTTGGCGGCAACAGCACGCTTGGCGTCATGCCACGCTGACCGATGCGCTGCGCCAAAGCCAACAAGCCACCCAGGCACTCGAGCAGCATGTGGCTCAGGCCACGCAATCGTTGGCCAGAGACCGGCGTGTGCTGGCAGCTTTGGTGGCGGAGTTGACTGAGGGTGTTGTGGTGTGCCACGCCAGTGGTGAAATCATGCTGTACAACCAAGCGGCGTGCGACGTGTTGCGCCCTGTCGCCCCAGGCCCGGTGGCCAGGGTGTGGGTGGGCATTGGACGCTTGATGGGCGAGGTGCTCAACGACCCTACGCTGTGGACGCAGGCCACGGACTTTTTGTTGCGCGAGCAACAGGCCGGCCGAGCACGACCGCAAGTGGTGTGGGTGGATGGCGCGGGCGGGCCGGCGCAGCCGCTGATGATTCGCGCCACGCTGCTGGACACCGGCCGCGACCACAGCCGTCTCGATACCCACGGCGCGGCCACGCTTGTGGTGCTCCAGCCTTGGCCCAGTCGGGCTGCGGCGTTGGCGCAGTGGTCAGCGCAGGCGGCTGCGCCCATCAAGGCTGCGGCGTTGCTGGCTGCAACGCGACCTTGGTTGGCCAGCCAATTGGGTGCTGAAGTGGTGGTGCAGCCAGCCCCCGATGTCATGGTGCGCGTGCCCCCCTTGCTTTGGGTACAGCACGCTTGGGACGTCTTACAAAGTCACCCACACGCCGTTGGTCAGGCGCTGCATTGGCGATGGCTACCGAGCCCCCATACGCTGGGAGTGCAATGGTGCGTGGGCGAGGCGGTGCTTTACCAAGTCGAACTCGATGTCTGGCACGGCGAGACGTTGACCGAGGCACCGGGGCGAGGCGACGCGTTGACGGCGGATGACGAGCGCCCCGAGTTTTTTGACTTTGATATTTTCCAAACGTCCAAGCCAAGCCATGCCTTGGCGGAGCGCCCGTTGGCTGAGCTAAGCTACACCGTGTTCGATTTAGAGACCACCGGGCTTAATCCCAGCGAGGGCGACGAAATCATTGAAATCGGAGCGGTGCGGGTGGTCAACCAGCGACTGCGCCGGCACGAAACCCTGCATCAATTGGTGGCGCCGCGGCGCCGCGTCAGCGTGTCATCGCAAGCGGTGCATGGGCTGACCCCGTCCATGCTGGCGGGTCAGCCAACGCTGGAGCAGGCTCTACCCGACTTGCACAGCTTTGCCCGTGCGACCGTTTTGGTGGCGCACAACGCGGCGTTTGACATGCGTTTTTTGGAATTGGCGCACGCGCGCACCGGCTTGCACTTTGACCAGCCGGTGCTCGATACGCTGCTGCTGTCGGCGGTGCTGCACCCCGAGCAAGGTTCACATCGGCTGGACGCCATTGCCCACCGCTTGGGCCTGCCGGTGCACGACCGCCACCATGCCTTGGGCGATGCGCTGCTGACGGCACAGGTGTGGCTGCGCTTGATGCCCTTGTTGCAGGCCCAAGGGATTGTGACGTTGGCGCAAGCGCTGCACGCCGCGCGCCAAACCTGGCAGGCCCGGCTGCGTTACTAGCAATGGGTTGAGGCTTGGCGTTGCCGTCTTACAGCCGGCCCGCCTGATGGCGCTGACCAAGGGCTTCTTGCAAGGTGGCGATGGTGGCGAACGCTTGCTTGAGATGCTGACGCTCAAAATTCGATAACTCGCTCGGTTTTAAAAAGTTATTCGGCGCCTCGCCGCATTCAATTTGCCTGCGTTGATGTTGTATCCGCAAATCGCTTAGGTACGCCCATGTGTCGAGTAAATCGCGTGCGCCTTCCACGCTTACTTCGCCGCCTTGGGTGCTGTGGCTTAAGCGCTCCATGGTGTTCACGGCTTCCACTTGCCCAGCCAGGGCGTACACCCGGGCCAGGTCAACAATGGGAACCAAGCCTCTGTGCTTGAGGTCAATCGTGCCACGATGCTCGCCGGTGCGCGCGGTTTGCAGCCGCCCCCAAAGACCAAGCGGTGGGGTGTGGGAAAGCGCGTTGCGAATGAGATGCGCAAGAAAAATACCGTTTCCCTTGGCTTGTTCCAAAACGCCTTGGCGCAAGCTGCTGAGCAGGTTGGCTTGACCATACACCGCTCGCAAATCAAAAAACACGCTGGTGAGCATCAGCGCCTTGGGGTCGGGTTGCGCGATCCAATGGCTGAAACATTGCGTCCAAGCGCTCAGCGACATGCGCCATGTGGGGTTCATGGCCATCATCTCGCCCGGGCAGTAGACGTAGCCACAGGCGTTGAGGCCGTCACAAACCCGGGTTGCCAGGGCTTGAAAATAGTCGGCGTGGTGGGTGGCGCGATAGGTGTCAGCCAGCACCAGACAGTTGTCTTGATCGGTTTGTGCGGTTTGCTCACTGCGGCCCTGCGAGCCTGCGGCCACCCAAGCGTAATCAACCGGGGGTGGGCCCAACTCGGTCTCGGCCATTTGTAACAAACGTACCGTCACCGCGTCGGTGATGCTGGTAACCACATGGCCTATGCTTTGCGCCGTGGCGTGGTTTTGTGCCATGCGTGCGAGCAGCTGCGGCACCGTTTGAGCGGCGTACATCAGGCCCGCCAGGTCGTTTTGGCGGTGAATGGTGCTGGCTAAAAAAACCGGCGAGGTGCTAAGCCAATGGGTCACCGACTGGGTGCTGAGCATGCCGGTCACGTTGTCTTCATGCATCACCGGTAGGTGGTGAATGTCGTGCCTGGCCATCGTCATGAGGGCCTTAAAAAGCGGCTCGTTGGCTTGTGCCGTATGGGGGTTCATGGTGGCCAGCTGCACCACCGGTGTGTCGGCGGGCAAGCCCTTGGCCAGCAGCCGGTTGCGCAAATCGCGGTCGGTCACGATGCCGTGCAGCCGTCCGTCTTCAACCAGCAGCACCGAGCTCACGCCCTGGTCTTGCATGATTTGGGCAACCTGTTGTGCAGTGGCTTGCAGCGGTGCGTAGACCGGCTGCCGCCGCAACAAGCTACCCACCGGTTGGCCGAGCAGCGCCATGTCGGTGGCGGTGTTGTCCGCGACCGATGGGACGGGTGCAGTCGCTGGCGCAAGCGGCATGGATGCACTGTACTGCACGCTTTTGGTGCTGGCTAGAGCCAAATGGGCGTGGCATCATGCTTGGCCATGAGCCAGTCTCGCCTTACGCCACTTGAGAGACGCCAGCGCCACTGGCGCGGCACGGTGCGCCTGACATGGACGCTGGGCGTGGTGTGGTTGGTGTTGGTATTTGGTGTGCCCTGGTTGGTGTCTTCGCTGGCGCCCAGCCAAACGCCGTGGGCGCGGGTGTACGGGTGGACTGCCCAGGGCGCTTTGGTGGGGTTTTGGCTGTTGGTGCTGGTGTATGCGTGGGGTATGCGGCAACTGGATCGCCGCTTTGACATGCTCGAGCGCCAAGCCAGCGATGGCGCCGAGAACGCGCCCGAACGCCCAGGGCGGAGTCGCTAAAGCCGTGGCCTCAAACCTTAACGTTCGGCGCTTGCACCAACTGTACGGTGGTTGGGTGCTGTTGTTGTTGATTGCTGTGCTGGCGTTGATGGCGCTGGAATGGATGGGTGTGCCCAAGGCTTGGCTTGGTTTGGGGTTTTTGGTTGGCACCGTATTGGTGTATGCCGGCATTGGTTTGGCCTGCCGTACCACCCAACCCGACGCCTACTACGTGGCCGACCGACGCGTACCGGCCATGTACAACGGCATGGCCACGGCGGCCGATTGGATGTCGGCGGCGTCGTTCATGGGTTTGGCGGGGGCGTTGTATTTGTCGGGCTTTGACGGCTTGGCTTTTTTACTGGGTTGGACCGGTGGCTTTTGCTTGGTGGCGTTTTTACTGGCGCCGTATATGCGCAAATTTGGCCAATACACCGTGCCCGACTTTTTGGGCGCGCGCTACGGCGAGCCCTGGCCGCGTTTGATTGGTGTGGTGGCGGTGATTGTGGTGTCGTTCACCTATGTGGTGGCACAAATTGTGGGGGTCGGTTTGATTGTGTCGCGGCTGCTTGGGGTGGCGTTTGAATTGGGGGTGTTTTTGGGGTTGGGTGGGGTTTTGGTGTGTTCTTTTTTGGGCGGCATGCGAGCCATCACCTGGACTCAAGTGGCGCAGTACATCGTGCTCATTTTGGCCTTTTTGCTGCCCGTGACATGGTTATCGATCAAGCAAACCGACAACCCTGTACCGCCGTTGGCTTATGTGGCCCAACTCGAAGCGGTTGGTGTTAAAGAGCAGCAGCTGATGCATGACCCGGCCGAGTCGGCAGTGCGCGGCTGGTACGCTGAGCGTTATGAGCAGCTGCAAATGCAGTTGGCCCAACCCGAGCAGGCGCTGCGCCAGCAACGTGAAGCGGCGCAGGCCCAGCTCCAAGTGTTGCGTGCGCAAAACGCGCCAGCGTGGCAGCAGCGTGCGGTGGTGCGTGAGCTGGCGCGGCTGCCACGCACCGTGGAGGAGGCCAAGCAGTTGTGGTTGGAGGAGTTGGCGCGGATTGAACGCAAAGCCTTGCCGCTTGACGGCATGCCGCCGCACGCCCAGCCGTTTGCCCGTGCCGATCGGGTCGGTGAGGTGGATCACAACGAGCGGCGAAATTTTTTCGCCTTGATTTTTTGTTTGGTGGTGGGTACCGCGGCTTTGCCCCATATCTTGGTGCGTTACTACACCACCCCCACGGTGCATCAGGCGCGACTCTCGGTGGTGTGGACGGTGTTTTTTGTGCTGTTGCTGTACCTCACGGCGCCTGCGTTGGCGGTGTTGGTGAAGCATGAGGTGTTTTTTTCTTTGGTCGGCTCGCCGATTGACGCGTTACCCAGTTGGGTCAGTGCGTGGCAAACCGTGGCACCCGACCTGCTGCGGGTGGAAGACGTGAACGCCGACGGCTTGCTGCAATTGAACGAGCTTAGCCTGGGCGGTGACATCATTGCCTTAGCGGCAGCCGAAATCGCCGGCTTGCCTTTTGTGGTGTCGGCGCTGGTGGCCGCAGGCGGCATGGCCGCGGCTTTATCAACCGCCGATGGCTTGTTGCTCACGGTAGCCAATGCGCTCAGCCACGACGTTTACTACAAGATGATTGACCGTACGGCTTCCACGGCGCGACGGGTGACGCTTTCCAAGGTGTTGCTGTTGGTGGTGGCCTTGGCGGCTGCCTACGTGGCGGCGCAGCGCCCAGCGGACATTGTCTTCATGGTGTCAGCAGCGTTTTCGCTGGCGGCAGCGGCTTTTTTTCCGGCACTGGTGCTGGGCATTTTTTGGATGCGCACCACCGGCTGGGGTGCGGTGGCCGGCATGGTGAGTGGCTTGGGTGTAACGCTTTTTTATGTGTTGTCCAACGCAAGCTGGCCGCGGCAGATGCTGGGCTTGGGTGACCCAGGGCCGCTTTGGTGGGGGATTGAGCCGATTGCGGCGGGCGTTTTTGGCGTACCGGTGGGGCTGGTGGTAACGGTGGTTGTGAGTTGGCTCACGCCACGACCTGCGCCCCAGGTCGTGGCCATGGTGCGCCAGCTCAGGCACCCCAGCTCCAACGCGCTATAATTATGGGTTTCCTTGCTGCACCCCGACCTTGACGCTTGGGGGCGGCGTTCATCCACAAGGAGTTGTTATGCGTCATTATGAAATTGTGCTGCTCGTGCACCCAGACCAAAGCGAGCAGGTGCCAGCCATGCTGGAGCGCTACAAGGGCATCATCACCAACGGTGGTGGCAAAGTCCATCGCGAAGAAGATTGGGGACGCCGTCAGCTGGCCTACCAAATCAACAAGCTGGCCAAAGCCCATTATGTTTGTCTCAACATTGAAGCAAACAAAGAAATTATTGACGAGCTGGAGCACGGTTTTCGTTTCAACGACGCCGTGCTGCGCCACATGACCTTGCAACGCAAGAAAGCCGAAACCGCACCGTCGCCCATGATGAAGGCGGTTGAGCGCGAAGAAGCACGCAAGGCCCAACAACAGGAAGCTGCCGCCCAGTAAAGCCATGACGACTGGCGTCAATCGCTTGTCGTTGCATGCCACACTTGCGGCGCTTGAGGCGCCTCGCCACTCCCCCGCGGGGGTAGCGATTCAGGGGTTCACCCTGAAGCACGAGTCGGTTGTGCCACACCACGGTGCCGCGCGGCAGGTGGTGTTTGAACTCAAGGGCGTGGCCTTTGAGGCGTTGGCACAAACCGTGGCGACCCTGCCAATGGGTACGCCGGGGCAATGGCAAGGCTTTTTGACCGGCAGTCATCGTGGCAAACAACTGGTGTTGCAGCTGCAACGCTTTACCCCATTGATTCAAGGAACCCAACATGGCACCACCGAAGAAAAACTTTAAAGATCGACGCGGCAAGCGCAACAGTCAATCGTTGTTGTTCAAGCGCAAACGCTTTTGCCGTTTCACCGTGGCTGGCGTAGAGGAAATTGACTACAAAGACCTCGACGTATTGCGTGACTTCATTGGCGAAAACGGCAAAATCACGCCCGCCCGCCTCACGGGTACGCGGGCCATTTATCAGCGGCAACTGACCACCGCCATCAAGCGTGCACGCTTTTTGGCGCTGTTGCCGTTCTCTGACAAGCATCACGTGTAAGGGGCACAACCATGCAAATCGTATTGCTGGATAAAGTCACCAACTTGGGTGGTTTGGGCGACGTGGTTAAGGTGAAAGACGGCTACGCCCGCAACTTTTTGATACCCAGTGGTCGTGCGCGTCGCGCCACGCCTGAGGCCTTGGCCGAGTTCGAAGCGCGTCGGGCTGAACTTGAGCGGCTTGCCGCTGAAAAGCTGGCCAGTGCGCAGGCTGTGGCCGAAAAGATGCAAGGCCTCACATTGCAGCTCACACAAAAAGCTGGCGTCGATGGCCGCTTGTTTGGTTCAGTGACCAACCAAGACATTGCCGAAGCGCTCAAGGGTCAGGGGTTTGAAGTGCACAAGGCGCAGATCCGCTTGGCCAATGGCACGGTGAAAACCGTGGGTGAGTCAGCGATCGAAGTGGTCTTGCACACCGACGTGGCATGCGAGGTGACGCTGCAAGTCGTGGCAGAGGCCAGCTGATCGGTTGGCCCCAGCGCGCGCGAATCAAGCCACCCTCGGGTGGCTTTTTTTATGTTGTCCCGGGTTATGAGCGTGCCATGCACAGGCTTATCCCAAGCTTATCCACCGCCACCCGTCGTTAACCGCTGGCGAAGCGCGTACCATTCGTTTTTGCCTGTTTGATTCACCATGTCCAACGCCTTGCTCTCTCCTGTGATGGATTCGCCAGAACCCCATGGCGCGTTGCGTTTGCCGCCGCACTCGGCAGAGGCCGAATCAAGCGTGCTCGGTGGCCTGTTGCTGGATAACAGCGCGTGGGACCGTATGGGTGACGTGGTGCGTGCCGAGGATTTTTATCGGCACGATCATCGATTGATTTTTGAGTCGATTGAAACGTTGGTCAACGCTGCCAAGCCCGCCGACGTCATCACCGTGCACGAGCACCTTCAAATGCTGGGTAAGGCCGATGAAACCGGCGGCCTCACCTACCTCAACGAGTTGGCGCAGTACGTGCCCAGTGCCAGCAACATTCGTCGTTACGCCGAAATCATTCGCGAACGTTCGGTGTTGCGCCAGTTGGTCACAGTCAGCGACGAAATCGCCACCCGCGCGCTTAACCCCCAGGGCAAGTCCATGGCCGAGGTATTGGACGAGGCCGAGCAAAAAATCTTTCGTATTGGTGAAGAGGGCTCGCGTCTCAAGCAGGGCTTTCACGCCATGAAAGAGTTGGTGGTGGACCTGATGGACCGGGTTCAAGAAATGGCCGACAACCCCAACGACATCACCGGGGTGCCAACGGGCTTTGTTGATCTTGATCGCATGACCTCGGGCTTTCAGGCCGGTGATTTGGTGATTATTGCGGCCCGACCCTCCATGGGTAAAACGGCCTTTGCGTTAAATATTGCCGAGCATGTGGCGCTACGCGAGGGCTTGCCGGTGGCGGTGTTTTCCATGGAGATGAGCGCTGCTCAACTGGCGGTGCGGGTGGTGGGCTCGATCGGGCGTATTCACCAGGGTCGACTGCGCACCGGCAAACTGACCGACGATGAATGGCCGCGCTTGGCCGAGGCGATTGAGCGCCTGCGCGGGGTGTCGTTGCACATCGATGAAACCGCTGGCTTGACTCCCAGCGAGCTGCGTGCCAACGCCCGCCGTTTGGCCCGGCAATGCGGCAAACTGGGTTTGGTGGTGGTGGATTACTTGCAGCTCATGAGTGGCAGCAGCCGCAGCGACAACGAAAATCGAGCCACGGAGTTGGGCGAGATTTCGCGAAGCCTCAAAATGCTGGCCAAAGAACTGCAGTGCCCGGTGATTGCCCTGTCGCAGCTCAACCGCAGCGTGGAGCAGCGCACCGACAAGCGGCCATTGATGAGCGACTTGCGCGAGTCAGGCGCGATTGAGCAAGACGCCGACATCATCACCTTTATTTATCGCGACGAGTACTACAACAAAGAAGACAGCAAAGAGCCAGGGGTCGCCGAAATTATTATTGGCAAACAGCGTAACGGCCCCACCGGCACAGTGAAGTTGGCTTTTCTTAACACCATGACGCGTTTTGAAAGCCTGGCATCCGGCGAGAGTTACGGCGGTTACTAACGCCCAGTGCCCCGGCTGCTTCGCTACAACGCGTCGCTGGCGTGGTCGGCCAGGCGGGAACGCTCACCACGCGCCAACGTGATATGCCCACCGTGCGCCCAGCCCTTAAAACGGTCAACCACGTAGGTTAAGCCCGATGACCCCTCGGTGAGGTAGGGCGTGTCGATTTGCGCCAAATTACCCAGGCAGACCAGTTTGGTACCCGGTCCGGCTCGGGTGATCAGCGTTTTCATTTGTTTGGGCGTTAGGTTTTGCGCTTCGTCGATGATGACATATTTGCTCAAAAAGGTGCGGCCACGCATGAAGTTCAGGCTTTTGATTTTGATGCGGGAGCGAATCAACTCGTTGGTGGCAGCGCGCCCCCATTCGCCCGCGCCGCTGCCCTCGCCCTTGGCCAAAAACTCCAGGTTGTCGTCCAATGCTCCCATCCACGGCCCCATTTTTTCTTCTTCGGTGCCGGGTAAAAACCCAATGTCCTCGCCCACCGAAACCGTGACACGGGTCATGATGATCTCGCTGTAGCGCCTCTCGTCCAGCACCTGTGACAAGCCAGCGGCCAGCGCCAATAGGGTTTTGCCGGTACCGGCGGTACCCGTGAGGGTGACAAAGTCGATATCGGGGTCCATGAGCAGGTTGAGCGCAAAGTTTTGCTCACGGTTGCGGCTGCATACACCCCAGACCGCGTGTTTGCCGTGGCTGTAGTCTTTCAGGGTACGCAACACCGCGCGCTTGTCTTGCACTTCGGTTACGCGGGCATACAGCGGCGGTTCGTCCGGCTGCTCAAAATAAACAAATTGATTCAGCAAAAATTGGTTAACCGCCGCGCCATGCACGCGGTAATAGGTGTGCATGCCTTGCTGCCAGCTTTCGACTTGTCTGGCCGCACCAACCCAAAAATCGGGCTCCAGTGCCAAAGAACCGCTATACAGCAGCTCGCCATCGTCCAGGGTTTTGTCGTTCTCGTAGTCTTCGGCTGGCATGCCCAACGCACGCGCTTTGACCCGCATGTTGATGTCTTTGGACACCAGCACCACCTCACGTTTGGGTAAACGCGTGCGCAACGATTGCACCACTTCCAAAATTTGATTGTCGGCCTTGCCTTGCGGCAGTCCCAAGTCGGGGGCTTCAAGAATTTCACTTTGAAAAAACAAGTCGCCTGTGGCAGCGGCATGGCCACTGCTATCCAAGGGCAGGCCTTTGTCCATGCGGGCCGCGGCGCCCACCAACTGGTCCAGCGCGCGGCTGGTTTGGCGGGCGTTACGCGCCACCTCGGAGTTACCTTTTTTGTGCTGGTCGAGTTCTTCCAGCACGATCAGTGGCAGGTAGACGTCGTGCTCTTCAAAGCGAAACAGCGATGTGGGGTCGTGCAGCAAGACGTTGGTGTCCAACACAAACAGCCGACGCTTGGCGGTGGGCACGCGGCGCGTGGAATCGGCTTTGGCTGCGGCGCGGCGTTTGGCGGCGCCAGGGGTTGCGGGTAAGGGCACCACTTGGGCAGGCTCGGGAACCTTGCGGGCCATCGGTTCGGTCGGTGTGTTGGGTGCCGGGTGGGCGGCGGTATTGGCTTTTACCGAGGGTTTGAGGGCCAGCACCGCCGCGGGTACGGGCGGGGTGGCGGATAGGTCAAGGCGTGAGGCTTTGGCAGTGGGGGCGGGAGGTAGGGGCATGGGCTTTTTAGGCAAAGAAAAAGCCGCCTACAGCGCAGGCGGCTTGTGGTGGGGATGTTTGGTGAAGGGATCGCTTCCGAAACATGTGCCTCATTATGCACACAAACCCGGGTTGTGCAGGCTTGCCCGCCTATGGTTTGCCCTAGGCCAGGGATTTTTGGAAGGCCTTGACCGTTTTAAGTACCTCGTCCACGTGGCCCAGCAC
>Ga0255763_1004406_pt1 | contig 11923 bp, 7 predicted proteins | sample 041ome_2_FD_179963 | JGI IMG/M metagenome (GOLD analysis project Ga0255763, IMG submission 179963) | Coastal salt marsh microbial communities from the Groves Creek Marsh, Skidaway Island, Georgia - 041406US metaG (version 2) | ecosystem: Environmental > Aquatic > Marine > Intertidal zone > Salt...
AAATCAAAACGAAGCGGCGCAATGAGGGCGTTTTCTTTGCCTCGGTTACCTTTATTCGAAAAGTCACGCAAGGCATTGGTGCAGCGGTGGCTGGCGTACTACTGACGGTCAGTCAGTTTCCCGCGGGCGCGACGCCTGATCAGGTGCCAGAATCGGTACTGAGTAGCTTTGGCTGGCTGTATGTGCCTGTCATCTTCAGTTTATGGATGATGATGATTGCGAGTTTGTCCTTGTACTCGGTGGACCGGCAGAAGCACGAGGCAAATTTGGAACAACTGGCCAACCGAGATTAGTCGTTGTCATTAGCCGCTAGGTATCAGAATAGCTTGGCTAAGCGATAGTCACCTCAGTGCAGACGCGATGTGGTCGTTGACAATATTTTCCATTAGCTCTTGTTTGCCGCTGCGTTTCGCCGGTTCACCGTCTCGCAGGGCTATCTCTCTCAGTGCCTCAAGTCCAAGACTCCCTGATTCAAACTGAGCACCTTCACCTGACTCCCAGCTGGAGTAGCGCTCTGACACTAGATCGGTGAAACGGCTATCGGACAGGATGGAGTCAGCAACAATCAAGCCACGTGCAAACGCATCCATGCCACCGATATGCGCAATGAACATATCTTCGAGGTCGGTAGATTCTCGGCGGAGCTTGGCGTCGAAATTAAGTCCACCTGAGGCGAAGCCCCCAGCCTGAAGCACCTCCATCATGCCATGCACACAGTCATAGAGGTCGAGTGGGAACTGGTCTGTATCCCAGCCATTTTGGGCGTCGCCCCGGTTTGCATCGATGGAACCCAGCAGATTACTGTCGCGAGCCATTCGAAGATCATGTGCAAACGTATGTCCTGCAAGTGTCGCGTGGTTTGCTTCTATGTTGAGTTTGAAGTCTCCTGCGAGGCCGTGACGCTCGAGGAAGCCAATCACTGTTTGTGAGTCAAAATCGTACTGGTGCTTCATAGGCTCCATGGGTTTTGGCTCGACCAAGAAAGTGCCCTCAAACCCAATGCTGCGGCCATAGTCACGCGCTTTGGTCAGGAACATGGCCATGTGCTCAAGCTCCTTATCCGTGCGCGTGTTCAGAAGGCTGGCATACCCCTCTCTACCACCCCAGAACACATAATTTTCGCCTCCGAGCGCAACGGTTGCGTCGATTGCTGATTTGACCTGCGCTGCTGCTCGCGCCACCACCGCAAAGTCGGGATTCGTAGAAGCACCGTTCATATACCGGGGATGACCAAAGAGATTGGCTGTACCCCATAGACACTTCATGCCCGTCAACCGCTGTCGTTCTGCTGCTCGCTCCACGATTCGCGCGAGGTTGGCTTCAAATTCAGCAAGGTCATCACTTGGCGCCGCAATATCCACATCGTGAAATGTCCAGTAGGGGACATCGAGCTTGGTAAAGAATTCAAAGGCGGCATCGAGCTTGTCATTCGCCATTTGTTGGTCGTCACCGGAGTCGGCCCAGGGGAAATCGCGAGTCCCTACGCCAAAGGGATCGAGACCCACACCGGTAAACGTATGCCAGTAACACACGGCAAAGCGCAGGTGTTCCTCCATAGTTTTGCCAGCAATAACGCGTGAGGCATCGTAAGCCTTGAAGGCTAGAGGGTTCGTCGATTGAGAACCCTCATATTGGATTCGGCCGATACCCGAGAAGTACTCCCGGTCCCCGATAAATAACTGACGCGTCATGACCGCTCCTTATTCTTGTGCCTCGTAGAGTGGGCGCAGGGCGCTCACATAGTCCTGGTAGCGTTGATAGTAATCTTGATAGCGCGCCACGTTATCCATATTGGGATGAGCGCCCTTTGCATCGTCAAACCTAATGTGGCCATGCGCGATGTCCTCAATTGAGGAGTCCGGCTCTAATAGCTGTAGTGCTTGCAGTGCTGCGCCAAAGGCGGCGCCCTCGACATGAGTGCAAACACGGGTTGGGACATCGCAGATATCGGCAATCATTTGCCGCCATGATGCACTACCGCTTCCGCCCCCCGTCAGCGTGATTTCAGAGGCCTTGATGCCAAGCTCCTTCAATCTGTTCACACCGTATCGCAGTGCGAAACTGGCGCCTTCAGCACCAGCCCTCAGCAGATTGCTCTGACTAAAGTTCGCATTGGTTAAGCCCATGATAGAACCGCGTCCATCGGGCAGGTTGGGCGTGCGTTCACCGCCAAAGAAAGGAACCACTGTTACGCCATTGGCGCCTGCGGGTGCAGAGGCAATGGCCGATTCCATGTGATCGATATCGGTGTCGAAGAGGCCGCGCAGCAACTCGGTGGTCACGGTGCAGTTCATTGTGCACATCAGCGGCATCCAGCCACCGGTGGACGAGCAAAATCCAGCGATCTCTCCTCTGGGGTCGATCACGGGTGCATCGCTGTAGGCGAAGACGGTGCCTGAGGTGCCCAGGCTCATCGTAAGGCGGCCCGGACTCGTGGCGCCCGTTCCAATGGCGGCCATCATATTGTCGCCACCACCGGTTGCCACAGGGATCCCCTGGGGTAAGCCAAATCGCGCGGCGGCATCACGAGTCACTGTGCCAATCTGGTCTAATCCTTGTCGTGGTGTCGGGAGTAATGCGGCAATATCTCTGTCTGGGTCCAGCGCATCAAGCATCGGTTGAGACCAGCGGCGTGTTCTGATGTCGAGCAATCCCGTACCCGAGGCATCACCGCACTCCATAGACCGCTCACCAGACAGGACAAGATTGATGTAGTCATGGGGCAGTAAGATCGAGTCGATAAGGCTATAAGGTTCTGGCTGCGTTTGCTTGAGATGCAATATTTTCGAGGCGGTGTAACCCACCAGAATGGGATTGCCGGCGATATCAATGCAGCGATCTGCACCACCCATTCGCGCCATAATCTCTTCAGCTTCAGTAACTGTGGCGGTATCGCACCATAGCTTGGCGGGTGCCAAGACGTGATTATGTTGGTCGATGGCAACAAAGCCGTGTTGCTGGCCCGAGACCGCTACCGCCTCGACAGAATTAAGGCGGTTATCGCGGAGCTGCTCGGTGACGGCTGCCAGGGCATCGAGCCATTGATCGGGGTGTTGCTCGGCCGAACCGTCACTGCGCTGACTGAGTGATAGCTCCCTGGCCGCAGATGCTGTGATTATTTTCTGGTCGGCGTCATAGATCACAGCCTTGACCGACTGAGTACCAATGTCGATACCGAGTACCAGTGACATCAGGGTGCTTCCTCGTACGCAAAATATCTAAAGTCGGCAATCTCCCCATGCCCTGAGACATCATGAGCTGCCATGCCGACAAAGGTGCCTGTGAACTGTTCTCCCGATACCATGCCTGCTTGATCGGTGAGGTAGGTCATATCCAGATCAACCGGGATTCGCTGCCAGTCCTCATCGTCTGTTTCCTTGTAACTTGCGCGGGCTTTAGTCGCTGTGATGTCGAAATGCAAGAAAGTCGCCCCGTCGCCCAGCAGAATTTTCTCCTCTGACAGTGGATAGTGATTGCAAAGGCTGGGATCGGCAAGACAACTCATAATATTGAGCACTTTCCCAAGCCCGGGTTCGTGCGAGATGAATAAATAGTGAAACTTGCGCGAGTTGTAGTAGATCATCAGCCCTGCCATCGCCTGAAAGTGGGTTGGCTTGAACTCAATGCAAGTCTCTATCGAACAACATCCGTCGGTCATTCGGGTCGCGAGGAGCGACTGCTCAAATAGACTCCCCGGTGATTCTCTACCTGTCAGCCGAAGGTGACCTGGACGAGCAGTGAGGGAACACCATTGATCAAGGTCATCGCCACGAAGCCACTGGTAGTCAGGCAAAAGCGTTGATGTTTCAAACCGATCTATAAACCTCCGTCGGGGAGCGGGCTTTTTGTGAGCGAGGTCGGCAGGGAACGAAAGCGGCGGCAGTACAGCCCCATCGAATTGCCGAATCCACCCATCAGCGTTCATCACAACGTGGGCGAGCCCGGTCTCGCGGCCCATGGGGCTATGCTGCCCGTCGTTGATTCTTCGGCTACACAAAAAAGACATCACATAGTTGTCACCCCCAACATGCACCAGTGCGCCATGGCCACTCCGTTGCAGGGGCCACGAGAGATCATCCTTTGCGGTAATGACTGGCCCCAGCGGATCGAACTCATAAGGACCTTCGATCACTTTGCTCCGCGCGATGCTAATGCAGTGCCCGTAACCGGTACCACCCTCTGCGACCACCAGGTAGTAAAAGCTACCGAACTGATAAAGGTGGGGGCCCTCGATCAGACCCACGTCGCTGCCGGTAGCGATGATCTTAGTATCACCCTCAAGTTGAAGTTCGCTGTTGAGCCTTTGTAGGGCGATGCCTTTGAAGGGCGTACGGTCAGGGCGGTGATCCCACACCATATTGAGCCACCACATCTGTCCCGATCGATCGTGAAAAATAGATGGATCAAAACCCGACGCGTTAACGAAGACGGGGTCGCTCCAAGGTCCGCAAAGATCCTTGGCGGTCGTAATGAAGTTATGGCTATCCTTGAAGTGCCCGTCGAATCGTCTGACGATGGTATAGGCGAGATAAAAAGTACCTTGGCTGTGACTGAGACAGGGTGCCCAAACGCCGCAGGAATCTGGCACGCCTGTCAGGTCGAGCAAGCGCCTTTCGTCGAGCGGGCGTGTAAGCAGTTCCCAGTCAATGAGGTTATCTGACCGGAAAATCTGTACCCCGGGGAACCACTCAAATGTTGACGTCGCAATGTAGTAGACGCCGTCAACCTCAAGCAGCGACGGATCGGGGTTGAAGCCTCTGAGCACGGGGTTATCAACAGCCCGTTCGGGACCCTCCCAGTTCACGCTAGCTTTTGCTCCAGGCGCTCAAGACTCTCGCCTTTGGTCTCCGGCAGCCGCCAGATGAGCATCATTCCTACCGCACCTACCAATGCAAACAAGGCAAACGTCGTCGAAGTGCCAAGCGCATTGATTTGCCAGGGGAATAGAAACTGCACCAGAAAGCTGGCACTACTGTTGAATACCGTTGCGACACCGATTGCGATTCCTCGTATCCGGTTGGGAAATACCTCTGAGAACAGCACCCACATAACGGGACCCAGCGATACGGCAAAGGAAGCGACGAATCCAAGGATCCCAACGAGCACTAACAAGGCATTCACCGAAATCGCGGACGCAATAATGGTGGATTGGTTGTCTCTTGCTACTTGCTCGCCAAGTGCATCGCCGATGGCGGTCTTGAAGGCGACGTCGCTCTCAAAGCGTGTACCCACAAGCGCGCCCAGCGGCGCTTTGGTTTGGACATCGAGCTCGATGGAGGCTAGGGAGTCATTGGTTAACGTATAGGTTGCTTGCCCGAAGCCGTAGCTGACCAAAGACATACTGACAATGATACCGGTGAGGCCGGCAATGAGCAGTGGCTTTCGCCCAAGCCGATCGATCAGCAACATGGCTACCACAGTAAAAATCACATTGGTTAACCCCACCCATGTTGCTTGTGCGAAGGCAGCATTGGTGCCGACACCGCTTTGTTCAAAAATCGTGGGTGCATAAAAGAAGACAGCGTTGATACCGGTTATCTGCTGCACGATTCCAACCGAGATCGCGATAAAGAAGGGAACTCTCAGGGCTGGGGAAAAAAGCTCTCGCAATTTCGTGAGTAAATCGCTGTTCTCATTTTTGGACGCTTGTATCGCCTCAAGCGTCGCGTCGGCCGTGTCGCTGTTTTGCAATGTGAGCAGCACCTGTCGAGCCTCAGCCTCTCTGCCGTTCAGTGCTAACCAGCGTGGTGTCTCAGGAATCAGGAGTAGTGCGACTAACCAGATCGTTGCAGGGATCACTTCGAGACCCAGCATCCAGCGCCAGGTTAGGGTGTCGATAGCGAGTAGCTGTACCCAACCGGCGTCGGTCTGACTCATGAATACAAGAACATAGTTGGCGAAGTAGGCTGCGCTGAAGCCAATGACGATGGCGAACTGATTAAAGGACACATAGAACCCGCGACGCTTTTCGGGCGCTATTTCCGCGATGTACATCGGAGCAATACTCAGCGAGGCAAATGCGAGGCCACCAATAGCCCGCGCTGCCACTAACATCTCGTAACCGATGGCGAACGCGCTCATAACTGCCGATACCAGGTACAGACAGCCAAGGCCAATCAATACGCGTTTCCTCCCGATGGCATCGGCAATAAATCCGGACAAGAGACCACCGATCAAGCCACCGATGGTTGGCGCGCCCACGACAAGCCCTATCTGAAGATCGCTTAGCGCGAAATCAGAACTGATATAACCCACGACCCCAGAAATGACCGAGGCGTCGAATCCAAATAAAAATCCGCCCAATGCGATCAGGAATGCCAGACGACCAACGCGATGTTCAATCATGAGCTAATTCACAGTTATTTTTTTATCTGTGTAACACACTCGCGGCATTGCGTGCATTGATGAGCGATGGGCGCACCGGAGCACAAGACAAGCTGGCAAGACAGATCAACTCGTGTTTAATTGAGCACCGATAATTATAAAAAGAGCGGGTAATAATGTCTGATGGGGCAGGAACCAGGTTAACAGTCTTCCGGTTGAGTGTGATTGCAGCGATCGGGGGCTTTTTGTTCGGTTTTGACAGCGGCGTGATCAATGGCACGGTTGAAGGGCTTCAACGAGCTTTCGATTCGAACAGTGTTGGCACGGGGTTCAACGTCGCATCCATGTTGCTTGGCTGTGCTGTGGGTGCCTTTGTCGCTGGGCAGCTTGCCGATCGTTTGGGGCGCCGCAATGTAATGTCTTTGGCAGCTATGCTGTTTCTTTTGAGCGCCTGGGGCTCAGGTGCCTCTGATACGTCATCAGAGTTTGTGTTCTATCGCATCATTGGCGGTCTAGCCGTGGGCGCAGCCAGTATTATCTGTCCGGCCTATATCAGTGAAATTGCGCCTCCGCAGATTCGCGGTGCATTAGCGACGCTGCAGCAGGTGGCGATCATCAGCGGGCTATTCGCATCTTTTTTATCAAATTATGTCGTCGCCGATGCCGCGGGAAGCTCGTTAAACCCCTGGTTTTGGGGATTCGAAGCGTGGCGGTGGATGTTTTGGGCAGAGATCATTCCAGCTACGGTCTTCGGGTTGTTGTTATTTACCATTCCCGAGAGTCCTCGCTTTTTGGTGTCCTCTGGTCGGGAGACCAGCGCGATCTATGTATTGAAGCAGGTCGGTGAGCCGGATGCCGAGCGGAAGATTGCGGATATCAAAGCGTCTATCACCAATCAGTCGTCGCCCAGGCTGAACGACTGTTTCGATGCCACGCGCTTGCTAAAACCGATTGTCTGGATAGGCATTGGTATGGCGATTCTTCAGCAGGTCTCGGGTATTAATGTTGTGTTTTATTACGGGGCTGTGTTGTGGCAATCCGTTGGCTTCACTGAGTCAGATGCTTTGCTGATCAATGTGGTCAGTGGCGGTATCAGTATTGTCGCCTGCCTTATTGCTGTGGCCTATGTGGACCGTATTGGGAGAAGGCCCTTACTCGTTGTGGGTAGTATAGGGATGGCAATCGCACTCACCGTAGTTGCCACAGCCTTCGGTTCGGGCTCCATCGATGAAACTGGTCAGCTTGTGCTTTCACCTAATTTGGGTGTAACTGCCTTGATAGCGGCGAATCTATTCGTCTTCTGCTTCAATTTTTCCTGGGGTCCCGTGATGTGGGTGATGCTGGGAGAGATGTTTCCAAACACACTCCGGGGGTCTGCGCTTGCTCTGGCAGGACTTGCACAATGGACAGCCAATTTTGCTGTCACGATGACTTTCCCACTCTTCTTGGCCTCGATCGGGCTCGCCATGACATACGCCATCTACGCAGTAGGTGCCGCCGTAAGCCTCCTCTTTATCTTGCGCTATGTGGGGGAGAGCCGAGGGCTGGAGTTGGAGCAGATGTCCGAAGGTCGAGTTGGAAAATGAGACTGCCGTCTTAAGAACACTGCCGAGAGATAGGAGTCGTGGCATGTCCAGCAGTAAGTTGAGGAATCTGTTTTTCGTTGTTCTTTTCGCTGCCCTAGCTGGCTGTTTGTCAGATCGCGACCCTGACCTTAGTCAATCGCTCAGTGTCGAAACGACAGAGGGCCAATTGACGGTCCGTGTTCTTAAAGACGACATCATCCGGGTTTCCTTTCAACCAACGGGCTTTACCTCGGCGGCTGAGAGCTTTGTGGTTAATCGTGACTGGGAGCCTGTCGACTATGCTGTTTATGAGACCGATGGCACGATTGAGGTCACCACGCAGTCACTGATACTTACGATAGATCGCGATACGGCCGCGGTCAGATTTGCAACGCGCGATGGACAATTGCTTTTGCAGGAGGCCGGGCGAGCACTCACGCCAACCGTCGTCGCCGAGGAGTCTGTGTATCACGCCCAACAAGAGTGGCACCTTTCTACAGAGTCCGGAATTTATGGCCTAGGGCAGCATCAGGATGGCGTGATGAATTTTCGTAACGAGGAGGTCACTCTCGTTCAGACAAACACGGTGGCTGTGAACCCCTTCTTGGTCTCTACCGATGGCTTCGGCCTGCTCTGGGACAATCCGTCAAAAACGGTATTTCGCGACTCTGATGAGGGTGCATCATTTTGGTCGGAAGTTGCCGATCACATTGATTACTACTTCTTTTTTGGTGATGACATCGATGCGGTCATCAGCGGCTATCGCGAGGCCACAGGCGTGGCGCCCATGCTGGGGAAATGGGCCTATGGCTATTGGCAAAGTAAAGAACGATATCGGACAGCGGATGAGTTACTGAGCGTGGCCCGCGAGTACCGTGAGCGACGTATCCCGATAGACAATATTGTTCAGGACTGGGCTTATTGGGCGGATTATCGTGAAGGCGATGAAATAGGCACCTGGGAGAGTGCAGGTGCGAACTGGAGTTCATTGACCTTTCACCCATCGACTTACCCCGATCCTTCGTCTGTGATCGCTGAACTGCATGATGATTTAAATATGCATTTCATGGTGTCTATTTGGCCAGCTGTCGGTCCCGACACGGCAGTATTTAAAGCGCTGGAACAGCGAGGACATTTATATCCTCCTGTGCACTGGAGCAGCGGTCGCATTTATGACGCGTTCAGTGCCGAGGCCAGAGATATCTATTGGCGACATCTGAAGGCTGGTCTTCTCAGCCATGGTGTAGACGCACTCTGGATGGATGGTACTGAGCCCGAGCTGGGTGATCAGCACTTGGTCTCCGTGTCCGAGGCCAATATAAAAAGCTTTGGCGTCACTGCGAAAGGCTCTATGGCGAGGAACCTGAACGCCTATTCGTTAATGACCACGACAGGGGCTTATGAGCGATTCCGCGAAGAGGTGCCAGGCAAACGCTTTTTCACCTTGACCCGGTCGGCGTTTGCGGGGCAGCAGCGTAACGCTGCAGCGACGTGGTCAGGTGATATCAATGCGCGGTTCGATGTCATGAGAGACCAGATATCCTCGGGCATTAATTTTTCCATGGCCGGCATACCGTATTGGACGGCGGATATTGGGGCCTTTTTCATCGAGGGAAATGACAAAGGAAAGGGCCCTGGGCTCTATCCCAAGGGTCACTCGGATCCCTCGTATCGAGAGCTCTATGTGCGTTGGTTTCAGTTCGGGGCCTTTTTGCCCATTTTTAGAGCTCATGGAACAGCTACACCACGTGAAGTTTGGCGGTTTGGTGAGGTGGGGGACTGGGGTTACGAGACGCTCGTCAAATTCATCGAGCTGCGTTATCGCCTCATGCCCTACATTTACTCGAGTGCTTGGAGGGTGACCTCTGATGGCTATACCCTCATGCGTGGTTTGCCGATGGACTTCTCTAATGACCCGACAACGTTCTCGATTGATAATCAATATTTGTTCGGCCCATCGATCATGGTTACCCCTGTCACAGAGCATCAGTACCACCCGTTAGACGCTGACGCGGACATGGGTGAGCCTGAAGTCTCGGTTTATCTGCCATCGGGCAAAACATGGTTTGATTTTTGGACAGGCCAGCAACACGACGGCGGTCAGTACATTGTTAAAAAGACGCCGATCGATATCCTGCCACTCTACGTCCCCGCCGGTTCAATCATCCCGCTTGGCCCTCTTAAGCAGTGGGCGACGGAGAAAGAAGAAGATCCCATCGAGCTTCGAATTTACCCGGGTGCAGATGCCGACTTTGTCCTTTACGAGGACGACGGTGAAACCTATGACTATGAAACGGGTGCTTTTGCCACGATACCGATTCATTGGGACGATGGGCGACAGCAGCTCTCATTTGGTTCTCGCTCGGGATCCTTTCCCGGAATGCTGAAATCCAGAGAGTTTCAGATTGTGCTGGTCGGCACTGACGAGCTGGACAGCGAGCTCGAGCCTACTCAGCGAAGGTCGATCGTCTACTCAGGGACGGCACAAACCGTTTCGCTCACCAAGCGTTAACGACGATTTTCGGATCTGGGCAGTAAGCCCGTTTGACTCGATACTGAGAGTAGCTGGCCGTCTTGCGTGAACTGGTGAGTCACGCCCATTGCTGCGCCGTCCCGAAAGCCCGACATCTGAGTCACGCAAAGAATCCACTCTGTGGGACGTGTCGAGAAAACCCTGAAGGTGTTATCGAGACTGGTACCGCGAAAGCTCTCCGAATGCAGGCCAAGCATAAAGTCAGACGTGATGGCTAATAATCCAGCCGATACAGGCAGTGTGTCTTTTGAGCGAATCCACATCGCCCCTAACCCTTCATCAGGCGCTTCTATGGCCATTTTCCGCTCAAACTGCGCGATCAGATCCTGATCATTGTTGTGATCAAGATCGGTTTTGACCGGGCAGTCCTGTGGCGATGCAACCTGGGGCATCTTCACGAACTGGCGCTCAGACCCCTGACGACCTCCAAGTGCCGCAGTTAGGGTTTGAAGCACCGTATCATTAGCAGTGAGCGTTACCAGCACCTGGCTAATGCTCCTCCCACCACCCAGTAATTCAACCTCAATATCGATCGACTGATTCAGCAGTCCAGCGTTCACAAACTGAATCGTTGACCAAAGTAGCGGCTTACCAGAGACGATCTCGGCGGCCTCAATCGCAGCCGCTTGGGCAACACCTCCCATAATGAACTCATAGCCTGCGGGTCCCACACAAGCTTGTTCTGATGCAAGAAGCTCAAATTTACGCTCGTCTTTCACCGACGGCTGGGGAGACCAAAATGCCATCAGCTCACCTTGTTACTCGATCGCATGACATAAAAACAAGCGGCGACAATTATTGCCGCGCCTAACCACATTGAGGCGCCTGGCAGTTCACCAAATAAGAAAAAACCGATGAGGGCCGCCCATATCATTTGGGTGTAAGTCATAGGCGCGAGTTTGGCTGCGGGAGCACGTGCGTAGGCAATGGTCGTGAGAGACCAGAAACTCACACCAAAAAAGGCAGACAGCACATAGCCACCGAAGAGTTCAACCGTGGGTTGGGTATCCATCAAAAAGAACACGGGCAGCACATAAAGCGCAGGCAAGGTATTGGCAAAGAAGGCTACAACGATCGGGTCCTCGCTCTGCGATCGAAAGCGCAGTAGGACAACAGACAGGGCGTGGCAGAGCGAGGCCAGTATGGGTGCGAGATAGCCCAGTAGGGGGCCATCAATTTGCCCCGAGAGCAGCTGCGTTTCTGTATTGACGATAAACAGGGCGCCGGCGAAGCCCACCAAGGTACCGCCAATGACATCACGTTTGAGTGGCTCGCGCATGAGTAGCCATGCGAGCGGGCCAATCATCAGTGTACCGGTGAGTCCTAGTGCCGCGGCCGTGGCCAGTGGTATTTGGGTGACCGACCAAAAAAATAGGCTTGCCGCCGAGATTTGAAAAAAGCCTCTGAACACGTGAAACGGAACAGCGGACCAGCCGGGTAAGGGAGGTCGGAAGATAAACCAGAGCAGGATGACCAATGCGGCGCCTAGGGTGTATCGCCA
>Ga0255763_1004414_pt1 | contig 11910 bp, 17 predicted proteins | sample 041ome_2_FD_179963 | JGI IMG/M metagenome (GOLD analysis project Ga0255763, IMG submission 179963) | Coastal salt marsh microbial communities from the Groves Creek Marsh, Skidaway Island, Georgia - 041406US metaG (version 2) | ecosystem: Environmental > Aquatic > Marine > Intertidal zone > Salt...
TTGGGTACAAGGGGAATTAGACACTACTGTAACAGTCACTTTTGCGTTTACTTTTGAAATAGGTAAAGACATATCTTTCGAAGTAGTTGGAGACCCTTCAAACTATATACTAAGAGCAGATGATCCGACATTATCTACACAGAATCCTATAGTAGAACTTATCAGTGGTGTAACAGGATATGAGTTTATTAATGCTAGTACAGGTCAGTTGTTTAACCTAACTAATGTTCAGTATCTGACCTACAATACTATTCAGTTAGACAACACCCTTGTACAGCCTACATTAGATCTTACAGACATTGTATTAGGTTCTTACAGACGAAGAGTGGGTAATCAGTTTACCTTAGTTCGACAGCCTGTTAATGAAATTGTAAGTGTTATAGGTACAGTTTCGGGCACATTACCTAGTACGGCTTATAACTTAGTAAGAAAGTATGATCCTTTAAATCTAGGTCGTTCTAGTTTAGCAGAAGACTACATACAAATAAATGGATATGTGGATAATAACGGGAACAGAGTACCTAGTGGTACTCCTATATCCGTAACAGATGAACAGCATGTGCTTATTGGAACTTACATAGAATACTTAGATAACTTGGGTGTAAACTTTTTAACTGTAAAAGTTTATAACTACAATAAAACTATCCTGTATAAAGGTCCTAATGATCCAAGTGGTAATCCAGATTACCAGATTAACTTAGGTGGTCCTACATTACCGGTGTCCATAGCCAGAGTAGAGTCTGGACAAATACAATCAGGTGACACTGTTATTGTAGAATACCAACATGATGAAAACTTTGTGGTTTCTTACACTACAGATTTAGTTGTGTCCCAAGTACAACAAGAAATAGATAAGAAGAAACATGCTACAGCGGATGTGATTGTTAAAAAGGCTGTACAAGTACCTGTAGATATACAAGCCACTATTGTGTATAAAAAAGGTTACGATGTATCTACTATAGACCAAACCTTAAGAACTAACTTACAAAACTACTTTAATAATCTAAGATTAGGAGTAGCTGTTAGACAGTCTGACATTATACGAGTAATTGAAAATACTACAGGTATATCTTATGTAGAAGTTCCACTTACTAGAATGGGTAGACAAGATGGCTCCTTAGTTACTCGGGAACCAGTTTCCTCGGACATTGCTTCTGAGTCTACATTGTTAACAAGTATTTCCAGTAATGTTGGCTTAGTTTATTTATTAAACAATCCACTAAGTTCAAGTACAACAGATGGGGGTGGCGATGTTAATGAGTTTAGGGGTGTGTTCCAATCAGATAAAGAACTTAATCTATTACCAAGTGGTGCTAGTTTAGACACACTGGGATTACAAGTTGGTAACACTTACATCATTGGGTACAACGGAGCAAGTATACAGGACTTTACAGACGACCAAACATTAATAGACCAAGGTTATGTAACAAGTTCAGAAATACTACAAAGAAGAAAAGAGTTAACAGCCAACAGAGTTTTAGTGAGTTTAGGTATTAATGATAACCCTACAAATTATAACTATACTGTTGTTTATGTTGTGGAAAACAATACAGTCGTATCTAACATTACAACCTCAGACATTGAGTATTGTGTCAGTGGAGACATTGTAATCACCTATGACGAAGACAATAAATAGACTATCCTTTTCTATTTATGTGTAGGTGTGTGTTTCAGCAGGGAGGTGGCTATGTCTAGTTCTACACAGTTATATGGTTATGTCAAAGATGGCCTAACTATTCTTGTGCTTCCAGCCTTATTATGGTTGGTAAAGTTAGAAGTTAGTAATGCGGAAAGGGATTTCCAATTACAACAAACTAAGATTGATATAGAGAGACTAGAAGCCAGAATCAATGAGTTTAAGGACATTGATAACAGAGTACAACAAAACGCTTTACAGTTGGCTAGACTGGAAGGTAAGATTGACTCTGCTAACGATAGACTGGACGAGATTCGCGGTTTGTTAAAAAAGTAACTTTATATTTGTGGGGGTTTGTAATGAAATTAGCTACAACATTAACATTCAGTTTAACTGTTTTCCTATTCTTAATTTATGTCACAGAAAATCTTGTAAGTGCCCACCACTTAAAAGAAGATCCTGTGGCGTTGGTACAAACACGACCAACGCCCGTTCTTTCTAAAACACACAAGAAGAATAACATGACATCTCATTTAGACACTTGTACTAACCACCTTGAAACACTACATAACAATGTCGACATAATGAACGAAGATCTGGATAAACTTATTCAAGACTTAGAAACCGCTAAGTAAACAGGAAGAGTATGAGTAGTTGGAGCACACCAGTAGGCAATTTTCCTTGGCCACCACAAAATGCTACAGCTATGTCGGCTTACCACTCTTCGGATACAGACATAAGATGGGATGATCCTAGTACTATTAACACAGGTCCACAAACCGCAACTAAACAAGCCAGTGTTAGTATTCAAGTCTTAAGCAATCCTAATCCTTTTATTAGAGCCACAGGTAACTTTGAAGTTGTAAGTGTTCCTCAAGAGAATGATACAATAGAAGTGGGTGGTGTGTTCTTAACGGCGGTAATTGTACAACCTTGGAAACCTTTACAAGATAACCAGTTCGATATAAGTAGTGGAAACATTAATACAATAGCTTCCAATATAGCGAATGTTATTAACAACGGTACTATTAGTGTTCTGGAAACAGCCTACGCTCAAAGTAATGGTAGTACTGTTAACTTGTACGCTTACACAGATGGAGAACAAGGTAACTTAGTGACAATAGGTTCTTCGACACTTAGTATACAGGTAAGTAGTAATACTTTATTAGGAGGTGTCGATGGGGATTATGTTTTACTTGGTAACTTAAAACTAAGCGCTAGACTAGATCGTACATCTGGACAAAACGACTTCTCTGTACAAGGTAATGTCTTAGATATAGCACAATCCTTAATAGCCGCTATTAATGACAGTATTAACTACTTTGGTCTATTTATGGCCTCCAGTATTATAACCAACAACGATACTTTAACGATCTATGTTAAAGAGTATATGGGTTATGATGGTGTAAACTCTAATGGTATATCTATTACTACAAATAGTTCTTCCCTTGTTTTATCTAGTACACAAACTTTAGGTGGTGTAGGTGTTAAGTGTCAAAACAATGGTAAGTCTAACTCTATGTGGAACATTATAGGTGTAAACATTTATAGGTCGGACACAAGTGAATATGGTCCGTACTTTAGAGTTAATAAAGTACCTGTGTCCTCTTTGTTTTACAGAGACTATACCAACATAGTACAAGTACAAGATGAGATTGTAGATTGGAATATAGGTTGGGTATTTAAAGGGGATGGTGGAAACGCTCCCTCTTGGAGATTAAAGACCAAGTACACACCAATGGTAAAAGAGTTGGGTAATGCTATACCGGCAGATAGTCCTTTCGATATAACTGTAAAGATTAATGGTATAGAAGTACCTGTATGGGGTGTGTTTGGTCCAACAGGAGAGGTAGACTTAAACTTACAACCTGAATGGGACCCTAGTACAGAAACAATGATTGAACCTGTCATTCCAACAGAGCAAGATGTTGTTACTATTTCCTACTCTTATCTAAAAACACAAAAGTTAATGAATACCTTAGACAGAAGATTTAAAGTATTTTATAGACTTACAACAGTAGCCATAGATCCTACTGGACAGTCTCCTAGTGGGTTAGTAGAAACACCTTTAGAGTACAGTGAGCCTATTAGTCCAATGAACTCTGAGAAAATGGATTACATCTGGGCTGAGGCTATTAGAAGAAATAGATGGATACTAGAACAAGGTGGAGAACGCGTAAAGTTGTTTATTCGTAGAGCCAATGGAAATCCTTGTGATTGTGTATGGGACGCTAGATTACAAGAGTACTCGAAACAACCTTTAAATATGTGTGTACGATGTTATGGTACAGGCTGGGTAGGGGGTTATGAGGGTCCTATAGATATAATCATATCTCCAGACGACGCAGAAAGGGCTGTAACACAGACGGCTAATGGTCGTGTGTTGGAACATAGTTATGAAACTTGGATAGGTCCTACACCAACAGTTAGTCAAAGAGACTTTATAGTTAAACAAAACGGCGAACGCTTTTCTATTGGACCTGTGTCTCGAGTACAAGTTAGAGGTTTAGTATTACAACAGTCTTTTAACATTAAGTACTTAGATACAACAGACATACGATACAGAGTACCAATGTCACCTTTAGAAAGATTACCATGGCCTCAAACAAGAGTTACAAGACCAGAGGATGTACCTTGTGAAGACAACGCCCCTTATCCTGTAGGTTATGATTACCAAGCAAGTCCTATGATGTCGGACCATCCAGACATACCGGAAGGAAGACAACAGAGAGGTAGAACACCTGTATGGCAAAACATAACTTATGGTGGTAAGAAATGAATGGAACACACCTTACGGGAAAAGGTAAGCTTTTAAGTAAGGCTACGATCAAGTTAGACAATTCAGACTTAAAGATAATCCAACAAGAAGTTCAAAAAGCTTTAGTGAAGAACATAAAAAAGGATATGGCTTTAAGTGCTTCTACAAAACTTGTAACACTACCAAAGTCCAAAGAGTTTGTAGACTCTTTTAAGGTGTCTGTTACAAACAAAGGAATAGAAATAACGAGTGATTGGCCTACAGCGGAAGTTCACACATCAAAGGACAACCCAGAAAGACCTTATCCAATGACATGGTTAACACAACCTAATGTAAGTAAAGCCCGTATACAAGTTCAAGGTGGTGTGTCTTTAGTTAGAACAACACCTAGTAATGGTAAAACTTGGACACACCCAGGTTTTAAAAGATACGACTTTTTAGAGAGAAGTATTAAAGAAGGTTATGAAAACGCTTTAAAGGTAATACTTCCTAAAAAGGTTGGTCAGTTACTTAAAACACATAATCCTTTAAAGTAATAATCTGTTTATACACCATTGTTATTAAGAGGTTTATCTATGAAAATACAAGTAGTAACACAACAGACTGGGATTGTAATCGGCGACTTAGGTATTGCTTTACAACCAGGTATACCCGTATGGATTACAGAAACTCAGTACAGTACATCCACTGTACTACAAAACCTAGAAAAGTTAGGTACTGTTAGATGTTTAAATAAACCAAGAGCCAGAGTTATACATCATGTGGCACGAGCGCCTGTAAGGACAACAAAAATGTCTAGACCCCATAAAGGAGGTCTACACACACCTCCTAATAATGAAACACCTAATGTGGATGTGGATCAAGTTGTGGAAAAGGCTGTTGCAAAAGCTACTAATGAAGTATTAGCCATGGTGATGGGTACTTTACAAGATATGTTAAGTACACAACAACCCACACAAAGTCCTACTATAGACATACAAAATCAAGTAGAACAGGCCGTTTCGAATGCTATAAGTCAAAGTGGCGGTATTACTGTGAGTAATACTAATACAAGTGTAAATAAATCTGGTGTTAATATAGAAGAGCCTATGTTTATACCTTCCCAGATTGTACAGGAAGAAAAACAAGTACAAGTGAACGCTCAGCAAAGTAGTACAGATACTACACAAGACTTACAAGATGCTTTAAAAGCTTTAAAACAATTACGCAAGAATAAATAGGAGATTCTTTATGAGTAAAGGTGTTGGATTAGACATTGGTACAATGAACTTAGTTAGTGCTAAGATGGTAGAAAATAAAACTACCACAAGTAGAATGAGAGACGCATTCTTACCCTTAGACGCGGACGCTAAGAAGATGTTAAAACTATCTGGAGTAGACTTCATTGATAGAGGGGAAGAAGGTGTTGTTGTAGTAGGAGACGCCGCTTTAGAAATGGCTAATGTGTTTGGTACAGAAGTTAGTCGTCCTTTATCCCAAGGTCTTATTAGTGCAGGTGAGTTAGATGCTTTAAGTGTTCTAGGTACACTTATCAAGTCTGTTTTAGGTGAGCCTAGAGAAGAAAACGAAGTCTGTTTCTTTTCTGTACCGGCGGCTCCTATTGATGAAAAGAGAGATGTTATTTACCATAAAGGTGTGTTCGAAAGAATTGTAGAGGAATGTGGTTATGAAGCGTTTGCAAGTAATGAAGCAATGGCTATTGTCTACGCAGAGACGGCTAAGGATGGCTTCTCTGGACTTGGAATTTCTTTTGGTAGTGGTATGTGTAATCTTGCTCTTAGCATATCGGGCATGGAAGCGATGACTTTTTCTGTAGCCAGAGGTGGTGATTGGATCGACGAAGGAGCCGCTAAAGCTGTTGGGTCTACTAAGTCTCGTATGTGTGCTATTAAAGAAAAGGGTATTGACTTAATGGAACCTAAGTCCAGAGAAGAAGAAGCCTTGGCTTTGTATTACAAGTCCCTTATCGAATACTGTATTGAACAAACTATTAGTGAGTTCAATAAAATTAAGGATAAGTTTTCAATGCCTAAGCCTGTACCCATTGTTATATCCGGCGGTACAAGTATGGCTGGTAGTTTCGTACCTTTCTTTACTAGAGTCTTTAAAAAGAAGATGCGTAAGTTTCCGTTCGAAGTGTCCGAAATTAGACACGCAAGTGATCCACTTAATGCTGTAGCCAAAGGTCTTCTTATTCAAGCAATGCAAGAGTACGAAGATTAACTCTACTATCTGTATAAAACAAAACCCACCTAATGTATGTTAGGTGGGTTTTTTACTTTGTAATGTAAACAATACTAACTAAGTAAGTGTTCGTAGTTTTCATAGTTTGGATTGTCTTTTAGACTATTAATAAACACTTGTGTGGCATAAGGATAAGCTTTTACAAGTATCTCTAACATAGCCTCGGCTACTTTAATAATTTCCCATTGGGCATGTTTATCTAAACGAAGATACAAAAACTTAAAAGCATTGTTAAGGTTTGTGGTACCGTAGTATTCTGTATACATGTTTTGTGGTAATACCATTCGTGCTTGTTCCTTACACACACCTTTGTTTAACATTTGATTGTATAAGTCTAAAGCACTATCTTTAAAGGCTTTTACTGCTTTATCTGTCTCTACATAAGTATCTACAAAACTAGGTGTAATTGTCGGATTAAAATGACTATCTAAGTTAGACGCCTGTCTATCACTTTTATGTTGTGTTCTAAACTCACTTGGTGTGTAGAACTGTAAGTCCTTTTGAGTGTACCGCCTTGAGATTTCATTATAGCTCCAGGTTCTGTGTCGATGATGTTGGGACCGAACAAAGATAGGAACAACAAACTTAAAAGTGATTACATTGTGTTCCAATGTACTAGTATGTTTCTTATTAATAAGATGATTGATTAGTTTCTTATCTCTTTGTGTTAGTTCTGTACTACTTGTACCAAAAGACACACGAGCACTATTAACCATTGTAAGGTCGGTACCCATATGCTGAATGTATTCCACTCTACCAATACCGTCTTGGTATAAGGGTATACTGGTACCTTGTAAGGCTAAAGTTGTATCTAAAAAGTTAGCCAGTTCTGGGTTGTTAGATAAATCGTATTTCATAGTTAATCCTTTAAAGTAAGTGTTCTAAGAAAGTTTCGACATCTTAATACAAACTTATCCCTTTTACGCATTCTATATAATTTCTTAAAAAGATAAGCGGTATCCATCACATCTTTATGGGCTGTATGGGCTTTGTCTTTATAAATACCTAAGAACCCTCTAATACTGTCTAAACTAACACTCTCTAAACCTAAAGGCACTAAGTGTTCTTGTGCGAGTGTAACAGTGTCTATACAGTGGTATGGAATCCTTACCAAGTCTTTATACTGGGATCTCTGTAAGTTGCCTTTAATCATGTTTAAGTCGAACTGTACATTGTGTCCTACAACAATATGACCATGTAAGTGTTGACCTATAGTTAAAACAGCCTCGTCAAAAGAAATAGCGTTAGCCCAGTCTTCTTCGTTGTATCCATTAATTTCCAAGGCTTTTGGATTCGCAAACTCTAAATGTTCTGGTTTAATTTTAGTTGTAAAAGTAGTACCACACTTAGGCTTATATATACACACTTCAATAATCTCATGTACAGTAGGGTCCAGTCCAGTTGTTTCTGTGTCTAGTATTGCAAACGGTTTATCCTTTAAAAGTTTCTTCATTACTTCTCCTATGTTAAGACACTATTATGTACTGTACACCACATAACAATATAGGCTTAACATGAAAAGAGTTACAATCACAGACCCATACCCACAAAGATTCCAAGACGCACAAGAGATACATTTACTTGTTACTTATGTAAACGAACAGGACACACATTGGGGAGAGTTTGAACTGTTTAGAGGTACAAGTTGGGAGAATGTTGTGTGTGTTGTAAGTAGTGTAAATTATTCCCACGCATTACATGGTATGGTAGATCCTTTATTAAGAGAGTTAGGTAGAGAGCCTACAGCCAGTTTACGAAAGATTGTACCAGAGGAAGGTTTGTGTGGGCTTAGACATGGTTGTAGTCAATGGAATCCAGATTTTTGTAAACCAGGTGGTAGTAAAGGTAAACATAAAAGACAAGTGTGGGGTCCACCAGATTGTTATGACTTACCTATAAACGGTTCTTTAGAAGTTAAAACAGTGTTTTATGAAGTCCTAAACGCTCTAAAAAGTGGTCACTATATAGTAGTTATCAAAGGTGACGGATTTAATTTTCAATAAAAAGTATACTTTTTTGTCCGAAAACACAGAGTTAATCCGTTTAGTGAGTACTTACTTAGGAGTTAACAATGAAATACTGTTTATGTGTATATGTGCAAGGTGAGTCTAGTGCCTACATGACCTTTAAACCAATGACTAGTCGAAAACAAGAACAAGACTTGGTAGAAGAAGCCGTAGAGGAATACTATGACAAAGGTAATGAAGACGATACTGTGAATGTTATTACAGAGACAGTAAAACTTAAGGATTGTACTAGACCAAGTAAAACTACAATGTTCTGTTTGGTTCTACGAGGCTCTAATAAAGGTAGTGTATGTCTTTACAATGGTAAATCACACAATACATATCAACTAATGAACACAGACACACTTACAGAGTTAACAGCCTTGCATTGTGATGTAGTAGGTTTACCTTCTTGGGATTTTAATAACGAAGAGTGGGTAGTTTAACTCTCTTTTAAAATTACGATTCCTATACATATATGTAGAACAAAACTACTAATGGAGAAAATCATGGACACTAAAATACATTACACTCAACTGGGGTTCACTTATGACACTAACAAAGTGGACACTATCGACTTGTTCGAGGACTTACGCAAAATCGAAAGAAAGCGTAAAGCTATTGAGTATATGGAACGAAGACAACAAGCAAAACAAAACTCAAAACAATGGTGTAAATAATGGAGGCCAATATGACTAATACAATCGACCCTAAAGTAGACGAAAGAATGACCAGTGTTGTAAAGCGTATGTTCAACCGACAAGGTGTTAAAGATCGTAAACGGTTTGAATTCCTTACCGAGTGTATTGCACATGAACTAGACATGACAACAATCAATAGACTGTATGGTACTTCTATGGAAATACTACCTAACAATCCTCTGTACCACATGGCACATTGTAATGTGTACTTTGTAGGGGAAACTTGTAGTGGTATGTACTATGCGGCTAAGTTGGAAAGAGCGTGGGTACGAATAGTAGTAGACAGTAGCCTAAATGTACATTGGAATGTTATTAACAGTACGGATATGTACCTTGGAAGGGATGGTTATCCTATTAGTTAGTTTATACTATGTGTATAGTATACTAAAGGAGTTTATATGGATAAAGAACTAGAGGATAAGTTATATGCTAAGTACCCCTTACTCTTTGAACAAAAGGATTGGGATAACACACAGACGGCGATGTGTTGGGGTATTGGTGTTGGGAATGGATGGTATAACATTATAGATACAGTGTGTGCGGAAATCCAAGAGTTAATAGAAGAGCCTTTACATACAATAGCCCTGTATGAAAAGTTCCTACTAGATAAACCAGACCACGAGAATGCTTCTTACTTTAAGGAAAGTATTACTAAGGCTAAAGAAAAGGTTGTACCACAAGTACAAATAGCCCAAGTAAAAGAAAAGTGGGGGTCTTTGCGTATATACTTAACCTATTACAATCCACAGATTAACAGTATTCTAAGTTTCGCCGAAAGTATGTCTTTTAAAACTTGTGAGAAGTGTGGAAAACCTGGTACACCTAGTAGATCTGGTTGGATTGTTGTCCTTTGTGATGATTGTAGAGAGGCTATTACACAAAGAACCAAACAGGATCTAGCAGACTTTAAACAGTTAAAATTATCCTTTGGAAAGGAGTAAAGACATGTTAGATAGAAACGGTAAGTATGTAGGACAACAGTGTTGGCAGGCTGTAAGTCAAGTACGTATTCGATTTGGTAAGTGTGTGGACATTAAGTTTGAGGGGGCTTGGTTAATGGCACAAGTGGAATGGGTGAACAGTACTACATGGGAAAAAGTAGCCAACCTTAACTTTGACTTACGAGAAACGTTCCCTAACTTTCGTAAGTAGTCACTTAATACCAATCAAACTGTAATCTATATCCAAGTTTAGTATTCCAAACTTGTCCTCTTGTTCGTCAAACTGAAATCTGTAAACAAAACCATCCCACTGGTCTAACACCCTTTCAAGTCGTTCCACTTTACCTTTAAGGTTATCTTTAGGATCGTAGTATTGTGGGGCACTAACAATATAACCACCACTACCAAAAGAGGGTTTGTTATAGGTTAGACCGGCTTGTTTTAAAAGGGACTTAGCTAAGTCTATTCCAATACGAGCACGACCATGCCAAGTATTGGCATATCTTTTATCTACAATGTTGTAGTCTTTATTAAGTTTTACCAACTTATTCCAAGTGTCTTTATCTTGGTTTCCTAAAGCCTCTCTTAAACCTTTGTACACCACAAACTGGGCATTCTTAATAAGTCTATCATTGTCTGGATTTCTAGGGTCTAAGAAATCTAACACATCAGCAAGTTCTATACCTTGTACAATATGGCTAACATTACCGTTCCTAATTAAGTCGATAATCTTTTCCCGTTGTTCCAACATAACTTTTCCATAGTTTTTAGTGTTTTAGTATGTAGTTATTACATATTGTATAGTACTATACAATAAACATATTATTAAGGGTTTTAACGATGGCTGTGGACATTATAGGATACTGGGAAGGACTAAATCCAAAATCACAAGAGTGGGAAGTAATAAGATCTGTGGTTTCAGACAGATCCTACATTTGGTTCGGTATTATTGGAGGAGTTCGTTGTGGGTTCGATAAGGATTTATTTTTAAACAATGGCTTTACTAACTTACCTCATAATAGAGGTCTACCAAAAGATGTGTCTGAACAGACTCGTTTCACACTTACAGATATGGTAGGTGTAAACAATCATAACTGGTTAACACAAGCCGAAGTTAATATGTGTTTAGGTATATGGTTCAAGTTAATACCTCTAGAAAACCAATCAGCCATTGTAAGTACAATTATTCCAGCCTATGGTAAGAGAATGTACACACAAGTCAGAATGGTCTTTGGGTTTAAAAATGTCTAAGGAATATACACCTGTTACACTTAAACACCTAATCTTACTGTTTAGTATAGTATTGTTATGTGGTTTTATAACTTGGTTTTTAATAGGAGATAACTATGGATCTGTGGAGATATGTCGGTGTTACACTCGGTTTTAAAGAAGCCACAAAACTTTTTCAAGACCTAACTAACAGCTTTTCCGAAGTTAACTGTCAACCTTTAGCGTTAGTTAAACAAGGTATTTGGGGCAAGGTTATTACACATCCAGACGAAAAGGGTTCTTGGATAGAGGTTATGAGTAACGCTATGTATTTAAGTTGCAACTCTGGTCTTATACTAGTACAAAAAATAGACCCTACAGAAAAAGAACAATGACTATTAGAGTAAACAAACCA
>Ga0255763_1004420_pt1 | contig 11902 bp, 7 predicted proteins | sample 041ome_2_FD_179963 | JGI IMG/M metagenome (GOLD analysis project Ga0255763, IMG submission 179963) | Coastal salt marsh microbial communities from the Groves Creek Marsh, Skidaway Island, Georgia - 041406US metaG (version 2) | ecosystem: Environmental > Aquatic > Marine > Intertidal zone > Salt...
GGAGACAACGTGGCGATTGAGGTGACGCTGATTGCCCCGATTGCGATGGAAGAAGGCCTGCGCTTTGCGATCCGCGAAGGCGGACGCACCGTCGGCGCCGGCGTGGTCGCCAAAATCATTGCTTAAGACGTGACGTAGGGGTATAGCTCAACTGGCAGAGCGTCGGTCTCCAAAACCGAAGGTTGGGGGTTCGATTCCCTCTGCCCCTGCCATTGCTTCACCAGAGGCAGTGGCCACCACCAACTTTTTATTACGACACAGAACTGCATCACATGGCCACAGCCGACGTCACCACCGTTAACTCCACGCTAGAGCGCGCCAAGCTGGCGTTGGTTATGGCGTTGGCGGTTTCCGGCTTCTTTGGCTACTACGCCCTGGCTGCCGAGCCGTTTTGGTTGCGTGCTGTGGTGTTGGCCGGTGGGGTGCTTGCCGCCGTTTTGGTGTTTTTGGTCAGCGACGCCGGACGGCGCTTTGTGGCCTATGTGCGTGACTCGGTGCGTGAGTTGCAAAAAGTCGTATGGCCCACCCGTCGTGAAACCTTTCAAATGACGCTGTACGTGTTTGGTTTTGCGGTGATCATGGCGATCTTCTTGTGGTTGGTGGACAAGCTGTTCGAGTGGTTGTTGTACGGCGTCGTGCTGGGTTGGAGAGGCTAATGAGCGAAAACATCGCGCAGAGTTCGGGCGGCATGCGCTGGTACGTCGTCCATGCCTACTCCGGCATGGAAAAAGCGGTTGAGCGCAACATTGTTGAGCGTGTGGCCAACGCTGGCATGCAAGACAAGTTTGGGCAAATTTTGGTGCCTACCGAAGAAGTGGTGGAGCTTAAAAACGGGCAGCGTCGCACCGCTGAACGCAAGTTCTTCCCTGGCTACGTGCTGGTGCAAATGGTCATGGACGATGACACCTGGCACCTGGTTAAGCACACCAACAAAGTCACGGGCTTTGTTGGGGGTGCGCGTAATCGGCCGGTACCCATTTCGGACGACGAAGTGGCCAAGATCCTCGGCCAAATGCAAGAGGGCAGCGACAAGCCACGGCATCGCGTGGAGTTCACTGTGGGTGAATACATCCGCGTCAAAGATGGCCCGTTCACCGACTTCAACGGTACCGTTGAAGAGGTTAACTACGAAAAAAACAAGCTGCGTGTGTCGGTCACCATTTTTGGTCGCTCGACGCCCGTGGAACTCGAATTCGGTCAGGTCGAAAAGGCCTGATGCATCGCAGCCGCTTCGGCGGCGGTTTTGGGCGGGAGGCACCCCGTCGCTCAAAACCTAAAACTGTGGGGTCCAGCGCGAGGAGGCGGCCCTGTTGCCGCCGTTTGAACTCGAAGGAGTCAGAGCATGGCGAAAAAAATCGTCGGCTTTATTAAGCTGCAGGTGCCGGCTGGCAAGGCCAACCCGTCACCGCCCATTGGTCCGGCGCTTGGTCAGCGCGGGCTGAACATCATGGAATTCTGCAAGGCCTTTAATGCGCAAACCCAAGGGGTGGAGCCAGGCTTGCCGCTGCCCGTGGTGATCACCGCGTTTGCCGACAAAAGCTTTACCTTCATCATCAAAACGCCGCCGGCGACCACGTTGATCAAGAAAGCCATCAAGCTTGACAAAGGCTCGGCCACGCCGCACAGCGCCAAGGTGGGCAAAATCACGCGTGCCCAGCTTGAGGAAATCGCCAAAACCAAAATGGCCGACCTCAACGCAGCCGACTTGGACGCTGCCGTAAAAATCATTGCCGGCTCGGCCCGTAGCATGGGCGTGTTGGTTGAGGGGGCATGACATGGCGCGCATGACAAAAAATCAAAAGGCTCGTGCCGATAAAGTCGACAGCACCAAACTGTACCCGTTGACCGACGCTATTGACTTGGTTAAATCCTTGGCCACGGCCAAGTTTGACGAATCGATCGATGTCGCCGTGCAACTGGGCGTGGACGCAAAAAAATCAGACCAAGTGGTGCGTGGTGCGGTGGTACTGCCCAACGGCACCGGCAAGACCACCCGTGTGGCAGTGTTTGCCCAAGGCGCTCAAGCCGAGGAAGCCAAAGCCGCCGGCGCGGATATCGTGGGTATGGACGACTTGGCGGCCGGGGTCAAAGCCGGCAACATGCCGTTTGACGTGGTGATTGCCGCGCCCGACGCGATGCGCGTGGTCGGGGCGTTGGGTCAAATTTTGGGGCCGCGCGGCCTCATGCCCAACCCCAAGGTGGGCACCGTCACCCCCGACGTCGCCACTGCCGTGAAAAACGCTAAAGCGGGTCAAGTGCAATTCCGTGTCGACAAGGCCGGCATTGTGCATAGCACCATTGGCCGGCGTTCATTTGAGGCCGACCAATTGCGCCAAAACCTGGCGGCCTTGCTCGAGGCGTTGAACAAAGCCAAGCCCGCCACCTCCAAAGGTTTGTACCTGCGCAAGGTGGCGTTGTCCTCAACGATGGGCGCTGGGGTGCGGGTCGATACCCACACACTGGCTGCGTAATTCACAACCGAACACGGCCTGCACCTCGGTGTGGGCCGGATGGTGGGTCCGCCGGTGTGAACCGGTGGAGCCATCCGAGACCGCTGGCGCCGCAAGGCTTAATCCTCCAGCCAGCGCAGATGGCGACCCGCCTGCATGATGAAGCCCCTGGGCCCCATCACACAGTTGGTCGCTGCAACCGGAGCCAAACGGCAACGTTTGGCATGTAAGGAGAGCAACTTGAGTTTGAACCGTAGTGAGAAGGAAGCGGTCATCGCCGATGTCACCGCCCTTGCTGCCAAGGCTCAGACCCTTGTGTTGGCCGAATACCGTGGTCTAACGGTGGCTGACATGACCGCATTGCGCAACCAGGCCCGAGCCGCCGGTGTGTCCATCAGTGTGTTGAAAAACACCTTGGCACGCCGCGCTTTGGCCGAGAGCGGCTTTGCGGTGGTGTCGGAGCAAATGGTTGGACCGCTGTTGTATGGCTTTTCCGAAGACGCCGTGGCGGCCGCCAAAGTGGTGGCCGACTTTGCCAAAACCAATGACAAATTGGTGATTCGGGCGGGCGTGTATTCGGGCAAGGCACTGGACACGCAAGAAGTCAAAGCACTGGCCAGCATTCCGTCCAAGGAAGTGCTGCTTTCGCAACTGTTGGGGTTGATGCAATCGCCTGTGGCGCGTACCGCGCGCGTGCTGGCGGCGTTGGCCGAAAAGAAAGCCGCCCAAGCTTAATGCGGGCGGCAAAAAACACGAACAAGGATATTCATCATGTCATTCGATAAAGACGCATTTTTGACCGCCCTCGACAGCATGTCGGTGATGGAACTTAACGACTTGGTCAAGGCCATTGAAGAAAAATTCGGTGTCAGCGCAGCCGCCATGGCAGCGCCTGCGGCCGGCGGTGGCGGCGGCGGTGCAGCCGCAGCTGAAGAGAAAACCGAATTCAATGTGGTGTTGGCCGAAGCCGGCGCCAACAAGGTGTCCGTCATTAAGGCGGTGCGCGAGATCACCGGCTTGGGCTTGAAAGAAGCCAAAGACATGGTTGACGGCGCACCCAAGGCCATCAAAGAAGGGGTTTCCAAAGAAGAGGCCGAAGCCGCTCAGAAGAAACTCGAAGAGGCTGGCGCCAAGGTCGAGCTTAAGTAAATGCCTGTGCGGCGTGGTGTCTCATCCCGAGACGCCACGTTGCCGGTCATGTGTGCAGTGCACACATGCAAGCCGCAAATCGGCGGTTTGCATGTGTCTTCTGAACCCGACTCCAGAAGACGGCTTGGTACGGGTCGTGTGCAACGCGCGACCGTCCGCCAACGCTGGTAGAGGCCAGCCCCAAGTCGGTTGCCTTGGCGCAACCCCCGTGTGCAGTCGACCACGCCCGGAGAGAACATGGCCTACTCTTTCACCGAACGCAAGCGCATCCGCAAAAGTTTCGGCAGCCGCGAGAACGTCCTCGCCATCCCGTACCTGTTGCAAATGCAGCGCGACGCTTACACCGCCTTTTTGCAGGCCGACTTGGCACCGCGTAAGCGCCAAGCCACGGGCTTGCAGGCGGCGTTTGAGGCGGCGTTTCCCATTGTTTCGCACAATGGTTTTGTAGAAATGAAGTTTATCGAGTACACACTTGGTAAACCAGCGTTTGACGTGCGTGAGTGCCAAACCCGAGGCCTAACCTATGCCTCGGCGGTACGGGCGCGTGTGCAACTGATTATCTACGACCGTGAGTCTTCAACGCCTGCCTCTAAGGTGGTCAAAGAAGTTAAAGAGCAAGAGGTCTACATGGGCGAGGTGCCCTTAATGACCGACAAGGGCTCGTTTGTGATCAACGGCACCGAGCGCGTGATTGTTTCGCAATTGCACCGTTCGCCTGGTGTGTTCTTTGAGCACGACAAAGGCAAAACCCACAGCTCGGGCAAGCTGTTGTTCTCGGCGCGCATCATTCCTTACCGCGGCTCGTGGCTGGACTTTGAGTTCGACCCGAAAGACTTTTTGTATTTCCGTGTCGATCGTCGACGCAAAATGCCCGTGACCATTTTGCTCAAAGCCATCGGCATGACGCCCGAGGCCATTTTGGCCACCTTCTTCGAAAACGACCGCTTCCGCCTGATGGACAGCGGCGCCCAAATGGAATTCGTTGCCGACCGCCTGCGTGGCGAGGTGGCGCGCTTTGACCTAACCGACAAAGACGGCAAAGTGGTGGTGGCCAAAGACAAGCGCATCACCGCGCGTCATGTGCGCGAGCTCGAGCAAGCCGGCACCACGCATGTGTCGGTGCCCGAGGAATATCTCATGGGTCGTGTGGTGGCCAACGACATGGTGGACGCCGAGACCGGCGAGGTTTTGCTCAAGGCCAACGACGAGCTGAACGAGGCCACGCTTAAAAAACTGCGCGCCGCGGGTATCACCGATGTGGCGTGCATTTATACCAACGAACTCGACCACGGCGCGTACATCTCGCAAACCTTGCGCACCGACGAAACAGCCGACGAGTTCGCGGCGCGGGTGGCGATTTACCGCATGATGCGCCCTGGCGAGCCGCCCACCGAGGACGCGGTTCAAACCCTGTTCCAGCGCTTGTTCTACAACCCCGACACCTACGACTTGTCGCGTGTGGGCCGCATGAAGTTCAACGCCCGCGTTGGGCGCGAATCGCCAGACGGCGCCATGGTGCTGGACAACGACGATATCTTGGCGGTGGTGCGGATTGTGGTTGACCTGCGCAACGGCAACGGCGAAGTTGACGACATCGACCACTTGGGCAATCGCCGCGTACGCTGTGTGGGCGAGCTGGCCGAAAACCAGTTCCGCACTGGCTTGGCGCGAATCGAAAAAGCCGTGAAGGAGCGCTTGGGGCAGGCCGAAATGGAGCCCCTGATGCCGCACGACTTGATCAACTCCAAGCCCATTTCGGCGGCGCTCAAAGAGTTCTTTGGCGCCTCGCAGTTGTCGCAGTTCATGGACCAAACCAACCCATTGTCAGAAATCACGCATAAGCGGCGTGTGTCGGCCTTGGGCCCGGGCGGTTTAACGCGTGAGCGCGCTGGCTTTGAGGTGCGCGATGTGCACGTAACCCACTACGGTCGCGTATGTCCGATTGAAACACCCGAAGGCCCGAACATTGGCCTGATCAACTCCTTGGCGTTGTATGCACGGCTCAACGAATACGGCTTTATAGAGACGCCGTACCGACGGGTGGAAGCGGGCAAGGTCACGAATCAAATCGATTACCTCTCGGCAATTGAAGAAGGGAAATACGTAATCGCTCAGGCCAACGCCCCGCTCAACGAGCAGGGCGAACTGGTGGGCGACTTGATATCCGCGCGCGAAAAAGGCGAATCGGTGCTGGTGTCGTCGGAGGTGATTCAGTACATGGACGTTTCGCCGGCGCAGATTGTGTCGGTAGCGGCGTCATTGGTGCCATTCCTTGAGCACGACGACGCCAACCGCGCGCTGATGGGCGCCAACATGCAGCGTCAAGCGGTGCCCACATTGCGCCCCGAAAAAGCCCTGGTGGGCACCGGTATTGAACGGGTGGCGGCGGTCGACTCGGGCACCGTGGTGGCCGCCAAGCGCGGCGGCGTGGTGGATTTGGTTGACGCGACACGCGTGGTGGTTAGGGTCAACGACAACGAAACCGTGGCCGGCGAGGTCGGTGTTGATATTTACAACTTGATTAAGTACCAACGCTCCAACCAAAACACCAACATCGACCAGCGCCCGATTGTCAAGCGCGGTGACAAGATCCAGGCTGGCGATGTGATCGCCGACGGCGCCTCCACCGACTTGGGCGAATTGGCACTTGGGCAAAACATGTTGGTTGCCTTCATGCCATGGAACGGCTACAACTTTGAGGACTCGATTTTGATTTCTGAGCGGGTGGTGGCTGAAGACCGCTACACCTCGGTGCATATCGAAGAGTTGGTGGTGATGGCCCGCGACACCAAGCTGGGGGCTGAGGAGATCACAAGGGATATTCCCAACCTGGCCGAGACGCAAATCAACCGCCTCGACGACTCCGGCATTATTTACGTGGGGGCCGAGGTGGAGCCCGGCGACGTGTTGGTGGGTAAGGTGACGCCCAAAGGCGAAACCACCCTCACCCCCGAAGAAAAACTGTTGCGTGCCATCTTTGGCGAAAAGGCCAGCGATGTCAAAGACACCTCGTTGCGTGTGGAGCAGGGTTCGTCGGGCATTGTGATCGACGTTCAGGTGTTTACCCGCGAAGGCATCACGCGCGACAAGCGCGCCCAACAAATCATTGACGATGAGCTCAAGCGCTTCCGCCTTGACCTCAACGACCAGCTGCGTATTGTTGAGGGCGACGCCTTTGCGCGTATAGAAAAGCTGTTGTTGGGCAAAAACGCCAACGGCGGGCCGAAAAAGCTGGCCAAAGGCAGCCCAATCACCGCGGAATACTTGGCCGACATTGAACGCCACCACTGGTTTGACATTCGCCCCGCCGACGAGGACGTGGCGGCGCAACTGGAATCGGCCAAACAGTCGCTGGATCAAACCCGTCACAGCTTTGATATGGCGTTTGAAGAAAAGCGTAAAAAGCTCACGCAAGGCGATGAGTTGCCGGCGGGTGTGCTTAAGATGGTCAAGGTGTATCTGGCGGTTAAGCGTCGCTTGCAGCCGGGCGACAAAATGGCAGGCCGTCACGGCAACAAAGGCGTGGTTTCCAAAATCGTGCCGGTCGAGGACATGCCTTACATGGCCGACGGCACGCCGTGCGACATCGTGCTCAACCCGTTGGGCGTGCCCTCGCGCATGAACGTCGGGCAGGTGCTGGAAGTGCACCTGGGTTGGGCGGCCAAGGGTCTGGGGCAGCGTGTCGGTGACATGCTGCGCCAGCAAGCCAGGGCGGCCGAGTTGCGCAGCTTCTTGGACGAGGTCTACCAAACCGCTGGCCAAGCCTCAGCGGTTAAGCCTTTGTCAGACAGCGACGTCAAAGCCATGGCAGCCAACCTGGTTGATGGTGTGCCGTTTGCCACGCCGGTGTTTGACGGCGCGTCCGAGGCGCAAATCAACCACATGCTGTCGTTGGCGTACCCGCCTGAGGTGGCCGAGGCCAAGGGTTTGAGCCCAAGCCGCACCCGTGCACAGTTGTATGACGGACGCACCGGCGATGCTTTTGAAAACACCACCACCGTGGGTTACATGCACGTGCTGAAGTTGCACCACTTGGTGGACGACAAAATGCACGCGCGCTCCACCGGCCCATACAGCTTGGTTACGCAGCAGCCGCTGGGCGGCAAGGCGCAGTTCGGTGGCCAGCGTTTCGGCGAGATGGAGGTGTGGGCGCTGGAGGCTTATGGCGCTTCTTACACCTTGCAAGAAATGCTGACCGTGAAATCGGACGACGTGCAAGGGCGTACCAAGGTGTACGAGAACATCGTCAAAGGGGATCACGCCATCGACGCCGGCATGCCGGAGTCGTTCAATGTGTTGGTGAAAGAAATTCGTTCGCTAGGGATTGATATCGAACTCGATCGCTCCTGATCTGTCGTCAATCCAAGCACAAGGAATCAACCATGAAATCATTGTTAGATTTGTTCAAGCAGTTCACACCAAGTGAGCATTTCGACGCCATCAAAATCGGATTGGCCTCGCCCGAAAAAATCCGCTCGTGGTCGTTTGGTGAGGTTAAAAAGCCCGAAACCATCAACTACCGCACGTTCAAGCCCGAGCGCGAAGGCTTGTTTTGCGCCAAGATTTTTGGTCCTATCAAAGACTATGAATGCCTTTGCGGCAAATACAAGCGGCTTAAGCATCGCGGTGTGATCTGCGAAAAATGTGGTGTTGAAGTGACCCAAACCAAGGTGCGGCGCGAGCGCATGGGGCACATTGAGCTCTCGGCACCGTGCGCCCACATTTGGTTTCTCAAGTCGTTGCCGTCGCGTTTGGGCTTGGTGCTGGACATGACGCTGCGCGACATTGAGCGCGTGTTGTACTTTGAGGGCTACGTGGTAACCGACCCTGGCATGACGCCGCTCAAGAAATTCAGCCTGCTGTCAGAGGATGAATACGACGCCAAGTTTGCCGAGTATGGCGATGAGTTTGTGGCCAAGATGGGTGCCGAAGGCATTCGTGATTTGCTCAAAGGCATCGAGCTTGATCAGGAGATTGAGCGCCTGCGTGGTGACTTAACCGGCGCTGAGCTCAAGGTTAAGAAAAACGCCAAGCGTTTGAAGGTGTTGGAAGCCTTTAAAAAATCCGGCATCAAACCCGAGTGGATGATCCTGGAGGTTTTGCCGGTTCTGCCACCTGATTTGCGTCCGTTGGTGGCGCTCGATGGCGGCCGCTTTGCCACCTCAGACCTGAACGATTTGTATCGTCGCGTCATCAACCGCAACAGCCGCCTCAAGCGCCTGTTGGAGTTGCGCGCGCCCGAAATCATTACGCGCAATGAAAAGCGTATGCTGCAAGAGTCGGTCGATTCGTTGTTGGACAACGGCCGCCGCGGCAAGGCCATGACCGGTGCCAACAAGCGCGCGCTCAAGTCGCTGGCCGACATGATCAAAGGCAAGAGTGGTCGCTTCCGGCAAAACCTGTTGGGCAAGCGGGTCGACTACTCAGGGCGCTCGGTGATCACCGTGGGCCCAACCCTTAAGTTGCACCAGTGCGGTCTGCCCAAGCAAATGGCGCTTGAGCTGTTCAAGCCTTTTATCTTTAGCCGGCTTGAGGCCATGGGCATTGCCACCACCATCAAGGCGGCCAAAAAAGAGGTTGAGGCTGGCACACCGGTGGTGTGGGATATTTTGGAAGAGGTGATCAAAGAGCACCCAGTGCTCTTGAACCGCGCGCCTACCCTGCACCGGTTGGGCATTCAGGCGTTTGAGCCGATCTTGATTGAAGGCAAGGCGATTCAGCTTCATCCCTTGGTCTGTGCCGCCTTTAACGCCGACTTTGACGGCGACCAAATGGCGGTACACGTGCCGTTGTCGGTGGAAGCGCAAATGGAAGCGCGTACCTTGATGCTGGCCTCCAACAACGTGCTGTTCCCGGCCAACGGTGAGCCATCCATTGTGCCGTCGCAAGACGTGGTGTTGGGGCTTTACTATGCCACCCGCGAGCGTGTAAACGGCAAGGGCGAGGGCATGGTACTTGCCGATGTGGCCGAGGTTCGGCGCGCATTGGCCAGCGGCGAGCTTGAGCTCACTGCGCGCATTCAGGTGCGACTGCCGCATCACACACGCGACGAGGCCTCTGATCAATGGGTCACCGATTACAAGCTGGTGCAAACCACGGCTGGGCGCGCGTTGCTGTCGGAAATTCTGCCCAAGGGCTTGCCATTTGAGAACCTTAACCGGGTGCTCAAGAAAAAAGAAATCTCGCGTTTGATCAACGCGTCGTTCCGCCGTTGCGGCCTAAAAGACACGGTGGTGTTTGCCGACAAGTTGTTGCAAAACGGCTTTCAGCTGGCCACCCAGGCGGGCTTGTCGATTGCCATCGAAGACATGTTGGTGCCGCAAGAAAAATCTTCCATCATCGACCGCGCTGAAGCCGAAGTGAAAGAGATTGCGGCCCAGTACGCCTCTGGCTTGGTAACGGCCGGTGAGCGCTACAACAAGGTGGTGGACATTTGGGGCAAGGCCGGTGACGAGGTCTCCAAGGTCATGATGAGCCAGCTGGCCAAAGAGCAAACCGCAGACCGCGACGGCAAGCGTGTGGAGCAGGAGTCGTTTAACCCGATCTACATGATGGCCGACTCTGGCGCGCGTGGCTCGGCGGCGCAGATTCGCCAACTCGCGGGCATGCGTGGACTGATGGCCAAGCCCGATGGCTCCATTATTGAAACCCCCATCACGGCCAACTTCCGCGAGGGGTTGAACGTGTTGCAGTACTTCATCTCAACCCACGGCGCGCGTAAGGGTTTGGCCGATACCGCGCTCAAAACCGCGAACTCGGGTTACCTCACGCGCCGTTTGGTGGATGTCACGCAAGACTTGGTGGTGACCGAGGACGACTGCGGCACCACTTCGGGCACCGCCATGCGGGCCATTGTGGAAGGCGGCGAGGTGATCGAATCGTTGCGCGAGCGCGTGCTTGGACGCACCGCGGCCGAGGACGTGATCGACCCCGAAAACCAAGCGGTGTTGGCCGCTGCTGGTGACATGCTGGACGAGGCCGCGTTGGACCGCATTGAGGCCACGGGCGTGGACGAAATTCGGGTACGCACGGCGTTGAATTGCGACACCCGGTTTGGTATTTGCGCCAAGTGCTACGGTCGTGACTTGGGCCGTGGTGGGCTGATCAACGTGGGTGAAGCGGTGGGCGTGATTGCGGCGCAGTCGATTGGCGAGCCCGGCACGCAGCTGACCATGCGCACCTTCCACATTGGCGGTGCAGCCTCGCGCGCGGCGGTGGCCTCGAGTGTGGAAGCACGCTCGGCGGGTTCGGTAACCTTTAACGCCGCCATGCGCTACGTCACCAACAGCCAAGGCGACTTGGTGGTGATTTCGCGCTCGGGTGAGGTGATGGTGGCCGATGAGCACGGGCGTGAGCGTGAGCGTCACAAGGTGCCTTACGGCGCGGTGTTGGCGATCAAGCCAGACCAAAGCGTTAAGCCTGGCGCGGTGCTGGCCAATTGGGACCCGCTCACGCGCCCCATCATCACCGAGTACGCCGGTACCCTGCGCTTTGAGAATGTTGAAGAAGGCCTAACCGTGGCACGTCAGGTGGACGATATCACCGGCTTGTCCACGTTGGTCGTTATTGACCCCAAGCGTCGCGGATCGACCAAAGTGGTGCGACCCGTGGTGAAGTTGCTGGACGAGTCTGGCACGGAGATCAAGATACCCGGTACCGATCACGCGGTGACCATTGGTTTCCCTGTGGGGGCCTTGATTCAGGTGCGCGATGGGCAACAAGTTGGCCCTGGCGAGGTGCTGGCGCGTATTCCAGTGGAAGGTCAAAAGACCCGCGACATCACCGGTGGTTTGCCACGGGTGGCCGAGCTGTTCGAGGCGCGTTCACCAAAAGACCGAGGGGTATTGGCCGAGCTCACCGGAACGGTGTCGTTTGGTAAAGAGACCAAAGGCAAGATTCGCTTGCAAATCACCGATCCCGATGGCGGCATTTGGGAAGAACTGGTGCCCAAAGAAAAGAGCCTGTTGGTGCACGAGGGCCAGGTGGTGAACAAGGGTGAGCTGATTGTGGACGGCCCGGCCGACCCGCAAGACATCTTGCGCTTGTTGGGCATTGAGGAATTGGCTCGCTACGTGGTGGACGAGGTGCAAGACGTTTACCGACTGCAAGGCGTCAAGATCAACGACAAGCACATTGAGGTGATTGTTCGCCAAATGCTGCGCCGTGTGGTGGTGGCCGATCCGGGTGAATCGTCCTACATCGCCGGTGAACAGGTGGAGCGTTCTGAAATCCTCAACACCAACGACGCGTTGCGGGCCGAGGGTAAAACCGTGGCCACCTACAACAACGTGTTGTTGGGTATT
>Ga0255763_1004444_pt1 | contig 11864 bp, 13 predicted proteins | sample 041ome_2_FD_179963 | JGI IMG/M metagenome (GOLD analysis project Ga0255763, IMG submission 179963) | Coastal salt marsh microbial communities from the Groves Creek Marsh, Skidaway Island, Georgia - 041406US metaG (version 2) | ecosystem: Environmental > Aquatic > Marine > Intertidal zone > Salt...
TTATAAAAGAAAAAGTTTTACACACTCTAGCAAAGATTTGTCTAGAAACTAAAACTGTAAGTTTTATAAAAAATTTAAAAAAATAAAATTATAGATCAAAATTATGTTTAAATTATTATCAAGTTCTAATCCTTCAATTCATATTATTCATGAGAATCAAGAGTGGACTGAGCCACTCTTTCAGAAGTTAAGGGATTTAGATTTGCCCTATGAAGACTGGGATATGAGTCACTCTATTATAGATATCTCAGCTGAGCCTCCTAAGGGTGTTTTTTATAATAGGATGAGTGCATCTTCTCATACTAGAGGAAATAGATTTGCACCAGAAACTACGGTTGGATTATTAGCATGGCTTGATTCTTATAATCGCCATATAATAAACGGTAGAAGCGCCTTGAATTTAGAAATTTCAAAATTGGTTCAATATGCCTCTTTAAAAATTGTTGGATTAGAAGTCCCGTCAACTGTTGCCGTTTCTCAAAAAGAAGATATTATTAATGGATATAACATAATATCTGGTCATCATATTATTACTAAACATAACAGAGCCGGAAAAGGTTTAGGTGTTCAATTACTAAAATCTAAAGAAGCAGTAATTGAGTATGTCAATGGAGACGAATATAGCGAATCTATAGATGGGATAACGCTAGTACAAAAATATATAAAACCTCTTGATAATACAATAACTAGGGTAGAGTTTATTGGTGGAGAGTTTATATACGCTGTTAAAGTTGATACTTCAGATGGGTTTGAATTATGCCCAGCGGATGCTTGTGAAATTGGAGAAGACTTCTGTCCAATTGATACAAATAGGAATACATTTGAAATTGATTTAGATTTTGAAAAAACTGATATTGGGAAACATACTATTCCAAAAATGAAACAACTTATGAAAAACGAAGGTATTGAAGTTGCTGCCTTTGAATTTGTTTGTGATGAGGATTTAAAGCCCTATTTTTATGACATTAACACTAATACTAACTATAATCGCGATGCAGAAAAGAGGGCTAATGTTTCTGCCATGGATACCTTAGCACGCTATTTACAAAATTCTTTCCATCAAGTTGTAGGAATAAATTAATATTCAATAAAATAATAAACTTTTTTGAAAACTTGTATTTACGGCTTCCTAAGCTGGTTAGTTAATAATCTATGTTTAATATCCAGCTGTTTATTTAATAACTATTTCTTGCTAGTCATCAATAATATTATTCCCTAAAGTAGCTTTTTTATTTTAATGGATTATATTGATATTTTATATGGAGAAGTTATGAAAAAATCTAAAATATTTGTGACTGGTGGTAGTGGAAAAGCAGGTAAACATTTAATTCCATACTTATTAGATAAGGGGTACTCAGTCGTAAATGCTGATATAGTTCCTCTCTTAATTGATGGTGTAGACAATATTAATTTAGATGTAACAAAATCAGGTGAAGTATTTAATGCTTTATCTAGTTTTGCAAACATTCCAGAACTAAAATCAGGAGAGGGTATGCAAGGCTTTAAAGCGGTTGTTCACTTGGCTGCTATCCCAAGAATATTAATCAAACCTGATAATGAGACTTTTCGAATTAATACAATAGGGACTTATAATGTTATAGAGGCAGCTACTAAATTAGGGATAAAGAAAATTATTTTTGCATCTTCTGAAACAACGTATGGTTTTTGTTTTGCAGAAGGTAATCCAGTTCCCAAATACCTTCCTATTGAAGAGGATTATGAAACTAATCCCACTGACAGCTATGGTTTGTCAAAAGTTTTAAATGAGAAAACTGGAAAAGCCTTTCAAAAAAGAACAGGTATAGATATTTATGCGCTTAGGATTGGAAATATAATTGAGCCTAATGAATATCATAGATTTAAGGAGTTTTGTGAAAATCCAAGAGTAAGGCTACGAAACCTTTTTAATTATATAGATGCAAGGGATTTAGCTCAAGCTATTGAACTTTGTATACAAAAAGATGGACTTGGGTATGAGGTTTTTAATGTTACTCATAATAATAACTCAGTAAAACTAACAACCCAAGAAATAATAAAAGAGTTCTTTCCGAATGTTAAATTAAAAAGAACGTTGGATAAGAACGAATCTATATTGTCTAGTCAAAAAATTAGAAAAATTCTTGGTTTTAAACCAGAACATGATTGGCGAAAATACTATCAGGATAATTAAATTATAAATTGTTTTTATTTTTTAATTGTTTTAGTAGAATTTTCTTAATCGTTTCTGGGTACAAACAATGTTCTGTAGCTTTTAAACGAGTTTGTAATGATTTTTTTGTATCGTTCTTGTAAATTTTAACTTTTTTTTGTTCTATTATAGACCCAGTGTCCATACCCTCGTCAACATAATGTACAGTTACTCCAGTATATTGAACACAACTTTCTATTGCTTGTTCAATTGCGTTAAGTCCTTTAAAAGCTGGTAAAATAGAAGGGTGAATATTAATTATAAATTTCTCTGGTAAAGATTTTAAAAAACTTTTACTTAATAATCGCATAAAACCTGCTAAAACAATTAAACTCACATTATATTTTAAAGTTAATTTTAACACTTGCTCTTCTAGTATTGATAAATTAGTTGAAGAAAAGGTAAAAATACCTGCTTCTTTTGCTATGTTCAAACCTCTCGCATTAGGATTATTACTTGCAACAAAACTTATTTTTATACCGCTATTCATAATGGCCTTTAAGTTAGATCCATTGCCACTAAGAAGTACAGCTATTTTATCATTCATGATAACTCTTTCTAATTTAGAAATTGAGTAATATAGAAATTATATTTTATTATTGACCTTATGGGACATTAATAAGATCATTTACAAATATAAATATATAAAAAAGGTTAGGCAATTAACATGAAAAAATATATTGGCGAATGTTTTTGTGGATCTGTAGAAGTTGAAGTCCAGGGAGAACCAGCTGTTATGGCTATATGTCATTGCAAAATCTGTAGAAGTTGGTCTGCAGCACCTGTAAACGGAGCGTCATTGTGGTCACCAGAAAATTTTAAAATCACTAAAGGGGAAGAATTTATCAAGAGTTTTACCAAAGTTGAAGGCCATGATCGTAAATGGTGTGACAAATGTGGTGGTCATGTATATGTTGATCATAGAACCACCTATGGAAAAATAGACGTATATGCCTCAATCTTAAAAGATTTTGATTATAAACCGAGTTTTCATGTAAATTATGAAAGCACTATTCTTCCAATAAAAGACGGATTACCTAAGTTTAAGAACTTTCCTGAGCCAATGGGTGGATCTGGTGAAATAATGGATGAATAATAAAATACTTTATTCAATAAATTAAGCTGACTTTAAATTAACTTTTATACAATTTTTACTGACTAGGGCCGGATAATTTAAAATGTTTAGAAGTTCATTTTCCATTTCATTAACTCTTTTTAAACATTTGTCTTCAGTTAAATAATAGCCTTTAGTATCCTCTAATCCAAAACATTCTCTTTCGTGATGTACAAGATTAAGAGGTGAACAAATTAACATAAATGCAAAAAACATTTTTTCTCCATTAAAAAATTATTAAAAACTATAATATTTATTTAAAAAAAATTAATTATAATTAACTTAATTTTACTATGTGCTTCAATGTATGGTAATTTTTTATGCAAAATTTTACCTGTTGTTTAAAAATTAATATTATTTAACTATTAATCACTAATTGGTTTATAAAATTTAATGTTTTTTAAAAAATATAAATTTCTTCTTATTTTTCTTTTTTTATTTCCAACTTTAACATATGCAAATACTTCTATAGAAACTCCTATTAAATTTTTAGTAAATGCTTTGAATGAAATTAAACATCCTAAAGCCTTGGCAGTAGCCTCTGAATTAATTGAAAACACACAAGAAGAAAATACTTATAACTTGATCATAAGAAAATCTGAACTAGATGTTTATGATATTAAAAGGATAGCTGATGCCATTAGTAAAATTAAGAAATGGAATGGACCAGATCTAATTACCTTGAGTATGAGTTTTAATGAAAATATAAAAGATGATGGACTTAAGCTTATTTTAGATGCAGTTCCAGATACGATAAAAGTTTTAGCATGTGTTGAATGTGGTTTGAGAGATAATGCAGCTTTAGAGATTATTGATTATGCTTATAAAAATAGGAATATAAATGAGATTTATTTAGAAGGTAATTTTTTTTCTCAATCAATTCAAAATAAATTTGACAAATTAAGGTTTAAAAAACCTCATCTTACAATAATAAGTCAGTGGCCTAGTCAGGACTTTAAGAAAATGGTTAAGAAAAATTTTAAATAGACCTAAATTTGATTTTCTTAATCATTAATTTAAAAAAAGAAGTAATACATAAATTTAGATTTTTAAATTATACAGTCTTGCTTTCTTTTTTAATTTTTTCTTCAAGATGTCCAATCATTATTCTTCTCATATACTGTGCACGTCCTAAATCAGTAAAAGAATACTCACGAATGTCATCGTTACTTATTCTGATCGAGAAATTATAAAAAGCACCATTTTTTTTAATACTAGATGCACTGCCAGCTGCAATCTTACTAGTGTTAACTAAAGTACCAAATTTTGTCTCAATTATATTTGTCATAATAAACTCCCCCTTTATATGACTTACATAAATTATTATGATATTAAATTAATTGCTAAGTCAAAACAAAGTTTTATTTTTATTATTTTTTAAATAAAATTTAGCAACATTGATACATATAATGAGATCTTTCAGATGTATGTTGTCTTACGTGAGTTCCCCATCTGCCTTTTTCAACTGCAATAGACCATTCTTCACTATTTACCACATCAGGACTATCTAATTCGTAAATAGCTATAAATTTTTGTGTTGGAGCTTCCATTGATTTAGTCTCCCCACCAATAGCAAACGAAAAAGGTAGGCCTTTACCTCTTGTAACTTTATTTACACCAGGTACTTTTAATAAATAAGGAACATGTTCTGTATCGTATACTTCATTAAATAAATCTTCGTAATCCGCAGTTACATTCATAGAAGCTATGAAGATAAATTTTGATTTTGTCATTATGACCTCCTTAATTTTTTTATTTTTTATTAATAAGTATTTCTTTATTATATTTATTTAATTTCTTAATTAATATCTCACGCTTGCAAGCCTGACTTCTATTTATACAAATTTCTTTATAAACTATTTGAACAGGTAATCGTCCTCTTAAATATTTTGCACCTTTGCCTGACTTATGATTTTTTATTCGTTTGTTTAAATTATTTGTGATTCCAGTATAAATTGAATTATCATTACACCTTAGCATATAAACATACCATTCCATTTAACTTAATTTCAATTAGTACGTGTTAAATTTATAAAAATATCTTCTAAGCTTATTTCTTTTGTAGATAAATCTTTAATGTCTAATTTAGTTTTGTAGAGAGTTTCAATAATACTTCTCATATTAACATGATCTGGTTTGTAATTAATCTCAATATCTGTTTTAGAAAATTTGACTTTACCAATTGATTCAAGAGACAACTTATCTTTTTGTGATATATCACTTTTATTTATCTTAATTTTAATAATTTTTTCATTAAATTTTGTAAGTAAAGACTCTTTTTTTTCATTTGCAATGATTTTGCCTTTATTAATTATTGCGATGTGATCACATAGATGTTCAGCTTCTTCCAAATAGTGAGTTGTCAGAATTATTGTAACTCCCTCTTTGTTCAATTTTATAAAGCTTTCCCATAATTTTTGACGTAACTCAACATCTACACCAGCAGTAGGTTCGTCTAAAATTATTATTGGTGGTGAATGTACCATTGCTTTTGCAACCAATAATCTTCGTCTCATGCCACCAGATAATTTTCTACTGTAAGTGGAAGCTTTTTCAGTTAAATCCATCAATTTTAATAGTTCATCACTTATCCATGAGGACTTTGGAACGCTAAACATTCCTGAATGTAAATTTAACATTTCCTTTGGGGTGAAAAAAGCATCAATATTGAGTTCTTGGGGTACCACACCAATAGCTAATTTAGATTGTTTTCTTTTTTTATCAATGTCATATCCCCATATAGAAACTGCTCCTGAAGTTTTCAAAACAACACCAGAAATTATATTTATCAATGTGGACTTGCCAGCTCCATTAGGACCGAGTAACCCGAAAATGCTTCCAGCAGGAATTTCCAGAGAAATATTTTCTAAAGCAAAATTTTGTTTTTCATCATTGTAAATTTTACTTAAATTATATATTTGGACTGCTAGATTATTTTTTGGATATTCCCAATATTTAGTGTTCATTTTAATACTTTCAAATAACATTTCTCAGCATGATATCTTTTAAACTGAGCAATTAATTATGAATTAATGACATTGATATCAAATTAACTATAATTAATTCAATTTAATGCATTACTCTATAAAAATTAAATTAAAAACTTATTTAAGAAATCAATTTTTAGAAAATTATTTTATGACAGACGAAAAGTTACAAAACATAAGACCTGATTTGAAATTGCATGATCCTAATAATCTAATATTAATTGACGGCTCAGGATATATTTTCAGAGCTTTTTATGGATTGCCCTCTATGACTAATGAAGATGGTATTCCTGTAAATGCTGTGTTCGGTTTTACCAAAATGCTTTTAAAGCTTATTGATGATATTAAGCCAATATATGCAGCTGTTATTTTTGATGTTGCAAGAAAAACCTTTAGAAATGACCTTTATGAAGAGTATAAAGGTAATAGATCCGATCCACCAGAGGATTTGATACCTCAATTTTCTATCATTCGAGATGCAACAAATGCAATTGGTTTACCTGTTGTTGAAATGGAAGGTTTTGAAGCTGATGATTTAATTGCCACATATACAAAAATTGGCAAAGATATGAAAAAAAAAGTTATAATAATATCAAGTGATAAAGACCTTATGCAGTTAGTGGATGACAACACTATTTTATTTGACCCGATGAAACAATTTTGGATAAATGACGAAAGGGTTTTTGAAAAATTTGGTGTTTACCCAGATAAAGTCATAGACGTTCAATCACTAGCAGGAGATAGCAGTGATAACATTCCTGGTGTGCCTGGAATTGGAATTAAAACAGCTGCTGAGTTAATAAATCAATTTGGTAATTTAGATCAATTGTTATCTAGAGCTAATGAAATAAAACAAAATAAAAGAAGAGAAAATCTTATACAATTTGCAGATCAAGCGCTTTTGTCTAGATCTTTAGTAACATTGAAAAAAGATGTTCCAATTACATTTAAAATTGATGATTTCATGGTAAATTCTCTATTAGACACTCAAAAATTAATTCCATTTTTAAAAATACATGGATTTAAAAGCTTGTTGAATAAATATGATAATAATGAAGAGCTTGCAACCAAGCAACAAAATGATCCATATCAAACTAATATTATAGAACAATTAGCAGAATATAAAAATATTCAGAATTACCAACTAATAGATGAAATTGAAAACTTAAAAAAAATCATAAATCAATGTTATGAGTACCCATTTATAGCTATAGATTGTGAAACAAATTCATTAAATGCTAAATTATCAGAATTAGTTGGTATTTCATTGTCTTATAAGGAAGGTACTGGTTTTTATATTCCACTTAGACATGGTACTTCTTCAAATGATAACCAGTCTGACTTTATTTCAAATAGTAACAATTCGATCAAACAAATAAATTTTAGTGATGCTATCAACTTAATAAAACCACTTTTTGAGGACCCTTCTGTTTTAAAAGTAGGCCATAACATAAAATTTGATGCTTTAGTTATGAGGCAAGTTCATAATGGAAATATTTTACTTAATCCTATTGCGGACACAATGTGCATCTCCTATGTTCTCGATGCTGGAAGAGTTGATAGTCATAAATTAGATGAATTGGCCTTAAGAGAATTAAATCACAATACTATAAAATTTGATGATGTATGTGGCAAAGGTAAAAATAAAATTTTGTTTAATCAACTTTCTCCTCAAGAAGCTTTGGACTATGCTGCAGAAGATGCGGATGTAACATTGTCAGTATATAATAGGGTGTTACCAAGACTAATTAATCAAAAAAAATTTACCGTATATAAACGATTGGAAAATCCCCTTGTTAATGTATTAACTCAAATGGAAGATACGGGCGTTATAGTTAATCCAATAAAGTTAAAAGAGATTTCTAATAATCTATCTCAAGAAATTAAAAACTTAGAGCTGGAAATATTTAATATGAGTAACAAAGTTTTTAACATTGGCTCTCCTAAACAGTTAGGAGAAATATTATTTGATGATATGAAAATAAGTGGTGGCAAAAGATCAAAAAATGGTTCTTGGCAGACAAGTGTTGAAGTCTTGGAAAACATCTCTGATGCTGGTCATCCAATAGCAAAACGTATATTAGATTGGCGTCATTTTTCTAAACTAAAAAGCACTTACGCTGACGCTCTGATCGAACAAATGAACCCAGATACTAAAAGAATTCATACAAGTTATTCTATGGTTGGTGCTAGTACAGGTAGATTGTCATCATCAAATCCTAATTTACAAAATATTCCTATAAGAACCTCAGAAGGAAGGCTTATTAGGACAGCATTTGAACCAAAGGAAGGCTCTAAATTAGTGTCTATGGATTACTCTCAGATAGAATTACGTTTAATTGCCCATATTGCAGATGAAACAAAAATGCTTGAGGCTTTCAATAATGAGTTGGATATCCACACGGACACTGCTTCTAAGGTTTTTGGAATTCATTTAGACCAAGTTAACTCTGAACATAGAAGAAAAGCAAAGACTATTAATTTTGGGATTATTTATGGCATCTCTTCATACGGGCTTGCAAAACAACTTAAATGTTCAGTAAATGAAGCTAAAGATTTTATTAATGCATATTTTTCTAGATTTCCTAGAATTAGAGATTATATGGAAGATATCAAACAAAAGCTAGATATTGATGGATATGTAGAAACTTTGTTCAATAGAAGAATATATATAAACGGCAGCGATTCAAAGAATCAAAGATTAAGAGGCTTTGCAGAAAGGCAAGCAATCAATGCTCCAATTCAAGGTACTGCTGCAGATATTATTAAATTAGCGATGGTACAAATTCATAAAAATTTATCTGATTATGTTGATGAAGTATCAATGTTAATGCAAGTACATGATGAATTGGTGTTTGAAATAAAAGATAATAAAATTGAAAAAATTTCTAATATTATTGTGCAAGTTATGGAAACAGCAAATTTACCTATGGTGCCTTTAAATGTTAAATTAAAAGTTGACACTGGATATGGAGATAATTGGGCAGAGGCTCATTAAACTAACTATGCGAGAAAATAACTTAATTTAGCCTTGATAAAACCAAATTTTACGCAAATAATTTTAAAATAATTAAACGTACAATTTATAGGTTAATAATGAGTGAAAAAATAATTCTTGTTGATGATGACAGTAATATTTTAGCATCTGTTTCAGTTGCTCTGAAGGCAGAAGGGTGGTTGGTTGAAACTTACAGTGATAGCCAACAGGGATTGTTTGCGTTACAAAAAAACCAACCTGATTTAGCTGTTCTAGATATAAAAATGCCTAAAATGGATGGTATGGAATTACTAAAAGAATTAAGAAATTCAAGCGATGTTCCTGTAATATTTCTAACAAGTAAAGATGATGAAATTGATGAAGCCATCGGACTTAGGATGGGGGCTGATGACTATATAATCAAACCCTTTTCTCAAAAACTACTAATTGAAAGAATACGAGCAGTTCTTAGGAGGAGTTCACCAAAAATAACTCATTCAAATAAAATGATACAAAGAAATAATTTGTCACTTGACCCTGATAAGCATCTATGCACATGGAAAGGAGAAGAAGTTAGATTAACTGTGACTGAGTTTTTAATTCTTCATTCTTTAGCTCTAAGACCTGGATTAGTTAAAAATAGAGACCAGCTTATAGATACTGCTTACGGTGAAACAATTTATGTGGATGACAGAACTATTGATAGTCACATAAAAAGAATGAGAAGAAAGTTTAGAGTATTTGATAAAAGTTTTGATTCTATTGAGACTTTATATGGAGTAGGATATAGATATAGAGACGCATAAAATTGAAAATATTACCCACATTTTTAAATAAATTATATTTCCCTTTAAAATTAAGGATACTTTTTATAATTTTATTACCCGTTCTTTTATATCCAATAATAATTATCTACTTTAACAAATATCAAGATATTCTCATTAAATCAGAATTTGCTGCAATAGAAAGACAGGGGATTACTCTTACAAAAGCTCTTGCTTTAGCAGAAAGTCAGTATGGCTTAATACAAAACAATGAAATTTCTGGGCCTGCTTTGCAAAGTCTAATACCAAAGGTTGAATACGGATCTAATATTAGAGCAAGAGTTTTCAATGTTGCTGGAAGTTTGATTGCTGATACTAAAGCAAGTATGAAATATAGTCCTTTTGTTAAAGTTAGTCCTTTGCCATCAGTAGATAATGATTATTTTTTTAAGAAATATTTTATTAACTTTGTATCTTTGTTCTCAAGCCTAATATCACGCCCCCTTAATCTTCCAAAATATAATGATGATAGTAAATTTTCTTTTGAAAATTATCCTGAGGTAGCTATAGCCCTTACAGGAAAAAATCATAAGATCTTGAGGCAAGATGAACAAGGTAAATTATTATTATCAGTTGCTATACCAATAAAAAATATTCGTATGGTAAGGGGAGCAGTTTTGTTGTCAGTTTCAGGCGAAAAAATAGAACAAGAATTAATTGATTTAGAAACAGAGTTATTTAAAGCATTTGGTGTTATTTTGCTGGCCACAATAAGTTTGGCTTTTTATTTTGGTCGTTCAATAACATACCCAATAATTAAATTGGCAAATGAAGCAGATAAAATATCTGAAGATGAAAAAATTAAATCATTTAACTTGGACGCTTTTAGGACACGAAGAGATGAGATAGGAGACCTGGGAAGATCATTTTTTAAAATGACAAATAAACTTCAAAATAGAATTGACCATATAGCTGATTTTGCAGCAGATATTGCCCATGAACTTAAAAACCCTATCACATCTATTAGATCGGCATCAGAAACTATTAGTAAAGTTAGAAATTACAAAGATCAAAAAAAGTTAATTCAACTTATTCAAGATGATGTTGAAAGGGTAGATAGGTTAATTAATGATATTTCAGCTGCATCAAGATTAGATGCAGAATTATCTAGGATAGAAATGAAAAAAATTAACATTTTAGCCTTATTAGAAACGTTGATTGATATAAGGTCATCTATAATAAGTTGTAAATTACAAATTACTAAAAGTGAGAAATCTATATATATCATGGGAGATGAAAATAAAATTGCTCAAGTTTTTGATAATTTGATACAAAATGCAGCTTCTTTTTCAAATAAGAATGATACAATAAATATAATTATTGAAACACAAAAGGAGAACTTAGTTATTTTAGTAGAAGATAATGGATCAGGGTTTAATGAGGGATCTCTCAATAAAATTTTTGATAGGTTTTATACTGAAAGATCTGAAAATGAAGGCTTAGGAAGCCACTCTGGATTAGGTTTGTCTATATCTAAAGAAATAATTCAAGCGCATAATGGAAAGATCGAAGCTTATAATAGATATAATAAAAATAACAGATGTTTGGGAGCAACAGTAAAAGTGATTTTTGACTGTGCTTAAGTAAATCATATTTGTAAATTTCATAAGCAAAATTTGCAATTAATCTTAAGAGTGTTATAAGTAATTTTTTTTTAGAAAGTGTAATCGATGAATGACTATTTAGTAGCAGATCTAGGCCTTGCTGATTGGGGCAGAAAAGAAATTTCTATCGCTGAAACTGAAATGCCTGGTTTAATTGCGTGTCGTGAGTT
>Ga0255763_1004451_pt1 | contig 11853 bp, 7 predicted proteins | sample 041ome_2_FD_179963 | JGI IMG/M metagenome (GOLD analysis project Ga0255763, IMG submission 179963) | Coastal salt marsh microbial communities from the Groves Creek Marsh, Skidaway Island, Georgia - 041406US metaG (version 2) | ecosystem: Environmental > Aquatic > Marine > Intertidal zone > Salt...
GAGCGAGGGTTTCGATCCGCTGACGTACCTAGGCGCAGCGCACGGGACGCGGTCAGAGGAAGAATTGCGAGTGGGCGCCGACAACGTACGTTTGTCGATAGAAGACGAGGAAGGTTCGAGGAAAGATTTCGTGGCGGAACATTTGCCGAATTATTTGGCGTGTTTAGACGCGATGGAAGACGCTCGGGGTTTGTTGAGGCAAGCGAGAGAGGAGAATGGAGAGTTTGGTGTCACGTACGAGCTCGAGACGAGGATGACAAAGACGGCGGAGAGCGCACATCAAAGTCTTGGCGAGATCTTCGACCTCGAGGATAAACGAGCAAAACTTGTTCGCGTGTTAGATCTGTTTGAGAAGCACAAGGATTTGTTCTCTCTGCCGTCTAATATCCGTGATGCCCTTTCGAAAAACGACTACGACGCCGTCGCCAAGTCGTCCGATTACGCCTTTGCATCGTTGAGCGACCAGCACTCGCAAGTCTGGGACATCGTGCTGGATGAAATCAGGATGGACATTCACAAGACGCGAGAAAGACTGTACGAAAAGTTGTACGTCGGGGAGTTGGACGATTCAGAGGCTGAGAAAACTATTCTGGCGTTGCGCACTCTCGCACGTTGCGCCCAAGGTTTGCCAGATGCGAATTTTCCCGATCCTGTGAAACTGTACATCGATAGACTGGTTCAGCATGCACGCGATGGGATGTTTGCATTCATGTCGAGTGACGGCGCTAATGTTCAGTTGTTGAGTCGCGAATTCCGATCGCATTATGTTCGAGCTTGGCGATTTATCACATTGTTGGGCGACAGTCGGGAGTCCAACGCCAAGGACGATTTGAAGAGTTTGCAGATCGATTATGCTGATCTGGTGAAAGCAAAGTTTGACGAGACACTGCACCGCTCGACTGTATCGGTGAACACACCGGCTCTCGATGCGGTGATGGCGAAGTGCGACAGCATGATGCGCGTCGGAATTGAGCCATTGGTGACTTTTGACATTCTTCGGGACAAGTTACAATTCTCATCGTCTGAGTTGGGACCGTTGCAGCAGCTGAATGTGCGATGTGGCGTGAGTTTACGAGTACACCTAGAACAGGCTACGAAACTTTCGTTCCAAACTAGTCTAAGCGGACAGTCTCCTATGGCGTTGGTCAACACTGTTTTTGCAGTTGCCATGCCAAGAGTGTTTGCAGTCGCCACACAGTACTGGTGTAACCCGCTCGTCGGGCGGGGTACTCGTAACATGTGCTCGCGCGATGTTGCATCGCTGCTACAGTGCTACCATCGTCTCTCTGTTGAGTTCACACATCGCTTGGTTGAACACGCGAGTTCAGACGTTACTGGTGAAACCACCTATCTCGATTGCATTCGTCTTGTTAACGAGATTGAGGCGAACATGCGACAATGCTCGGACCAGTTTCACGTCCTTGACGTCCTGTTGACAGAAGAGCAGTCCGGTCTCGTGCTATTTCAAGAGAAGAAGGCCGATGTATTGAAGACGTTGACAACAAGCTTCGTTGACTTCCAGGTCGCTCGCGTCAAGTCACTCCAGGAGTCATGGATGTCAACGAAGTGCGCTTCGAACGTTTCGACTCTCACTGCGCGGGATGGGGTAATTGAAGTGATCCGACTTTTGTCGAACGTCCGACGCAGCGCTGCGGGAGTGTTTTCTCAATCTAAAACCCGCCTGATTTCAGAGGCAGTTCAACAGCGTTGCGTTGATGATTTACGAGACCGTTACACGCAGCTTCTCAATAGCACCGCGGGCGATTCATCGTTGCGAACCTCACTCGCGGCGTTCGCGTTCGAGTTTGAGTTCTTAAAAATAACTCTAGAGAGCGCGGCTTCTGAAGCCACATTGAGCGGTTTGTCGCGACTGACGGATATCGCCCGGCGAGTGAGTCCAACGAGCGACCAGATTGCGTTGAACAGAGCGTTGCAGAGTGAGATTTCAAGGCACCAGCCGCTTTTAGATAGACTTAATAGTTTATAGGAAATGAATAGAAAGTATTAGTCTGGTTTAAGAACCGTACTCGATTGAGACATTTGCCGCTTCTTCAAAACGACGAGGAAAGTAATCCTCAGAAGGCGTCGCGCGCACCGGCTACCTCTCAGCAGGCTCGCGATGTCGCAGTCTCGCCTCGTGCTCGTGACGTTAACGTTTGCAGCTGCGTTCTGCTGCTATTTGGACCGCGTCGGCTTTCCGATTGTCTACACAGTCTTGGCCCGAGACGCGTGGATTCCCAAAACGATCCAAGGTTCCGTTCATTCCGCGTTTTACAACGGCTACACCGCAACTCAGGTTCCTGGCGGGTATTTGGCGACGAAGTACGGCGGTTCTAAAGTGTTGCAGTGGGCGTTCGCGATATGGGGCGTGATGAGCGTGGTGACGCCGAGCGATGGGAGTAGAACTTCGTCTCTGTGGTGGTGTCGCGTGGCTGTTGGCGCAGCCATGGGAACGGTTTTCCCTTCCATGCACTCGATGCTCGCGCAGGCTATACCATTAGAAGAGCGTAATCGCTCCGTTAGCTTTATGACTAGTGGTATGTACTTCGGTAGCGCGTTTGCGGTCGTAGCCGTGCCCGCAGCTATGAGCGCCGGAGGCGCCAAGCTTGCGACGACTTTGACGGGGTGTTGCGCATACGTGTGGTTGCTTGTGTGGAAGTCTGCGAGCGATCACATTGCTCTCGTGAAACCCACAGCAGATAATTCCACGCTTCCCGGAGGCGCAGGCGCCCGTCGAGCTCGCGGGACGCCTTGGGGTGAACTACTCACGTCTGCGCCAGTATTGGCCATCATGCTCAACAATTTTACATTTCATTACGCATTCTTCGTTCTCATGTCGTGGATGCCGACGTTTTATGAGCAAAAGCTTGATCTCGAACCAGGCTCGTACACTTGGCTCAAGATGGTTCCTTACCTCGTCATGGGCATTTGTTCCAACGTTGGTGGAGTTTTAGCCGACAAACTCATGGCTGGGAGGGTTTATCATCCGACTCAAGTGCGCAAAATGTTGAACACGGCTGGATTTTCTCTCGCCACCTTGGCGCTGTGGATGCTCCCGCATTGCAATAGCGTCGTTTCCGCCGCATTCGTGAGCTCTATCGCCTTGGGATCTCTCGCTGTGGCGCGCGGTGGGTATTCCGTGAATCACATTGACATTGCGCCAAGGCTCGCGGGCGTTCTCATGGGCATGAGCAACGGCTGCGGCGCACTTGCCGGAATGATCGGACCGTGGTTGACGGGACTAGTATTAGACACAGCTCGCGATCCGTGGGTCGCAGCCTTCGGCGCGCCTGGGTATTTATGCATCGGGGGCATGTTGGTGTATCTTCGCTACGCGACAGCGGAACAATTATTTGATTAACTGTAGAATGTGTGGTGGCCGAGTTGAGAACAATGTAATGTAAAATGCAAATTAAAATTACTCGAAATGTAGAGTACATGTAACACCTTGCAAGGCGCCCTATTGTAACAACACGTCCGCGGTAAAAGTATCGCTGGCTGCGATGCAAAGAATTCTGAACAAAATTTACTCGCTCTTCGTCTTTTTGCACTGACCGTACAGAATGACGCCCGCAATGGCCATCGCCGTTCCGGCAATGTTCGTAGCGCTGACTGGGTTGCGGAAGATGATGACTGACGCGGCAATGACGACGACACGTTTTAACGAGTTGCCGACAGAGTGAGTGACCGGTGTCACCTTGCTCAAAACCATAAAGCTCAGTTGTTGGTACAGTTGGAAGCACAGCGACGCCAAGAGCAAATTCTTTGCCGTGACGGCGAGTGGAACCCCGCTGGAGGCAATGTATGCGACATTCATCTTAGGAATCTCAAACATCAAAGCGAGCGGCAAAGCGAGCGCGGCGGACGCGATCGTGATGCCACTAAAGAGATTGATGTAATCCAACTTTTTCATGTCTTCGCCCGTCATGACAAACTTACTCAAGACGTTTCTCGACTGAAACGCGAGATTGGATCCCATGGCGGAGACGAAACCAGCGAGGTTGAAGCTGACTTCCGTCGCTGAAGCGATTGCGACACCACCAATGATAGGCAGCAGGCTCGCCACCATCGCCAAACTCGGAATGCTTCCGAGAAAGACGGCGCTGAGACCAACGCTAAAGACGGGCTCGAGCGCCTTGATGGTGTGCGTAAAGGACACTGCCACCTTACCCAGAGACACGTTCGTGAGCGCGTTACCGAGCATGTGCGCCGCGCCCAAGGTGAGCAACGGCTTGACCATGGTCTTTTTCATCTCGGGCGCTTTCTTCAACCCACCAACCCACGCCAGGGCGCACATGGCGCTCCCGAGCGCCAGCTCGGCAAATGTCACCGTGAGGGGTATGGGCGCCGCCTTTAAAAGCGCCTTTTGATACACGTTGAACGCGATGGAAAAGTAATACCACCCGGCGAAAAGCCCCCCGAGCTCGATTGTCGGCCAGGCCTTCGCGAACACACGTTTCACGCTCGCCATCATCGCCTCGACTCCTCCATCCGAGCCCTCTTCGCTCGTCGCCTCGAAATCCGCCGAAGCCCGCGCGCGCGTCGCTCTTCTGGCTCCTCGCGCCGCGTCGTCCTTCGTCTTTTCATCCGGAGCGTCACCCATCAGAGACGAACGCACGAAGACCGCCGTTCGTCGAAGATGACGCACCCTCGTCGTCGCCATCCTTCGTTCGATCGCACATCGTCGCGCGTTCGTCGTCGGCGTCTTCGGTCGTCCAACGGAAGCACCCTTTTGTACAGTCAGCAGCATGCTTTCTTTGTTCGTTCGTCGGGTGCGCGAGTGCGTGCGTGCGCGCAGGGAAATCAAACGTCGATTTCGGTGTCGTAGCTTTTTCGCTTCGACGCCCGACGCGAGCGCGTATCGCGTGCGGATGAGTGTCGCTTCGGCGCCTCGTCGAATTGGAATACAAAAACAAGATGTTGTGGGCGTGCCCAGGAAGGCACAGCGCAGGCCTGGGGGGGCTCTTGATACCTGGTCAAACAAATTGCGAACTTTCTATTTCAAATCTGTGTTCTAGAAACATACTTCAAACAAGAGCGACGGGAGACGCGCACACGATCTGGGGAAACCCGATCGCGTCGCCTCGCGCGCGGCGCGCTCGTGTGCGCTGTCCGTGTACTATGTGCGCTAGCCTAAAAGGCGCCAGCCGAGCCCCAGGTACGACGCGTCAAGGCGTATTCGACGCGAAGTCGAATATCCTCGATTCGCCACGGGGAACGACGCCCAACTACTCGCTAGATCTATCTAGATCTTATGGTATGGTACGGTTACGACGTTGAACCGAGAAAAGACTTGAATCGAGCCCATCCTTGGTCGTCGGTCGATCTAACGCAGGCGGAAACTCTACTTCGGAAAGTCGAGCTCCATCGGGCGCTCCCACTGGCTGACGCCAGTCCTGCTGTTGTAATAGTACACGTAGCCCTCAGGGGCGGTGTGTTCGGTCCAGCCGTGAGACGGTGCTTCGGCACCGGTGGCGCCCGCAGCCTTTTGGTCGGCGTAGCCGTAGCCAGGCTTTTGGGCATTGACGTCGCCGCCGAGCGCGTTCATGCCCCACGGGTTGGTGCCTTCATACGCGCCTTGCGCACCCGACTGAGCTTGGCCGTACTGTTGGCCGCTGTAGCCGTAGCCCGGGCCGCCAGCGCCGCTCGGGCCTCCACGCGGTTGACCGTAGCCGTAGCCTTGGCTGCTACGCGGCGGACCGCGTTGCGGCGGCGGAGCTTGGCCCCGCGGCACCGCTGACTTGACCTCAACGCGCTTGCCGAGCATGTCGTGGTAGCGGTTTTGCAACACTTGCTTGGCGCTGTCATCGCGCTGGAAAGTGATGAAACCGAAACCGCGGGATTGATGGTTGTGCGGATCACGCATCACTAGGACCTACGGGTGTTTCATAAAACGGACGGGAGGGCGGATAACCGTCAGTCTTTCATTGGCTCCGTTTGAGGCTTCCAGTTCCAAGCCAGGCTCATCGCGCGCACATGTTTTATATGACCGAACAGTGAGAGATAGATCGAAAGCCACGAGATTCGAGAGTGGCGAAACCCTACGAGGTTGCGGGTCCCGCGCCTCGACGACGGTCGCGGTCGACGTACCTCCACGACGGGTCCGAACTGGGAGAAAAAGTTGCGCACGACGCCTGTTGAGTTTACAAAAACCCATTCCGCGCGTTTCCGTCGTCAGTCACTCTCCTTCTTCGCGTCGCGCGCGTCGCGATGCGCGTCGTCTCGGGCGTATCCCGAGGCGATCGAGCGATCTCTCGTTTCGTCGTCGTCCCCTCGTGCGGCGCGTTTCCGAACGCAAACCCCGCACGCGGAGGCGATGACGAAGGATAAAAAATTACATACCCTCATCGACGGTGCGATCGAGTCCACCGACAAAGATCTTCGACCCCGCGGACGCGTCCGCGGCGCCGGACATGTCGCTCATGTGTCTCTGTCACAGAGTCGCGTAGTGCCGTGTCGGGGAGAGTCGTCGCATCGGACGCATCGGGGGCGAATCCGACGGGTCACGAAGCGTCGATTCGTTCGAGGAAGATCTTCCGATCGAACGATCGAACGATCGGTCGTACTGTAGTCTTGGCTTGAGCAGTCAAATGGGCACTTTGGGCATTCGATGGGGTTTTGAGTGTGTATAATACAGACCGTATCTGATTACGACGCGAGGTAACGACGCGATTCGGCGACGCGCGCGCGTGGACGCGTGTTTCAAGACTACGCGAGCGTCTTCGTCTTCGCCGCATTCAAACGTCGTTGTCGTTGTCGTCGTCGTCGTCGTCGTCGGGGGCTCGAGCGGTTGAGGAATTCGCTACGTTGAAAGCCAACCGGTCGTGAAATACATCTGGTTCGGTTGGCGTGGAAGAAAATGTCCGTATCGCGCGCGTCGGCCGCGCGCCCCGTGAGATGTGACGCGAGCAGTGGACTGAGGAGAGATATCGTAAAGTCTGTGAGCCGAGCGGGCGTTCGATGCCAAGCGTCGGTGGCAACGCGAGCGAGGAAAGCAAAGGAAGCGCCGGTTGATGTGGACGAGGACGGTTTGCGACGCGCGTTGAACGCACAAGGTCTTATTCTTGGGGAGAGAATCGATCAAGGTTCGTTCGCGGTCGTATATAAAGCGGAATCGACGGGTTTGAATGGGTACGGCTCGTCGTCGTGGCAGGGTGAGGCGGGGACGGTGCACGCGGTGAAGATTTTGAGTGCCACGGCATCAACCGTCAGTTCTAGAAGGGACTTCAAGCGAGAAGCCACGCTGCTGACGAGAGTCGATCATCCAGGTATCGTCAAGGTGTCGTACTACGATGAATCTCCTCAGCCATTCATGGTTACGGAGTTTTGTACGAGTGGGAACTTGTGGAACGCGCTGCGAGCGGAGGATATCAAGGCAAACAAATTCGATGACGGTTCTACGGTGGATATACCCGATGATATGCCATTATTGGATTTACCGACGCTGATGAAAGACGTTGCCGATGCGTTGGGGTACTTGCACTCAGTCGGTTTCGCGCATCGTGACATTAAAACGTCCAATATATTGCTAACGTGGTCGTCACAGCTTAACCGCATACAAGCCAAACTCTGTGACTTTGGAAGCGCGGCGCCAGTCAAGCTCATGCCTCGGCGTCCCAAGCGTGGAACTCTTGAAAAAGTTCTCGGTCTCGGTAAAGGGTGGCAGCCCGTAGGTACCATGCTTTGGATGGCACCAGAGATGCTGCGTCCCCCGATCGATGGCGAAGAACTGGATGGCTTCACGGGCGATAAGGCGGACGTCTTTGCGTTGGGCGTCGTTCTCTGGGAATGCCTAGAGTGGCGTGTCCCTTGGACCTTCGAAGGCGCTCCAACTCGGGCGCGTGTACTCGAAGAGGTTGTCGACAATGGATCTCGCCTAAAGCCGAAATCGACGGCGAGCCAACCCATTCAGTCGTTGCTCAGGGGTATGTTCAAGACTATTCCCGCCGAGCGACCCACTGCATCTGAAATTTCAATTGCGCTTTCAGCCATGCAAAGGCGATGGGATCAGCGAGGGATGTTTCAGCATATCGGTAGACTCGCCGACTCTCGCGCCCGCGAAATCTCAACCTTGCTCGAGAGTGAGTCTGTGGATCGCGAGACGCAAAACGTCATTGAAGAGGAAGCCGCCGCCGTCGCCGGTGTCGCCGCCGAAGAATTGCGAGTCAAAGAGGCTGAAGCGAAGGCGGTTGACGTGCAACATGCCTCGGCATCAGCCGTTGATGATCGGGTCGAGATGGAAAAGACGGATGAACCGCGAACGACTTCAACTCCCCGAGACGTCTCCGCAGCGCCTCGGGACGCTGATAAAATCGACGACATTAGCATCAGATTGACCGATATTGACCCAGAAAACTGGCTCGGTGAGCCTGGGACGATTGGTATTGAGGCTATTAGTAACAACCTCGTCAATATGATTTTCCCGCACGTTCTCGATTCTCAGTTTTCGCCTGAGATGGCGAGCGAAATGGCTGAGGACATAGAAGAACTACAAACGCTTACCAACAAGTACAACGAACTCAAACGCCGCTCGAGAACTGATCCGTTTGCCGCTCTTGCCACCGATTCGAAGGGGCGAGAAGTGAAGCGAATGACGCAAAAAATTGAAAGAGTCGAGGTTGAAGCTCAGGTAAAGGCTTGGGAGGTGACTAGAAATATTTTGCGTGAGCAGCTTAAAAAGGCGGAGGAAGAGCACTCTTCTTGGAAGAGAACGCTCCGCCGCATTTAAGGCGCACCGACATTTCTCACAAGAAATTGGTGCTGTAGCAGCAGCTTTAATTTAGACATCTGTTAATATTGATATTGATACACGCGTGCTTCTCTACGGTATTATGCTTGCGGCTTAACAAACTCAATCGCGATAGTGCTGTAATGCGCGTGGAGCTGCATGCCCAAGTGTGTGGCACAGTGTCTTATTCCCGTGTGTGTCGAAAACAAGAGGCAAGTATTCCTCGTTTTCGCATGGGAATCTACTATTCTTAAAGTGTTCAATCATGGCTTCCTTACCTTGAACTCTGGCGTACGTAACCTCACAAACCTTCCTCGAGTTGAACTCCTCCCACCGCTGCCTGTGAAATTCCTTATAAAAGTCAGCCGTGGTCTTTGTACACTTGAAATTCACAAACGCGTATCCAAGATTGCACTTATTTTTGAAGTCTATCGGCAGGTAGAAGAAGTCGTATTGCCCCGCGTAAGAGCGGTTGAGCAGATCCAGCATCATCGCCTGATTGTATTTATTCGGTATATTGCGAATCATGAGCGTTGTTCGACCATGTTCGGATGGAGCTGCCGCGCCTTCGTCGGCCTCCGCCTCCTCCATATTAAAGATGAACTCCTCTGGGTTGAGAGCTCGGGAACTATCATTGACCGTACTGTTTTGACTCGATCGCGAACGAGGCATGTTTTCGCTCGTTCTCGGCGATCGCTGAAACTCACCGCTCGTTCTCGGCGATCGCTGGTTCGAGTATCCTTTGTTTTGAGTGGAGAAACCGTACTGGTCAGTGGACCAGTTCGGGTGATATTCGTATCCCGCCATGCTCTCGCTACCAAGTTGAGCCGCAGGCATGCTGGCGCCATACGGCCAATACATGCTCGGCATCATAAACTGTTGCATAGATGGGGGCGACGGTGGCGAGAGCTGCATCGGCATGTGCGGAGTCGCCCACGAAAAGTCTATGTGGCACGGTTTCCCTCTGAAACCTCCACTTTGTAGCTCTATGACAGCGAACTCGGCGTGTCGTACGTCGTAGTACTCGACAAATCGGTGGTTGCCGTGCCCTCGCGGCGCGGAGAGTAGCTTCAACTCACCAAATTGCTCCAGATGCGCCCGCAATTCGACTTCGAGTTCAGCGTCATCTGTTGAACCTATATCTAGGATCAAAAACCTTCCTTGGTTTTCCATCCCCGGAATCCAGTCGCAAGTACCAGAGTAAGCGACGCTGGAAAAGACGTTGCTCGTCGTCTGCAGCGTGCGCTTTGCATTCTCAGCGCACCGCACGTCAAAGAACGACACGAAAACAGCGTTCAACGAACGTCTCATCTCTGTTGATAACGTTCGAATGTCACCAAACACTTGCAGCGAGGTCCAAATCGCGTGATCACTCATCATCGGATCGCTCAGCGTGAGGTAGAGCGTTCTCGACGGATCGTCGTTGGTCCAAATCGCGGGAAAGTGCATCAGATGCGGTGCGCCCTGCGTCATGGTCGCAGCGATGACATCCATATTTGGCATGTAATGCTGCGGCGCACCGTATGCCATTTGTGCGTACGCGCTCTCCATGTATGGCATCGGTGGCATCGGCGGCTGTATCTCAATCGCCCGCGTGCCCGCGTCCGCCTCCCTTCGTCCGTCAGTGATTGAAATCTCAGACGACGATCCCGTTCGCACTCGACGCAAGTTTCCAACCTTTCCACGATATAGGTCCCTCGCGTTTTCCATCGGCATCATATCCACGCTCGCGTCCACATCCCCCGCCCCGCTCGACGTTCCGCTTACCAACACTCCCAGCTCAAGCGGCCCTCTCGCCGAGCCGGAATCTCTGCTTTGTCGTCGCACATCCGCGTCGCCGCCACCCTTCGCACCGACGAGCGCATCCACCATTTCATTCTCATCATCACGATTCTCGCGATCCCACGGGCGTCGCGGTTCCATCGCCCTCGCGACTCCTCCTCCTCCTCCTCCTTCTTTTCCCTCGCCACCAACACCCGGCGCCATCGCTCCCCGCGTTCGTCTAGACTCCCGACGCGTCTCGCGATTCCTCCACCCCGCGCTCGAGCCCCGTCCCCGCGGTTCACGCGCAAACTTCACGGAAACGAAACGAAAACTTTTTCGTCGCGATAGTTCCCGCGCGATCGCCCCTCGATCGTCGTCGCCGCGCGCGTCCGCGGTCCGAATTCCCCCTCGGTCGGCCGACGCGAATGCCGACGCGGATTACCGAACGAACCGGCGTGTTTTTCGCGAGACGAACGATCGATCGCGATTCCGTTCGCTACACACCGCGCGTCGTCGGTACCGATACGACTGATGTTTTTTTTGCTCTCTCTCTCAGTCAGAGTCTGTGCTTCTTCCGCGCGTCGTCCGTCGTCCGTCCGTCGTCCGTGCTCTCGCTCGCTCTCTTCGTCGCGCAGTGCCGCGTCGGCATCGTCGTCGTTCTCGGGTCTCAAAAACGAGAGGGAAAAGCGGGGGGACCAGCGCACGCACGCGCGAGCAAAAAAAAAGCGAGTCGCCCGCGTGCGTTCTTTTTTTATATGTGTATTCAGTATCACACACCATCGGGTACGCCATCGTCCAGAGCGGGGCGTCGCCATCATAAAGCGGTCGTCCGTCCGATTTTTTTCCTTTTCGCGGGAAAACATCCTTGGGATATTTCGTCGCTTTTTTCTCTCTCTTTCTACCGGTATGACCATTCAGTGTGTGTGACGTGCGCGTCGCGTCGTCCCGCGGAAAAAAAAGGCGAGAAAACACACCCCGAGCGCGGCGCCCACGCACGCACCACCCCCGGGATTTCGGGATTTCCAATCGCGTCCCCCGCGCAGGTCTCGCCGGGTCGATCGAACGGGTTTAGAGAAGACTTCGTGATGAGTGAGATTTCGAGTCGCGAGTGGCGACGACGACGACGACAGACGGCGGAGGATAGACGGCGGACCCGCGACGGAGCGGACGGACGAAGGGAGCGATGGCAAAGATTGAAGAGATCACGGCGAGGGATGAGGGCGCGGGGGCGACGTCGAACGAGGGTGGGAAGACGACCAACGCGGGAAAGGGGAAGAATGCCGCTGATGTGAACGGAACGACAACGACGACGACGACGACGACGACGACGACGACGACGACGATGAACGCGACGACGACGA
>Ga0255763_1004466_pt1 | contig 11826 bp, 7 predicted proteins | sample 041ome_2_FD_179963 | JGI IMG/M metagenome (GOLD analysis project Ga0255763, IMG submission 179963) | Coastal salt marsh microbial communities from the Groves Creek Marsh, Skidaway Island, Georgia - 041406US metaG (version 2) | ecosystem: Environmental > Aquatic > Marine > Intertidal zone > Salt...
TCTTCTTCTTCTTCTTCTTCCCCTCTGAGCGTTTGGTGCGATATCGAGAGACAAAAATGTTGCACGCGCAACTCGTCGGCTACGCGTGGGCTTTTTCCGCGGCGTTGGGAAACGGCATCCAAGATAATCTGAGAAAATACGCGACGAAATCGGTGAAGAATCCCATGCACGTGGTCGCGCTGATGGAAACGTTGAACTGCTTCACGTTGTTTCTGTTTCTGGGCTTCACCGGGAGGTGGGAGTCGATATCGAGGGTGAAAAACGACGACGACGCTCGAACGCATTTGATTATATTGGCATCTATATCTGCTCTGATTAAATGCGTGGGGTCTGTAGCGTTTCAGAGAGCGTTGCAGTTGACGCCGATAAGTTTGTGCGCGCCGTACATGGCGTTTACGCCTTTATGGTTGCTCGGTTTGTCGTTTTTTATCGTTCACGAAATACCGAGCGCGAGAGGAGTGTTCGGCGTAGTGGTCATGACGGGAGGGGCGTACGGGTTGAACAGCGCCGCTGCGGGGAGTGCGTCGTCGTCATCGTCGGAAAGTCGGAGTAGCGGTTTTAGCAGCGGGAATAGAAACGGTAGCGATGGTAGTCTTTCGATGATTGAGAATAATTGTAAAAATAATAATAATGCTAGCGGAGGCAGTGATGCAGATAACATCAGCGCAGTGATGGCGATGTCGAAGACCAGGGCATCGAAAAAAGAAGGCGTAGTGAAAACGATTCGCCGAGCTGTTCGGGAATCGTTGGGAAAACAAGCGTTGGCGTTGAGAAAACAGCCGGGAAGTTTAATCGCTTTCGGGGTCGCTGGTTTGTGGGGATTAACGAGCGACATCGATAAGCTCGGGAAAAACGCATCTGCGCATTCTGGTGGTTTTATCGTGTACGTGACGTTACAGAGGATTTTTATGGCTGCTCCTTTGGGAGTGATCACGGCGGCGAAAAATCCGGAGGCGTTTGGGTACTTGAAAAATCCAAAGACGCTTTCGATTTTGTTCGGCATGGGTTTATGCGAGCTGTATACCGTGGTGGCATATTTGCACAGTTTGGAGCATTTGTTTACGAGCTACGCGGTGGCAGCAAAGAGAAGCGGGATCTTGTTGTCCGTGCTTGGTGGAGCCATTATGTTTAAAGAGCCGATTGGGGATCGTTTGCCGTACGTTTTCGTTATCATCATAGGCATGATGTGCATCATTCTCGCCGACGAGTACTAGAGGGAAGAAAAGCACGAGCGACGATAGTTAGGAATAGGAAATAGCTGCATTTTTACAAGGTGTACCATTTAGATATTCATAAAGTTATTAAGGCAAGTCATACAAGTCATTAGAGAAAAAAGACAGCGCGCGTCTTCACCGTCTACATACCGAAATTTTATCTGACAAAGGCGAGTATGCCCCCGTGCGAGTTCTTGAAGCTAATATGCCAATGGCTTGAAATCTCGCCCCAAAACATGTAATTATTATCGCCATCCTGATCATTATTATTAGTATAGCCAACCGCATGAGCGTCACCCGCATTAATCCAAGGATCTTCGTTCGATCCGTCCCTAAAAAGATAATGCCCTTTGGTATTTTCTTGGTTTTGACCTTGAAAATTGCCCGAGGAGGCAACGAAGTCAAAGGTGCCCGATGTCGTAGTTGTTGAAAACGCAATGTCTTCGAGTTTAAACACGATCCAATACTCTCCATCTCCGGTTTTAAACATAATATCAGTCACGTCTTGCCCAGAATAATCTCTCCAATAATCACCAACCTCGCCCGTTGCCGAATACTCGCCGTACGAATAACTCAAATTCAACCAAGAATTTTGACCAGAGTCGCCAGAAAACCAGTTTCCGCTCGCCGGCGCCGACGCAAAGGACATCCATCCACCGCCCGCTGTTTCTAAATCGCAGTAAATTTGTGTCGGGACCCCATTCACATTAATATAGTACGTACCACTCGGCAGCCCGCTGAGGTCACGAAAAACGTACACAGAGCCAGAATTTGAAGGACCGTTAGTAGTGTCGGGACCGTCGTCGTCTCGTGCCCCAATCAATACCGTATCGCCGTACAGAGAAACAGAAGCACCGAAAAAGTCATTCTCGGCAGCATCGCTCGCGTAGAGTTTAAATTGTTCCGTGAATGTCCCATCAGTGGTCGACCGCATAAACGCGTACACAGAGCCAGATCCTGATTTGCTCTCGTCGGAGCCGTCGTCAAACCATGCCCCGACCAACGCAGTGTTACCATGCAAAGAAACAGAAACACCGAAATTATCACTTGCAGCCGCATCATTCGCGTACAGTTGCGATTGTTGCGTAAACGTCCCATCAGCGCTCGGACGCGTAAACACATACACCGAACCAGAATCTTGAAAATTGTTATCAGTGTTAGTCGCTCCAATCAATGCCGTGTTGCCGTACAAAGAAACAGAACAACCGAAATTATCATTAGTTGCCGCATCGCCCGCGTAGAGTTGCGAATGTTGCGTAAACGTCCCGCTAGTGATCGAAAGCGTAAACACGTACACAGATCCAGAATCTTGTACGAGAACGTTACCGTCGTCGTAACCGTCGTCACCACACGCTCCAATCAATGCCGTGTCGCCGTACAAAGAAACAGAACAACCGAAGACATCACTCTCATCAGCATCATTCGCGTAGAGTTGCGAATCTTGCGTAAACAACCCGCTAGTGCTTGAATGCTTGAACACATACACCGTTCCAGAAGTTGTCAAGCCAGAAGAGGCGTGATTAGGTGCGCCAATCAATGCCGTATCACCATACAAGGAAACAGAAGAACCGAATAGATCAGCCGAACCAGGACTACTCGCGTAGATTTTCGAATGGTACGTAAACGTCCCATCGGCGCTCGGACGCGTAAACACGTACACGGATCCAGAATTAAGACCTTCATCGTCGTCATTATACGCTCCAATCAATGCCGTGTTGCCGTACAAAGAAACAGAAACACCGAAACCATCACTCTGAGCAGCATCGCTCGCGTAAATCTTTGGCTGATTCGCATCTTCGACGAGAGACGTGAGGAATGACGGTGGTGGCGGACTCGGCGGACTTGGCGGCGGCGGCGGACTCGGCAGACTCGGCGGCGGACTCGGCGGCGGCGGCGGCGATGGAGGCGGCGTGTATCGATATTTCACTCGTAAGAGTCTCTCTCTCAACTCCGCCGCCTTCTTCCTCAACTCCGCCAATTTCTTTTCCAAGTCGACGTCCTCGTTCTCACCTTGCGCGAACAATATCTTTCTCACGACTAAATTGTTAGCGCTCGCGTTCGCGTATGATACGAGTTTCGCGCGCGTGCGCACCGCGTTCACGTTTACGTGAATTTCCCGTTCATCTTTCGATACGAGGACGGTTTTCTCACTTTTGCCATCGGGATGGGTGATGATCTCATTCATTGGTTTCATTTCGCGCGCTTGTGCTGCAGGGGCGTTTCTTTCAATGACGTAGCACCCGTCGTACACGCACTCAGCTCTGTACGAAAGTTTCCCGTCGGAAGCGCAGTGCGTCTGCTTACCCCCGTTCGCCAACACGAAACCTTCCCCGCACGAAGGTTTACACGTTTCACCTATCGGTAAAGTCGAAGTGCAATTACCAACATCACCGCTCTTCGGTGCCTCCGACGCGTCGCAGTGTGTCGGTGATGATGATGTGGTGGTTCCTTGCGTCGTCGTCGTCGCCATAACCGAGTGATTCTCGACCAAACGCTCCAGTCCAAGAATCACGCACAGCGAAATCACCACCAACGCAGTCGTCGTCGTCGTCTCAGAGTTAAAATACCATCGCGGTCGGCGCGGCGACGCGCGCACCTTATTTCTCGACGTAAAGAAAGAGCGCATTTTTGAAAAAAGGTTCAAATTCGCTCGCGCGCGTCTCTGTCTCTGTTTCTTCCGCTAAAAGCTTCGTATCGCTTAAAGCGCCACGAGAGAGATTCTTTGAAGGTTAACTCCGCTCGTTTTTTACACGAAATGCAAAGATCGAGTTTTTGACTCGTCCTCTCTCTCTCTCTCTCTCTCTCAAACGCGTTTTCCTTTCTTCGTATCGCGCGCTTCGCGTCCGCTCCTCTCGTCGCAGATCGATCGCGCGGAGGAAGAGACGAAAGAAAAAGAAAACACAGAGTTTCTTCTTTGTTGTTGCGAGTGATTCGTTGTGGGGATCGTCTCCCCTCGCTCAGGAGTGTGTGTGTGCTGAAAACGGGGGAAAAAAAATTTGGACTCGCGTGTACCTTCTTCCGGAAGGAGCCAAAAAGGAGGGGCTTGGATTTTCTCGGGCGAATAATAATAACGGCGAACGAATAATAATATTAAACACACCGTCGCGAATTCCAAGAGATTATTGATTCTCTCTCGCGCGCGCGGATCGCAGCGACGGTATTTTTTTTCAAAAAGCAACAACACGTATCAAAACATAAGTAATTAAAACATTAGGCTATCTTCCCTCGCTCTCTATCTCGCTCTACGCATAGCATCTAACTCTCTATCTACGTATAAAAATTCACATCTCTTTTATTCTCTTTCTCTCTTTCTCTCTTTCTCTCTTTCTCTCACTCTCTCTCTGTCTCTCTAATATCAACGCGGAATTTAGAGGAGATACTACAACTCTTCGATCAAGTCGTATCGAATCAACTTCGTGTGCGAACCGACGACGGCCAAGGAGACGTAATACATAATCACGCTGAAAGCGACTCCTAATAAGCCGACAACGATGGTGATTTTCTTGGCGAAAAACATGACGATGAAACAACACACCAAAGGTGGCGCGCAGTATAAGTGAAGCCAAATGCCGTTCAGAGGTATTCGGTAAGGTCTCTTCATCGCCGGCGCGACTTCTCTCAGTTTTAACAACGCGGCGAATTTCATCACCGTCGTCGCGCAGTAAAACCACATCTCCAACTCCGCGAGGACCTCGAAAGGTACTAAAAACAACATTGTCATCAATACCGCATTCATAATCATCGCCGCGTACGGGTTGTTATTCTTCGGATCGACTTTCGCGAAGATTTTCGGCAAGGTGCCCACCACCGCCATGCCGTACGTGATGCGACTCGTCGTCGACAACAACGTGCAGAGCAAACCGACCGTACTAATCGCCGCTCCGATTAAAAAGACCAACTCCAAAGCTGACCCACCAATCAATTTCGCAACTTCCGTAAACGTCCCGTCTTCCCATTTCGTCGGGTCTGCCAACACGGAATATCCAACCGCGATGCTCAAAAAATCAATCATCAGCGCCAATCCCATGGCGGTGAACATTGCTCTCACGAACGTTTTGCTCGGATTTTTCACCTCTCCGGCGCAACTTCCCAACAAATCGTACCCCGCAGTCGACCATAACAAAATGATCAAAAAAGTGTGCCAATCCGGTCCGAATGTACCGTCGGACATTTCGTGTTGCGGCATGATTGTATCCGGCCCAAAACACGCGCCAAAATCCAGCTTGGGAAACCCAATCGCCACCAACGCGATGAATGGTCCTAAACTCGCCACCGCAAACAAAACGCTCGCGTTGGCGACCATTTCCATCCCATACATGTTTATTGCCACGACCACGCCCATCAACACGAGGCCAAACGGCACCCTCAACTGTTCGTTATACATCTTCTCCCTCGCCTGCCCAAACGCCGGCTCGAGATAGTCCAAAAACAAGACGGCGAACAAGCCGCCTTCAAACACTCCCGAAATCAACGACCAGTGCCCGTTCAAAAAAGACCAAAACGGCCCGAACGCTCTGTCGATCCACAAAATGTGCCCGCCGTTTTCTGGCAACGCCGAAGACAATTCCGCCGTCATCAGCGCCAGCGGCGCGGACCACAGCAACCCAGCCACGAAAACCATCAGAAGCGTGATTTTTGCACCGGCTGCCCCGACGGCGTCTTCAAACCCGTACGGCCCTCCCGCGACGGAAGAGAACGCGAACAAGACCAGTTTACCGAACGTCAGCGTTCGTCGTTTGTTCGCGAGCTGCTGCTGTTCCTCGGACGATTGATTGGCATTGGCGGCTTCGTCATCAAAATCATCCTGCTTATTATTTGACACCAACAGAGAGGCACCTCCGGCGTTCTTTTCCCCCAGCTGCTTTTCGCTCATTTTTTGTTGGTTCGATGAGAAAAATTTAATAACAAACCTCTCTCTCTCTCTCTCTCTCTCTCTTATTCTCTCTCACGAAAAGAGACAGAGAGAACCCGCGCTGGCGCAGACGATGATGGGGCCTATCTCCCCTCCGAGAGAGAGACAGAGAGACAGAGAGAAGGAACTTTGAAAGGGTGGAGATAAGGAAGGGGACCCCCCTCTGACGGGCAGCGACGAAAAAAGAGAGCTTTTTTTGGAATTTGTGCCGATTTTTTCTCTCTCTCTCTCTCTGAGTTTTTTTTTTGTTTTTGTTCGTGTCTGTTTGGTCCCAAAAATTTCTTTTTTTCATTTTTTTTTTAAGCAAGTCGGCGGGCGGCTCTCTCTGCTGCTCAAAAAAACGACATCACTTCTTTCGCGCGTGCGCACGCAAAACAAAGAGAAAAGAGAAGAGAGAGAAGAGAACAAGATGGCGTCCATGGGCGACGACCAGGAGGAGAACATCGAGATGTGGAAGATTAAGAAGGTGAGTGGCCCCTGCGCTCGAGAAGCGCTCTTTTTTTTTTTGGACGTGTGTTGTGTTTGTTTTCTGTCGGCGAAAGCCCCGATGATGAATGATGATGTGGCTTTCTTATTCTTCTCGCACTCTCTCTCTCTCTGTGTGTCTCTTTTGCTCGTAATAAACGAGCGAAACGAAGAGAACGCGCGTTTTCGTTCGTCTCTCTCTGTCTCTCGCTTTCTTTTCGCGAGCATTCGCTGACCTTTTTTTCTTTTGCGATGATGCTATAATAAAATAGTTAATCAAAGGCTTGACGGAAGCCCGGGGAAATGGCACCTCGATGATTTCTCTCGTCATTCCACCGAAAGGCCAGGTGAACTTGGTGAATAAGATGCTCACGGACGAAATCGGGACCGCGTCGAACATCAAGTCGCGCGTGAACAGGTTGTCCGTGCTGAACGCGATCGGTTCCGCGCAGACGAGGTTGAAGCTGTACAATCGGGTCCCCGATAACGGGTTGATCATTTATACCGGGACCGTTTTGACGGACGAAGGCAAGGAGAAAAAAATGAACATTGATTTCGAACCGTTTAAGCCGATTAACACGACTTTGTACATGTGCGATAACAAGTTTCACACGGAGTGTTTGCACGACTTATTAGCCGCGGATCAAACGTACGGATTTATCATCATGGACGGTAACGGGACGTTGTACGGGACGTTGTGCGGGAACCATCGAGAAGTGTTGCAGAAAATTACCGTAGATTTGCCGAAAAAGCACGGGAGAGGGGGTCAGTCCGCGCTGCGTTTCGCGCGTTTGCGTTTAGAAAAAAGGCAGAACTATTTGACGAAAGTTGCCGAGTTAGCGACGCACCATTTCATCACCAACGATAAGTGTAACGTCGCCGGTTTGATTTTAGCCGGTTCGGCGGATTTTAAAAACAGATTGAGCGAGGCGGATGTTTTTGACGCTCGATTGAGCGCGAAGGTGTTGAACGTTATCGACGTCTCCTACGGCGGTGATAACGGTTTCTCGCAAGCCATCGAGCTTTCCGCGGACACGCTGGCGAACGTAAAGTTTATCGCGGAGAAGAAACTCATCGGTAAATTTTTCGATCAAATAGCGCAAGATACCGGCAAATTTTGTTTCGGCATCAACGATACTTTGAATTGTTTGGATATGGGCGCGGTGGAAACCTTAGTCGTTTGGGAAGACTTACCGCACGAACGCTTAGAACTTCTCAACACCGTAACCGGAGCCACGGAAGTAAAAATCCTCACACCGGAACAGCAAAAAGACCCGAAACACTTCCACGACGCCGAAAACAACCAACTCGAAACGACCGAAAAAGTAGCCTTCAGCGAATGGTTAGCCAAAGAATACAAAAAATTCGGGTGCGTGCTAGAATTCATCTCGGACAAGTCGCAAGAAGGGAACCAGTTTTGCCAAGGTTTTGGCGGCATCGGAGGTTTGCTGAGGTACCAAGTCGATTTAGACGCTTTCGAAGTTCCGGACGACGTCGACTCGGACTCCGGATTCGGAAGCGACTCGAGCGAGGCGTTCATTTAAGAAAGAAAGAGAGAAAGAAAGAAAGAAAGAGAGAGAATACATTGTATAATTAGTCAACGGGTACACCAGAAAAACGAGAGAACAAAATATTTAGTGTTGCTTTATATTTAATATACCAAATCGTTACATATAAACACGTGTAGAGAGAGACGAGAGAGAGAGAGAAGAGATGCCCATTTTTTATATACGTACGAGTAGTAAGATTTTCTCGATTTTGGCATTACGAGGATAAGACTCTCGAGTTCTAACGGTATCGGTAATTTTCTTCACAGAACAGAAAACAAAAGTATATATTTATCGCGCGAAAGAAGAGAGCCCCACGCGATGATCCACGACGAGACCAACAACGACACCATCGAAGAGTTGCCCGCGTCGATCATCGTCCACCCGACGCGAGGCCAGCTCCACCACACGAATCCGCTCGTTCCGGTTGGCTTTCAATTTCCGCAAATTATTTCCAGGAAAAGCGTCTTCGGCTTGAACGACTTTCACGACTCGCTCTTGGAACGGATACTCGCGTTCATGGACGCGGAGACGATTTTGCTCGTCGGACAAACCTGTAAACGGTTGCACCGGTTATGCGAGAGCGAGATTTTATGGTCCTCTCTCGTGAACTCTCGCTTCGGGCACCGGCCGAATCGAACCATCGTGAGTTCCGAGAGACATCACAACGAAGAGGAGGACAGTAAAAGGTTCTGCATAGTCAAGCGGTTGAGTTGGAAGCAAGTGTACAAGAAACACCGGGAGGTTTTGTTCGCCTTATTTCGAGGAAACAGCAACGGGCGCGTGCAGAGGTTCGGTAACGGGGACTTTTTCATCAATCACGCGAACGAGCTCGCGCTGCCGTCCGCCGCGATGATGGCGCAGTAATAGCAGCCTCGCGCGCGCTCGCGCCTATTTGTGTATTAATTTTTGTGCTGTGTTTGTAATTAAATTCATGTAACTTCGAGCTTCATAACTTTAAAAGCGCAAAATCGCGGAGATGAATCTGACGGAAGTCCTCGAGCAACACGACGCTTTGCTCGACCTCGGTCGCGAGCATCTCGAAAAACTCTCCTCTCAGTTCCGCGAGGCGTTCTCGCGAAGCGCTTTTGAAAAAGCGAAACAAAATTGGATTGGTTTTTTCTACGCGATCGATTGGAAAAACGATCGATGGATATCGTGGGTGTTGTTGTTTCACGCGGTGGCGTTCGCGTTCGCGTTGAAATGGAGACACTGGGAGCGGGCGCAAGTCGCGATGTTTGTCGTTTTAGGCTCGTTTAGCTTCTTGGCGGAACGCTTGAATGGATTTTTGTCGAAGAGATGGGAGTTGTTTAGCACGCAAAACTATTTTGATGAGAGAGGCGCGTTCGTGTCGGTGATTTGGAACGCACCGTTGATGGTGAATTTAGTTGTTATTTTGATTAACTTTTTACGGCTAACGGTGAAAGAGATGGTGAAGATGAAGAAGGCGCAGATGAAGAGGAGATATAGGGACAGTCAGAAGGAATCGGGAGTCGGCGGCGGTAAGAACGCGAAGAAAAAGAAAGAGACGAAGAAGAAGAAGTAGTCGCGCGCATAGTCAAAGTTTGTAAAATAGTTTGTGTAACGGTAGCGTTTTAGGGATGTGTACGTGTGCGTATATTTCTACAGGGGTGATTTGATCTCAATGATTGTTTGGTTCGCGTCAACCTCTCTTCGTCTTTGTTGTCTCTCTCTCTTTCTCTCTTCATCTCTCTTCATCTCTCTTCATCTCTCTCAATCTAAAAAGCCTCGCGATCGCTGTCGTCGAGTAAGACGCTCACGTGCGTTTCCGTTTCGTGCGCTAATTTCTTAATCTCTTCGAATCGTTCTTTCGCATTCGGGACGTCCAGAGACAAGTCTTCGATTAAGTTTCCAACTCTCGCGAAACCTTTAGTCATTTGCACTGCGGACACTTCTCCAGAGTTGTTCAATACGTGCAACAATCCTAGCAAAATCGCAGGCGCGTTGGAATCTTTATCGCTTTCAATCATCATCACCAGCGCCTTCTTCACCAATTCGTGGTGGAAGAACGGTTTTGCCAAATCGTGCAACCTTCTTCTCGCCTCGGTGACGTCGTGTGATTCCAGGTACTCTTTCAGCAGCATTTCCAACTCCGTCTTCGCTTGTTCGTATGGGGTTTTGTCGAAGTGCCCCCAAGCGTGCAACACTCTGTCGGTGGAAAAGCGTTGCGAAATTTGCTCGCTCGCTTTACTCGCCACCGTTTGTGCGTCTGGACCTTGGCACGTCGGGTCTCCGGCTAAAGTCACTTCGGCAAACTTCGGCGGTAAGATATCGTCCACGACACCTCGCGCGATGAACGTTGCGATCGTTTCGATCGCATCTGGCACGTCTAATTTCAAATCGTGCACGCTCGCGGCTAAATCGACGAAACCTCGCATCATTTCCTTCCCGGAAATTACGCTCGGGTAAAACGCCGACAATAAAGCGCTCGCGGCTTCTTTTTCTCTATTCCCTCTATCCAACGCCATCGTGATTATTTTCTTCACGAAAAAATGTTCGTATAAAGGCTCTTCCAGCCCTCTCAATCGTAACCCAGCCTCGTTGATATCGTTCGAATCAAAGTACTCCTCGATCGTCGCCTCGCTCGCCATCTTGTACGCCTTGACTCGATCGTACGCTTCCGACCCTTCAATCAACGTCTTCTCCCTAAAATAAGTCTTCTCCGTATCCTCGGTGGAATCATAATTCGGGTCGCCCTTATCCAACGCGTACACCGGACTCTGGTCGTCCACCAAAACGTTCGCCGCGCTCTCGTCGCCTTTTCGTCCTCTCCCGGATACTTTCACTTGCACGTGCTTGTGCCCTTTGTGCCAATCCAACCACCGGCTGTCGGTGATTTCCCCGAGGGAAGGTTTTCGTCCGAACGACGCGAGTTCTCGCTTTTTGATCGTTTTCTCGAAGATTTTGCGTTGGTCTGCCGTTAACATTTTTTTGTCGTTGTTGTCGTTGTTCCCTTCTTTTCGCTTTCCCCGCTCTGTTTTTTTTTGTATTTTCTCTCTCTTGCTTGGTCTTACCAACCAACTCTCGTCGCGTATCGTAAAAGGTTGCCTTTTATCTCTTCGTCTGAATTTTGTTCTTTCACTTTCTCTCTCGTTCTCGACGACGCGTGAAATCTGAAGTGTGCTCTCTCTTCGCTCTCTCGCTCTCGGTGCCGGCGTTTAAATCTTCTCTCTCTCTCTCTCTCCCCAAACGCCGGAAAGATGATGCAGAGAACAAAGATGGATCTCGTTAGGGATCCTCTCTCTCCAACTCGAGAGACTTTTGGTGGGAAAAAAAGGAAAACTGCTCTCTCTCTCTCTCTCTCTTGGGAGAACAAAAAAACACTTTTTCCGTCGTATCAAAAAAGTGTCCTTATTTCTCTCTCTCGCTCTCTCTCTCTCTCTCTCTCTCGCTCTCGGGCGCGCTATTATCGACCGGTTATTGATGCGTGTCGCTTTCACGTTTGTGTGTTCATCTCTCTTTCTCGTCCCTTCGCACGGAAAAAAAAATCACTGAAACCCTAAACAAAAAAACAACTTCGCGGTGTGTCACCTTTTTTTTAAAAATTCGACGAATCGAATATCGATTCCCCGGAAGAAAAGAAACCGCGCGCGCGCGCGATCGCGCACGACTAAACGAGACCCCCGTCCCTTATTTATTCAATCAAACGCGCGCACCACGCGTTCAC
>Ga0255763_1004472_pt1 | contig 11813 bp, 8 predicted proteins | sample 041ome_2_FD_179963 | JGI IMG/M metagenome (GOLD analysis project Ga0255763, IMG submission 179963) | Coastal salt marsh microbial communities from the Groves Creek Marsh, Skidaway Island, Georgia - 041406US metaG (version 2) | ecosystem: Environmental > Aquatic > Marine > Intertidal zone > Salt...
AACGGGTTCCTCTGAAACTTCCGGGTTAGTCAAGTTACGGGTAGTTGATCTGTAATAGTTTACTAACTTGCGTGCAAATGTATTTTCAGAACCAGGTTTCACTGGTGGAGCAATAGCGGGCTCCAGACGTTGGTCGTCTTCGTCCTGTTGTTTGGTGGCGAACCGCTTGTCCTTGGTCCCCTGTATGGACAACTTCAGAACAAATTCTTCCGTGTCCGTTCCGGCATTATCAAATGGATACAATTTGAACGAACTGTCACTCGTATCATAGTAGTAAATTGAAACCCTAATGGCTTCCATAACCGGGACTGTCTTGGTGATGTTTATCCTATCGTTCAAAGAACCCATCACGTAGTTATTTGACTGCGGATTGGTTACTTGTGGAACCACTAGGGTTCCTGTGTATGCAAAGTCAAAACGATTGTCAACTGAATTTACAAAAGTAATTATTCCAGAGACAACACCGGTTTTTGCCACGTCTAGTGTTATCGTTGTTCCATTGATATCGATGACCTTGGCACCTGCACCTATGCCAACTCCGGTAACGTCCATACCAATCTCAATATTTTGACTGCTCGGACTTATTAATATTTCAGTGGCTGATAGATAATCTGAGATAGTAGTGGTTACAGTCCTGGTGAATGTCAATTCTTCATTTATCGTGGAAGTTTTGACTGCACTCAGTTCAACTATGTAATCAGAAATAGACGAAATCGTGGTTCCACCAGTTATTCCTGTCCCTGTTACACTCATGCCAGCTGACAACTCGGACACATTAGAAACATACAACTGATCATTGTTTGCGGTCGCGACACCGCTTCCCGTCTTCTCAATGTCGCCGTTGAATGTAATTGTTCCAGAAACTGTTCCGGTGTTTGGCAAATTCAATATGACAGTTATTGCATTGGCAAATTCCGATATCGTAGCACCTGTTTCGATTCCCGTTCCGGATACAGTCATACCAATTGTTAAACCATCTGTATCGGACACTGTTAAGAAATAGTTTTCGCTTTTTGAAGCAATCAAATCTGTTTCTACAAATGTTCCAGTGCCCGAAACAGTTCCGGTCGGTGGCTTTGACAAGGTGACAGTTCCAACACCTACTCCAGACACAGTTGTGTCAGTATCTATACCAGAACCAGTTACACTCATTCCAGGTTCAATCCCCTCGGTCGAGACAACTGCAATTATATTGACAGAATTATAAGTCAAAACATCTTTATAAGCATAAGGATTATCCACGGTGTAGATCCGATCGGTTAAAACACCATAGTTGGGCACTTCCAAAACCACGTAGTAGGCATGAACGTTGCCATTGACCTGCGAGTCACTGTTCAGATATGGGATGGACGCCGATACAAAGTTCACGGACTCAATTCCATAAAGGGGTGTACTAAGATAACTGGTGAAGTTGCTAGCATCGGTTGTGGCTCTGTCTTTTCTGGTGGAACTGTCGATAACGATGTCGTAACTTGACATACTCTATTATTAGATTGCTTTTTTTCAATGAAGAAATCACGGAGGTCCAGGTCAACCAATTCTTCGCTGAATACGTCATCAAGCTCCGAGTACTCAACCTGGGGTTTCAAAATCTGAACACTTTCTTCATGTTCCAGTGGGACCAACGATTTTTCGGTATCGGACTCGGTCTCACTGGAAAATGTGGCATACTCGTCTGGGTCGTAGTCATATCCTTCCATAGGTTCTACCAGACACACTACTATTTATTGACTTCGTTTAAACGCGGAATCTGTTATATAGAGATCGTATTTCAGAAGTATTAAGAAACCTATCATAAAACATAAATACCTTTATTTTACCAAAGTATTGACTTGAAACATTAACATCTATATTAACATTGTGATATCCTCCTACACAACAAAATCCGTTGGTGAATGTTGCGTTTGTATTTGTGATATTGTAATACACTCCTGTGTCATTATAAGTAAATTGATAGTACGGACTGCTTTGTGATAATTTCCATACTAAAACGTTGTATCCTGGAGGTAAATTTCTAATATCAAATCCAGAACTTAAAAACCCAGCTCCATTATTATCATACATACCCATCTGTGAATCGCTTTGCTTTACGATAACTTGATGGTCAGCAGAGGCACCTCGAACTAATGTTCTCCAAGTTGGCGCAGCCTCTAATAGTTCACATACACATACAATAGTTGCCTCTGGATAAGGTCCTACATCAGTGAGTGCTCCGTTAATAACTCTCTTTGCTATTCCATATGAACCCTGAAAATCCATATAAGTTCCTTTGTATGCATCTTGATTTATTGTGAAATGATTCCCTTTTCCGCTTATGTCGTACCACGTGGTTCCAGACCCTGGATAACTTTCAGATCTGGTCGCATTTAGATATGCTTGTAATCCATTATAAAATATATAGTCAATTGGATATAAAGCTTCACTAACCTGAAACTTGGGTATCTTGACATCCATGTACCATTCTGAAATATTTGTTGATGGTAAGTTGGAATCTGGAAAAATACTTGAAACTACTATAGCATAATATTGGAATGGTCTTTGAACATACTTATCCAAAAGTACAAATGAACTTACTTGGACTGACCTGTTTACATATTGTATCACAGACCAATTTGTATTGTCATTTGAAGCCAGTAAATAACCTATTTTAGGAAGTCTATGATTATACCCAGTTCTGGCGTACATAACCGAATAATTCAGAAATAATGGTATGTCAAATTTAATTTTAAGCCATTCGCCTTTGTAACCTGATATGTTATTGCTTCCTGGATAAGATCCATCTGTGTTATATGTACTATTTAAAGAATGCCATCCCTCATCTCCCCCAAACGTTCCATTGAAAGCTGTCCATGGGGATCGGCCGGGAGAATGTTCCGAACTCGCGCTCGCCACGACCTCACCCAATCCTAATATGATGGTGGTATTTGCGGTCATTTGATTTACGAACACAGACTGTCCTTGTTTCTTATAAAAAACAATGTCCCTGGGATTAAAGTAATTTACACCTCTAGGTACAACTGGGTTTGTATAGGTATAATGTGTTTTAAATAAATATCCTTCAACTGTTTCTATTTCATCCAGTGACAACTCGCGGTTGTAGACGATGACCTCCCAGACAGCCCAGTCGGAATATTCAGAGGTACTACCATAATTTATGCTAAGTCTATCTGCAGACCCCACCGAATAATTATTTATAGTAAGGTCAACACCATTTCCTCTATAAAGTCTCTTTTGATCTGTTGAAATCAGAATCTGGTCAAGTGGAAAATTTGTTGAACTTGATTCTGTTAACCATCCTCCATAACTATCGCCATGATACGTCACACCTGTTTTTCCACCATGAAAACCAGAAAGCCAGTTTACACCACTAACTCCATCAAAAATCCTCCCCTTTGATGACCCATTATAACGGGCCACGTGAAATAGCGTATAGGTTGATGGAAGTATACCAATTGGAAATCTTATCCCATCATTAACACCTCCGTAGATGTAGTTGCCAGCTTTGTTTATAGTACCGCGAATGTCAGTACAGTGATTACCATTTCCAGACAGGTCCGGCCAGCTCGTTCCATTCCACGCCTCTCCCTTGTACCACCCGACAAGATTGTTATTTATAGGCAGTAAATTGTTTGGATAAAACTTTAGGACATCTGTAGTGAGGTCTGTCGTGAGTGACGTTTGGGACCCACCGCTCCAATAAAATATAATTCGTTCTCCTCCAGCTCCTTCACCATAATAGATTTGAATTAGATACCTTTGACCTGAATTTAGTACATATGTACCTGTAACAGTACCATCAAGATAGTCCGCAGTAGTTATTTCCGTTCCGTCAATATATACCTTAGAACGGTTATCTGAAGTAACTCCAAAAGTATATGTTCCACTGACAGAAGGAGTTATAAATCCGTACCACTTCCAACTAAAATTATCTTCTACAGATGATTGTGGAAAATCTATACTAGCGAATGTACTTTCGATCCCAATGTAGGTAGCGGTATTGAAAAAATCTACGTTTCCATTCCAGTACCCACTATATTTTTGTCCATATAGACCTCTGGACATAACTATCATTAGCGTCTAGAATTTACGGCGCTCTTTAACATCATCTCAAGTTCGGTCTCGGGTTCCCAGTCAGCCCACTCGCGGACCGCCTGGTTTACCTCCAGATAGCGTTCGTCGTCGCCGTCGTACTCGCGGAACTCGTCGTCGAACCCCATGTCGCACTCTTCCACCACCATGTCGTCGTCCGTCTCCCACCCTTCGTCGTCCGAGTCGTCGTCACTTCCTTCTGGCAGGATGGATCCGTAGACCCTTCCGACCATCTTCATGGCGCTCCACTTCATACCGTATTCCATGTCCAGTGCCGTCACGATGCTCCTTCCAGTGGCCTTGCAGTATTCCGCGGCCACAACCACGGCAGTCTCCAAAACAGGTTGAATGGCGTTCATGGCCGCATCAATGATTTGCTGCTCGCGACTCATTATTATTTTTTAAAATGTCCCTTTTCTTTAAGAGAGGATCATGCAGAAGCCTCCAGTTGGATTCCGTGGCGACACAGGGATTGGTGCCCTAACCGGACTGAGTGGTGTGGGACAACAAGACCCATTTTTGTACGACTTTGACTCGAAGAGGGAATACAATTACAACGAGTATTCTCAGGCGACTCCTTATTATAGGTTTTATAAACCCGCAACTGATACTTTCTTAGGAGAAGAGATCAGGTACACGTTTAGACCTCGAGATATGGGCGACCTTCTCACCGGACTCATGCTAAAGTTCAGGTTTCCTTCGACAACCGGTACACCCAGATGCTTGAAGAACCTCGGTCTTTCCATGATCAAAAAGATAGACTTAATTGTAAATGGAAAAGTGATCCAGACACTTAGGGGAGAATGGATGTCAATGTATGAATCTATGTATTCCAGTGAACAGGACCGCGAAAACATACTCAACGTTTCATTTAATCTTGGAGCCAAATATGACACACGACCGACCTTGAAAGCCAATGATACATCTCAACTAATGTTCTTTCCGCTTCCATTTTTCTTTAATAATCATTACGTGGATTCCAAGGCGGACACTTCATCATTTCGGACTCCCTTGCCTCTGTGTGCGATGCACAATTCCGAAATTATATTGGTGATACAATTCTTACCTCTTGCGGATATCGTCAGTGATACCAATGGTTTCGTGACCGAAACCGATCTCATCGATTTCATGTTTGTCACCGAAGAAGTCACATTGACGCAGAGCGAACGATTCATGCTGCGATCCACGCGTCGGGAATATCCAATAGAGAAAATAACTACCGAAGAGACGGAAGTTCCGGCAACGGTAGACGCAAAGTTCAGATATTATTTCAATAGCGCCTATTCATGCAGGGCGATATTCTGGACATTCAAAAACAAAATCAGTGGGTACAATCCGTTTTTCTACAACCCTCTGATCGACGCAAGAATTACGACATTAAATAAAACCGACAGAAATGAACTAAGAAAACCTCTATTCCTCCAGCAGTTGCAGGCTTATCTTCATGATTACTACAATGACGGAAGTTTCTATGGTTATTCATTTTCAGAACTACCTCTTCAGGTCGTGATAGGTGACTACGAGTTCCGTGCTCCTCGACCACAGAGTTCCTACATCGACATGTTTTTTACCGCGAGCGCGCCTGGTTACAGTCTGTGGTCGCAAGCATTTTCGGCTTCAACGAAAAACTACACGATAGAAAATGCAAAATATCTACTAGACACTAGTGTAGGTCTTGATAGGACCACAAATGCACTTTTGACCCTCGACATGAGCACGAGTGGATATCTAAGAACCAACACGGCGCGGGTGGGCATCCCAGCCACTTCTTACACTGGAACGGACAATCTTTCAGATCCTTTCATGATGCGATTTGAGCCTTGGGTGAGCAGAAAGATCACAATATCTGGGACAGACTACTTCCCGTCTCCCAACATGCACTATGTGGATAGTGCTGGTGTGTATCAAGATGGTTCATTTACCTATTTGACAGCAAATGATATAAATGTCCCCTACTGGAATAATGGAACCACCGATGCCGTTCTCATACACCAAGACGGTTCTGGCGCACCGACGTGGGGTATTTACACTGGAGACGTGTCATTGTTGACCGCCGGTGTGTCGTCGGTCACTGGGTCATTCTCAAACATCGCAGGATCATTTACGCTCGGCACAGATTATCCTACCGATGGTGGAACTACATTTACTTCACCCACGGGATACATCAAAATCGCACCAAGTGCGAGAACAAACATTAATGCATTCGTCGCGACAATTGACACGTATATATTGTCCATGTATTACCTTTCCACGAGTACGCTCGTCATAGAAAATGGTTCAGTGGACGTGATTGACTATGACACGAACGGAGGAGCAGTCGAAGGCAAATTCAAGAGACTGGACGCAGATGCTTCTGGTTTTATAGAGGCTATCGAATTTGACATTAGTACATATGATGCGGATGGCGATGGGAAAGTTTCCTTTGCCGAGTTTAAGGAAATCGAGGAAGTGTAGCCTCGGATCCAGTGAAAATAAGTCGCGAAATGCCATTCTCAATGTAAAGCAAATTCATTGAGAGTGCGTACAATCGGAAACGGATCGCATTAGAATCCTTTCCCTTTGCTTCCACATTGAAAAGTGGATTTAGGATTGTAGAAAAATTAATAGAACCGTTTGGAACTGTTCTATTCATGGGGTCCTTGCAAAACGCAAGAGCGTAGATAAACCCGTAGTATCGATTTCCCTTTGACACTATATTCTGTGTAGATCCTGGAAAGTGTGCATAGTACTGAAAACCACGATACATTTCGAGTGTTCCGACTTCCTTAGGCATCAGTACCTCATTGTCCAGTATCACCTCCATCGACGTCAAAAAATCATTTTGATTCACAGCAGAAGTATCGTTTCGCGAATAATCAAATATGTTCGTGGTATCGGTAGTCGTATCCTTAAATAATGCAAAAACAGCCTTGACTGGATTTACGAACTCTGGTTTCAAGGTAAATGAAGTATCTCCGGTGTATTCCTTCTCTTCCAATTGAAACTGCTCCGTTGGGAATAATAGAGGACGACTCATCACCGACTTGACAACTTCATCTGGCGCGTATCCATATTCAATTCTCAACCGCACATCAGAACTCGTCACGCCCGAATCTGCTCCACCCCAACTTGCGGAGTTTCTGAGACCGACCTCTACCTCTACCTCTTGATAGCGCAACGCTGCCAACGGGATTGCCAGTTCCGACCTTCCGTAAAACCAAAACTGTAATGGAACTTGAAGACGGTAGGTTCTCGGATATTGTGACGTGTTCGTGAAAGGGTATGTCGGACCTCCGCCAAGCATCCTGAACAACTGAACCACCGAAAAGGATTCTTTTTCTATTCCTTCCACATTCAAACGAAGATTTAAAGTCTCTCCACTTTCCTGTTGAATCGTGGTTCCACCAATAATCAAAGACACGTGATCGAGCATGGCCAGTGCATGATTTACGCTAGAACTTGCCGAACTTGTATAGTCAATAAGTAGGTACATTTTAGTTATAAAATCACCGTGACGTGGCACTAAAAACTTTTTTTCTCCGCCGTAATCAATCATCAAAGGATCCGTGTCGAAACTTTGAGTGACGAAGTTAGACTTCTTGGTGAACACGGATTTGAATGGAGTCTGCTCCATATTCTAATATGACTCACCTTTATTTTTTCTCAATTATTGCGAGTAACTGATTCTTGACACTTTCGTAACTCATCTTGGTGCGAACCTCATCTTGAACCCATTCCGATGTCGTTTCCAGGCCATCATTATAGACCTTTTCCATGGCTTCTACGGTTCCACTCACACTTGGCTTGACCCACCAAGCGCCCTGCATGTGATTGAAGTGTCGCTGAACAGGTGGCACCGACACGCCATGCCAACAATAATCATCCATGGCGCCAAATTTGGTTGTCACCACTGGCAATCCAAAGTACTGTGCTTCGAGCTGTGGGATTCCAAAACCTTCCGAACACGAACCACATAAGTACATGTCGGAACACTTGTACATTTTTTGAAGTGTCGTTTCGTCAAGCGTATTCTCTGTAAATTTTATGGCATGGTCTGGTATACCCAAAGTCTTTACAAGCAATGGAACGTCATAGACTCGCGCATGATTGAGCGTCGGAGCGTGCACCCACAACAAGACTTCTGGATGTTTTCCATGAAACTCCTTGAATGCCATTAGCGTCGTGTCCAGTGATTTCCTCCCACTCTGTTCGTAGTTCCCCGCTAAGGTGCATATCACATATTTGGTATCATCAATGTTGAAGTCCTTTTTGATTTTAGATTTAGTGTCCGTTAGTGGAAGGGGAGTATTGAATTCAATCACGTGTGGAACTACATAGGTGTCCCTCCCCAACTGACGCTGAATCCTTTCGCGGGTCGACGGGCACAATGAAATAATGTGCTTGATCTTTCCAAGAGCCGCCACGGTAGGCGAATCAATTGGATCATAATGAAGTGGAAACCACAAATAGGATGGACAAGCAATCTGCTCCTGGGTTGTCGTCTCAAGTAAAAATATATCCTGAAGCAAGAAAATAGCATCCGCGTTGGTCCTCTTTACGAATTCGTTGATGTCTGAAATCTTGATCACACAAGGAAATTTTTCATACGGTCCCAAAATAAAATTTACCATGGGATTATCAAGAAGACCTTGAGACCACGGGTCTCTGGTTTCATTAGGAAGAATGTTATTGTTCACCAAATCTCTAAATGAAAGTACACCCATATGCTTCACGCCACATAGACCCCAAAGGATCATTGTCACGGTGTGACCCCTCTCGTTGAACATCTTGATGAGGTGTTTCAACTGACTTGGATAGCCACCCTTTGCTCCAAAAAATGGTGTGCCATTACTCGACAACAGGACGTGCATTTACGATAATTACGTCTATATTGTTTAATTGAAACTGTGCGTTTTTAGTTTAAAATAAAATCGCATATTAATATAATATGGGTGTCGCAGTGAATGAATCGCTAGTTCTAAAAAATGGTATCACAGTTGATAGTTATTATGCTTCTCTTGACAGAAATATTGATGTTAGAAGTGAAACGCACAAAGATAAATTGTACTACACAAATGATACACCCCCTCAATTGGCTACAATGATCAAGAAAAAATATATTCTCTCTGGAAATTTTGATATATGGATTTCAAAGGAAGCCAAGCAAGCGGACAAACCAACGATAGAATCAAAACATATTACACTAAATTATGACGAATCACCCACCGGAAATATTTATGATCTTTTGTATTCCGAATTTAAGAAAGATTTGTCGAGCTTTCAAGATGATCCATAATCTTCATAGACACTGTCTCAAATGACATTTCAGACTTTACTCTTTTTGAAACTTCTTCACTTGTCGTAGTAAATTCACCATTGTAAACTTTTTCGAGGGCATCTGCCATGTTGTTTATACTAGGCATCACCCACCAAGCACCTTGCAATTGATTGTAACTTACTTGGGCGGGTTCGGCACAGATCCCATGCCAACAATAGTCTTCCATTGCACCAAATTTAGTGGCAACTACAGGCAAACCATGGTACTGAGCCTCAAGTTGAGGAATCCCAAACCCCTCTGCACGAGAACCACAAATATACGCATCGGCAACCTTGTAAATTTTTTGTAACAACGTTTCGTCTAACAATGTTTCTGTAATAATAAGTGATTGTTTTGGTATGTTTAGATCATTGGCCATTCCAAATAAATCATATGCCGAATTTCCAGTATCCTTATGTTGCGTATGTAACCAAAGAAGAGCATCTGGATGATTATCAAGAAACTTTTTAAATGCTACCATCGTGGTGTCAAATGATTTTCTTCCAGTTATTTCGTAATTACCAGCAACCGTCAGAATCAACCACTTGGTCAGAGGAATACCAAATTCATCCCTTAGTTGTTCCTTTGTAATGTGGTCAGGAAGTGGAGTTCTGAAGTGTATCACATGAGGGATACACTTTTCTGAACGACCAATTTGTTTCATTACTATTTTTTCTGTAGAGGGACTTAGAGGTATTATATGATCAATGTGCTTTAAAACATGTTCAGTATATTTCTCTATGGGATCGTAGTGAATCGGGAGCCAGAAATGAGATCTACACTCAAATTTGTTCGCATCTTTAAATGAAAGAACATGAGGATCCATTATAAAAAATACATGGTCCGAATTCGTGACGTTTATCATTTCATTTATCTCTGAACATTTAACCTCTGGAGGAAGATCTATATGTGGATTAAACATTAAATGGACATTTGGATTGTCCAAAAGACTTCGTGAATACAGATCCGAAGTATAGTCCCTAAATTCTGGATATGCAGCGACTTCATTAAAAGTCATATGTTTTCCACCACCTATGTGCATATTCCATGCTACATGTGTGACTGAATGTCCTCGATTCAAAATCATACGTGTAAGATGGCGCAACTGTACGGCATACCCCGATTTTACACATTCGAAAGGAGATCCATTACTGACCAGCAGTACTCGCATTTTCTAATTCAGCAATTCTAGTCTTTAAATTAATAATTTCTTGATTAAGTTCCTGAATAGCTTTCATTGTATGTGGCACCAATTTCATGTGATCAATCCCAGCAGTTTCTGTTCCCCATACACTCCAGTCGACCGTAGGGTCATTTGGATCTTCTGGTGGAACGAATGAATCGATGTCGCCCACGTCCTCTGGAATGTTTATCGTGTGTCGCATCGTTGGCGCGTATTTGTAAAGTTCTTGAGAGATGACACCGACACTTGGGGTCCACACAGTCTCGGCGTTCTCTGGATGAATACCATTGTCCTTTTCTTCGAATGTATATACTTTCAATTTTGATATTTCGTCGACCGCCGAATAGTTGGCAAGCTGGAGATTGCGCTTCATGCGCCTGTCGGATGATGTGGAATAAGTTATTTCTCCGTCCAGATTATAATATAAGTAATAGTTCGTCGATGTGTTGCGAAGTGGTTTTATGTAAGTACTATTTGGAACTGTTGAACTTAAAGCGACTCCTGATGCGTTTAAAGCTATTGATCGATACCCCTGCTGTAGGTACCCCGCCAGGTACCCAATCGCCACGCTTTCGGTACCCTGATTCGTCTGGCCCGCCTGGTTCCCAATCGCCACGCTTCTGCTACCCTGAGTAAAAATGCCCGCCACTGCCCCCACCGCCACGCTTCTGCTACGCTGCTGTGAAGCCCCCGCCCCGCTCCCAATCGCCACGCTGGAGGTACCCTGACTCGTGTTCCCCGCCCCTTCCCCAATCGCCACGCAGTAACTACCCTGACTCGTCCGGCCCGCCTCGATCCCAATCGCCACGGCACTATCTCCCTGAGTCTCCTGGCCCGCCAGTGTCCCAATCGCCACGCTGAATGTACCCTGAGTCGCCTGGCCCGCCGAGTCCCCAATCGCCACGCTGGAGGTACCCTGATCAACCCCGCCCGCCGCGTACCCAATCCCCACGCTGTAGGCACCCTGACTATTACTGCCCGCCTGGTACCCAATCGCCACGGCAGTATCGTTCTGATTCGACAGGCCCGCCCCGTACCCAATCGCCACGGAATCATATTTCTGATTATCCTGGCCCGCCTGGTACCCAATCGCCACGCAGTTGGTACCCTGATTATCCTGGCCCGCCTGTGTCCCAATCGCCACCGCATTAGAACTCTGAGTCACCTGGCCCGCCCCGTACCCAATCGCCACCGCATTAGAACTCTGAGTCGCCTGTCCCGCAAAGTACCCAATCGCCACGCTGT
>Ga0255763_1004474_pt1 | contig 11810 bp, 5 predicted proteins | sample 041ome_2_FD_179963 | JGI IMG/M metagenome (GOLD analysis project Ga0255763, IMG submission 179963) | Coastal salt marsh microbial communities from the Groves Creek Marsh, Skidaway Island, Georgia - 041406US metaG (version 2) | ecosystem: Environmental > Aquatic > Marine > Intertidal zone > Salt...
TGTCCCAGAAACGCCAACACCCGAAACTACGACGACAGTTGTCCCGGAAGAGGCATTGCTTCCTGCAACAGGTCGGAGCATTCCGCTCATCGTCATCGTGCTGCTCGCGTCTTCAGGTTGCGCGCTGGTTATTTTCTCTCGACGACGGTTCACATGATGCCAAGATCGGCCACCTAAACACTTACTTTTGAGTTGGCCTAAGGTGGCCCTAATGGACATAGACCGAATAGCAAGTCCTGCAAGTGAGTGGTTGCACCGACTCAACTTGCCAACTCCATCAGGTCGGTTGTGTGAGGTGCTCGAAGTTGGAGCAGAGGCAATGCGCGCCGGTTGTGTCGACGTTGCTGGTCTCTGTGAGGCGGCAGCAATAGATGGAGGTTTTTATCGTCGGCACTTCGGAGGTAGCGATGAATTTCTTGTTGCCATTGCAGGATTCCTCGTGGCAGAGGCATTGCGAGCGGCAGTGGACGATTTCTTTGATGGTGTTGGGGAGGTCAGAACCACCGGCGAAGTAGCCGAAATTATTTCGGCATGGCTGCAACAACATATAAGTGAATCGACAAGCGGTTCGCATCAATCGTTTGCGACTGCTTGCGGGGTGCTATGGGAACACGGTGGAGTCGACATATTGGCAAAAGCCGTTGAAGTTCAATCGATGCGCATGTCATTTCAACTTCGCGAGTGGCAGGGTCGATGGATGGCAAGGTTCGACAGTGATGAGATTACGAGAGCATTTTTGTTCGTTGCGTTCGTCGCGTCGTCGTGGCTCTTCTCGCCACAGGGACTTTCGTCCTCGCTTCCATCCCTGCTGAGAAAAATTGCCGTAGACACCGCTCTTGATGGGCCCACGAGAATGCTTCGATCTGATAGCTGGCATCCGGATCTACGGACATCGGCGCTAGAAGTCTTTGCTCCCGACTTTGGCTGGGCGGCGGCCCAACTTGGCGAATCTCGCCCAGATCGGGCCAACGAGATTGTCTCTCAGGTGGCTGAAATGTGGTGGAATGATCCGACGAGAGAAATGGGTATTTCAGATATTTGTGACTTGTTCTCGGTCTCTCGACGGACCCTCTATGCGAGTTTTGGCTCCCTCGAGTTTCTTGTGTTCTCGTCGCAGGCGGTCTTTACGTTGGCAACCGTCGCCGCCTACGTCGAACGACTTGAACGCGCTCGTCCCATTGCCTCACCTGAAGAAGCCGAGCGTTTGGTGAGCGATTTCATTCAGTCATTTGCCGAACCAAACAGCAGTCATTATCGACGGTTACGAATTTCAGCGATATCTCGCCGAGATGTATTGGACCCCGAAGGAACCCTCGAATCCGAGTTTCGCAAACTGGTCCGGCGACTCTCAACGGTGCTCCGCAATTGGCAGAGCCGCAATTTGATCTCGCAAGAGCACCATCCAGACGCAGTCGCCTATTTATTCCTACTTCACACGGTAAGTAGGGCGATTGCTGATTCGACACCGCGTCATCTTCCGGATGCGGCATGGGGTTGGGAGATTGACATTCTGTTTGGTGGCATTTTGGCCACGTCAGACGACAGCATTTTCCGCACGTCTGGTGAAGTCAAGCTCGTCGAATAAGTGCCCTCGGCAGGATTCGAACCTGCGCACACGGCTCCGGAGGCCGATGCTCTATCCCCTGAGCTACGAGGGCGGGATGACGACCAAAGGCTATCGCCGCCGGTCGGGGTCGAGGGCAGCGGTCGGCGGTGGTCAAACACCAACAGGAGTGTGACACCCAACGCGTACGATCACTGTCGTGGGTTTTGAACTTCATGTCGATCGTGATCTGATTGCACTTGCAGATCGCCTTGCGGATCGGCTGAGCCAAGCGGCAGAAGATCCATTCACCACCGAAACCATCGTTGTCCCTGGGGCTGGTGTGAAGGCATGGTTGTCTCACGCTCTGGCTCATCGACTTGGAATTTGCGCCAACCTGTTATTCACCTATCCGGCGGCACTGATTTCGACTGCGCTCGGGGCGGGTAGCGGGCTCGGGCGGTGGCAGACCGGTCCGTTGACGTGGGCTGTGCAGTCGCTCGCCGTCGATGGCAAGCAGCGAGACCTCTTGCGGTCTCGCGCAATCGCCGACATGTTCGATCGTTACACGCTCTATCGGCCACATATGGTTCGCCAATGGTCCGAAGGACGAAACGTCGACGGGATGTTGAACGAGTTGCCATCGCACCACCTTTGGCAACCGGAACTTTGGCGACAGTTAGAACAGCGACTGGGTGTCAGCGATGCCGTTGCAATCCTGGGCTTGCTGGAACAACTTGGTCACTCCGCCCCTGAGGGAATGAACACCGAGAGTCGTATTTCGATCTTTGGAATTTCCTCGATGCCACTGCCGCATCTTGAAGTGTTGCAATCGCTATCACGGCATGTCGACATAGCGCTGTTTTCACCATGCGTATCTCCGAGCAGATGGCAACAGCAATTTGACCGTTCAATCGAGTTGTACCACCCAAAGCGTCGCAGCGATGCCGATCGCATTCCGGCTCAACATCACCTAAACAACGGTTGGGCTCGCGCAAACGAAGAAGGTCACCTACTCCTCGTCGACACCGCTCGTTCTGCTGGAGGGAATGTCATCGGGCCGTCGATGAGCGACGGTACGCCAACCACACTGCTGGAGCATGTGCAGCATTGCGTGAGGTCAGACCTGCTTCCGTCGCAAGCAGTCGTTGTCGACGAGACCATCATGAGCCACCGCACCTATGGTGCGCACCGGCAAGTTGAGGTGGTTCGTGATCATCTTCTCCACCTGTTCGACCAAACAGATCACGATGGATCTCATCGCTATGAGCCACGAGATGTCGTCATCTTGACCAGCGATGTTGAACGGTTTGCTCCGTTGGTTGAGGCAGTGTTCTCTGGCCATCCACGTCATGGTGTTCCTGAGATTCCAGTTCAGATTGCCGATCGATCGGTCGGTGTTACTAATCCAATTGCGGCAGTTGCGCTGCGAATGATCGACATGCTCGACGGACGGTTTCGCCTTGCTGATATTTCGGCTCTGCTCGGTTTCGAGGTGGTCGCCAAGCGTTTTGAACTCACCAGCGAAGACGCATCACGACTCATCGACCTTCTCGGCGCAGCGAATGCGCGTTGGGGACTCGATTGCGACGACCAATCGGCAGCCGGCTTTGCGCCACTTGGCCGCTACACCGTCCTTGACGCCCTTGACCGCCTCACTACAGCGGCTGTGGCGGGAGTTCGAGGCCCTGATCTTGTTGCCGGCCAGATTGCGTCGTTGCGTGGCGTCGGGTTCGATGACCTCTCGGTGCTCGCACAAGGGGCGCTGTTCGTCGAGCAATTGCGAAGTAGCCACCAACTTCTTCGCACATCTCAATCTCCACTGATCTGGCTCAAACAATTCGAAACGGCAATTCGTGGTCTTGTTGCCGTTGACGACGACTCAATTCACTTCTGGTTGGCAATCGAGCGAGCGATCAGTCAGTTGGCCGATGACATGACGTCGGTAGCAGTCGACCTTGAGGCCAACAACATCGATCCCGTTGAGATGGCCTCACTGATGGCATCCCAACTTGAGTTAGTCGCTGGATATCCGCGCTTTAACAGCGGACGAGTAACTGTGTCATCGCTCACAGCGCTTCGAGGGATACCACACAAGGTCGTGTGCCTTCTTGGCCTCGATCGAGAGTCTGCTCCGAGTGGGTTCGCAAACCCCGACGACCTTTCAGGGCTGGAACCCTGTGTTGGTGATCGAGACGCAGCGAGTGAGTATCGAGCGCAGATTCTTGATGCAGTTCTTGCAGCCCAGGATCACCTCATCATTGCGTCGAACGGATTCTCAATTACTAATGGCGCTGTGATTTCGCCGTCTTCGGTGCTTGCGGAATTCACCGAGACGCTCGCATCGTTAACCGACGGCAAATTCGAGGAGATGGTGCACCCTCGTCAGGCCTGGTCGGAGGAATCATTCGCGGAGTCTCGAACGTTTCTGGGGCGTCCGTGGAGCCACGACAGGATGGCAGCTGAAGCTGCCATGGCCCGTCGAGATCAGCGAGCTTCATCGACATTGCTCGGGGCTCTTGAACATCAGGGCGTCGGCCTCATCGAATTTGGCGATGTGCGCCGAGCGGTAAGCAATCCCTTGAAATTGTTTGCAGAGCGTCGACTTCGACTTCGGACACCAACAGTCGACAACGGCGAGGTCTCATCTGACATCGCCTTCGGCTTGGGGCCTCTCGAGCGGTATTCGCTCCGAGACCGACTGCTGTCCTCCGCTGTCGAGGGAGTCGACCCTGCTTCGTGGCGCCAGTACGCCGAGGCATCCGGAGATCTCCCGCCTTTTACCTACGGCACAACAGCGTTTGATCTTGAGGTCGCTGGTGTTGACGAAATAGTTGCGGCGGTAAAGGCTGATGGCCTGAGTGTTCCAGCGGTTTGGCGAGATGTCCACATCGACCATGATGCGGACAACAGCGGTGCACGCGTCCGTGGTGTGGTGTCGGGAGTGATCGACGACGTCATCATCGAGACCCGGTCATCATCGCAAGTTGTCGAGGTTGTTCTCGAACGAATCGTCGACCTCGCCGCACTTACACTTGTTGACTCGACGGTTGATTGGCGCTGTGTCATCTACGCTCCACAATCTTCTGCTGGCGTTCGTCGAATTGAGCTACAACTTCGAGATCAACTTGTTGCGCAGTCAATATTCGAACTGTCTGTAGACCTGTGCATTCAGGCAATGAGCGAACCCATTCCTTGGTTCCCCAGAGTGGGAGTGGCCCTAGCGCGGCAACAGCGAAGCGCTGCGGCAAACGAATGGAACGGCAGCGATAATTCACCCGGCTTGAGATCACGCGGTTGGAACGCTGCCTTCTTTGATATGTCATTCGATGACCTTGAATCCAATGTCGATCTAGGCAAACCGGTTCGAGAAATCCTGATGCCACTCATCACAGCAGTGACAATCAACGACTCAGTAGACACGCTGACCAACCTCTTCGGTGACGACAAATGATCGATGCAACCCCGTTCGACATTTCTCGGCAGCCCAAGATTGGACTTACTGTGCTCGAAGCCTCAGCCGGCACAGGAAAAACGTTCTCAATAGCGGGAATGACAGTGCTCGCTCTGGCGCGAGGCACAGTCACAACCCGCGATATCTGTGTGGTCACATTTACAGAGATGGCGACTTCAGAACTGTCGGGACGACTTCGTTCACGACTCGTGACAGCTATCGAGCTGTTACAAAAAGCTGATGTAAGCGAACGAGAAGAACTCAATGATGTCGACCGTGCGTTGCTCGACGTTGGAGGCGGAGGCGAGTCAGAACGGTCCGAGCGCATCAGCCGACTTGCGTCAGCGCTTACCGAGTTTGATGCGATGACAATCTCGACAATTCACGGCTTCTGTCAGCGGCTGCTGGCATCTGTTGGCTCGTCAACTGGCATTTCAATGCACCAGCGAGATGTTGAAGAAGCGGTGCACGACGTCATGCTTCGTAACCAAGTGTTTCCTGCGAAGCCCGACCGCGTGATCGCCGCGACAAAACTGCGGCTATCGGTACCCGATGCACAACTTGCCGAGTTCCCATCAGCGAAACCAGACGTCATTGATGACATCAACCAGGTGGTGGGCCTTGTCGAAGAAGCGGTTGACGAAGTCAAACAGCGCCGCACCAAGTGGCGACGTCGAACCTTCGATTCGATGCTGACCGAGACTCGAGACCTTCTTGTCGACGAATCACTCGGCGCCGCAACTGTTGCCGAGCTCCGACGTCGGTTCAGGTTTGTGCTTGTTGATGAATTTCAAGACACCGATCTCGTCCAGTGGGAGATCTTCAGAACCGCTTTTCTTGATGAGACGCGAGGTGAGAACACGACAGCCATGGTCGTAGTTGGTGATCCGAAGCAGTCGATTTACCGGTTCCGCGGCGCCGAACTCTCCGCCTACCTGACTGCTGTTGACTACGCCCGCAATAGCGGCGGCGACATCCACACGCTCGATACGAACTATCGCTCTGATGCGCTGCTGCTTGAAGGCCTCGAGGTCATCTTTGCCGGCGCCACATTCGGTGATGATGAGGTGCGGTTTGAGTCCGTGAAGCCCGGTCGACTGGGCGATGGCAAACATGTCGTTGGCCCCTCCGGAGACCACCTTCCTCCCTGCCAATTCAGGGTGATTCGCCCACCAACAAACGACAAAGGGGCCGTTGAAGCACCGCTTGCAAGATCATGGATCGTGTCAGATGTTGTCAACGAAGTCATTCATTATCTGAGCGACGTCATGCTCGTAAGAGACACGGGTGCAGAGGCAACTGCGCTTCGTCCAGCGGACATCGCAATTGTTGTTCGTTCAAACAATGACGCACGGCTGCTCGCGAACGCACTTCGCTCGGCAGGGGTTCCAGCTTCAACGAGCGGAACTGACCCGGTGCTTGACTCTCCCGCAGCAGGTCATTGGGAAGCACTTGTCCAGGCATTACTCCTTCCGTCGTCGGTTGGGTTGGCGCGAGTCGTTGCTCTCGGTCCTTTTGGCGAGGCCGACATCCAAGCTCTTGACAACTTCGAAGCAAACGATGATGCAAATCTCATCGAATGGCAGCGCACTCTCATCCGTTCGATGAGAGCGGGAGGCGTCAGCGCTCTGATGTCGGCTCTCCATGAACATGGATGTGCTTCACGAGTGCTGGGCGATCTTGATGGCGAACGGCTGCTGACCGATATCGAACACATCGGTGAGCTACTCCATCAAGCCACCGGAGGGCGACCCTGCACACCAACCGATCTTGCAATGGGCTTCGCAGATCTTCGATCCCTGTCTGATGACTCATCAACTCGTGACATTCTCGATCGACGGCTCGATCGAGATGACGACACGGTGACCGTCATGACAATTCACAAGGCGAAAGGACTCGAGTTCCCAATCGTCATGTGTCCATTGCTGTGGAATAGCAAAAATTCGAATTCGAAATCTGCCCCACACGCTGTTGCACCCGATTCTGGCACCCGGTTGATCGACTCCTATTGGGTGACCGGAGGAACATCTACCGCGAAGGCAGTAAAGACGGTTCGTGATCTCGCAAAGGAAGAAGAAGCTGGAGAACACCAGCGTGATCTTTATGTTGCGTTGACGAGAGCCGCCCACCGTTTAGTTCTGTGGACCGTCCCGGATCACACGTGGGGAACTCAGCCCTTACGGATACTTCTTGAGGGGTCGTGCGGCCTGGCACCTGTTGAAGCGGCGAAGGCGAATCCGCTGGCGATAGAGGTCATTGCCGTCACTGACCGCCCGAATCGTAAATCCATTGCGGCATCTCAACCGTCAAGTTCAGTATTGGCGGTACACAGCACCGATCGAACCTTTGATGATCACTGGCGAATCTGGTCGTTCACCTCTATCGATCGTTCACTTCGAACCGGTAATGCTGACCCTCTCATCCGATATCAATTTGACCCGGTACTCGGTGGTGTCGATGAGCAGCAAGGCGTCGAAGCCCCGCATTCTGAACCGTCCGCGCAACAAGACCTTCGTAACGTTCCTGGCTCGGCCGCATTCGGCACGCTCGTGCACGAGGTTCTCGAACATGTCGACTTCACATCGCCGACAATTGAAGCCGACCTCATCAGTGAATTAGAAGATCGAATGCAGCAGCGTGGTCTTGAAATTCCAGCACCGGCCATTGCGGGAGGCCTCGCCGGCGCATTGCGCTGTGAACTCGGTGGCCCACTAGGTGACGTTCGCTTGGCAGACCTCAACCGCCACGACCGTCGCGACGAACTTGAATTTCTTCTGCCGCTCCCCTCAGTCTCAACACGGGACCTTGCGCAGCGGGTTTCGGAGGCTCTTGACGATCACGACCCGCTAAAACCTTGGTTCGTGACGGTTGCCGAGGGAGAATTGTCGATTGAGATAGAAGGAATGCTCACCGGATCGATTGACCTCGTTGCTCGACGTGATGGTCGGTATTTCGTTGCCGATTACAAGACCAACCGCATCGCAGATGATGCAACGTTTTCAATCGCCGAAATGGCAACCGAGATGGTTCATCATGGGTACCCGCTCCAGGCCCTGCTGTATCTCGTAGCGCTTCGCAGATTTCTGCGCTTGCGCAGCCCTGCAGGCAACGTCGATGACTCGATTATCGGAGCCGCGTATCTGTTTGTGCGTGGCATGGTCGCAGAGACTGATTCAACATCTGGCGTGATGTGGTGGACGCCACCGATGTCGTTGATCGCCGACATCGATACCAACTTGTTTGCTGGTGATTACTGATGTCGTCGCTAACGCAGCGCCGTGCGCATGTTGAGAGTTTGAGGCCGTGGGTAGAGATGGATGTTGTTAGCGAAGCTGATGCTGCTGTCGCAGCTGCGTTGGCCGATATCTGTGGTGAGTCTTCCCCATCGGTGCTTCTCGCAGTCGCTCTCGCAGTTGGAGCGCCTCGCTCAGGTCATACCGCCGTCAATCTTGAACTTGTCAAAGATCATGCAGTCAGCCGTGTGGAACGCTCGGAACCTGACGCAGTAGAAGCGGTACTCGCCTTGCCATGGCCTACTGATGCCTCCGATTGGCGAGAGAGCATTGAACAGAGTCCACTCGTCACCGCTGATCACGCACCAATCGTCGTTGACCACGGGCTGGTGTATCTGCGAAGGTTCCACACCGCCGAGGTTCGTGTCGCCGACCAGATTGCGTCCTTGGCGGCTAACGAGTGCGAGGTGCCTCCCACTGACTTGGTGAGCTCGGTCCTTGGTTTGAGTGACAGCCAGCGTCAGGCTGTTGAGCGCTGTTGTTCGGCCCGGCTCGGCGTGCTCACGGGAGCACCTGGCACAGGAAAGACGCGAACAGTCGCAGCGATCCTCGCTGCTCTGCTTGCGGTAAAACCCGATCTTGTTATCGGAGCTGCGGCTCCTACTGGTAAGGCTGCTGCACGTATGGCCGGCAGCCTGAGCGAATCGGTGAGCTATCTGGCGGCATCAGGTGAGAGCAGCATCGAATCAGCCGCAATTGCCATCGGAGCGATTCAACCGACAACAGTGCATCGACTGCTCGGAGTTCGGCGAGATCGCGATGAGTTCTGGCATCACTCAGGCAACACACTTCCACATGACGTTGTCGTTATAGATGAGGCTTCAATGTTGTCGCTGTCCCTCATCGATTCGCTTCTCGACGCAATGCGGCCCGGAAGCCGCATCATCTTGGTAGGCGACGCAATGCAACTTGCAAGCGTTGATGCCGGATCTGTTCTCGGTGACATTGCGGGTGCTCCCGGAGTGGTCGGCATGCGCGTAGCTGAACTGACAGAAACTCATCGGTTTGACGCCGACAGTCAGATCGGTCGATTTGCTGCCGCAATCCTCGCTCATGATGTCGAGCTCGCCCAAACGGTGCTCGGTGAGTTGGATGCACAGCAGCGGTCGCTCGACGAACAATCCGCGAATGAGCCAATGTTGCAGATCACGGCCGATCTGTCCGTGATGAGCAATCTCCTCATCCAGCATGGAATGTCGCTTGTTGAACATGCTCGACATGACCCGACAGACGCCGTCAATCAACTTGATGCGATGAGGGTGCTGTGCGCACATCGAACAGGACCATTTGGCGTGAGTTATTGGAATCAGTACACCCAACGCCTCTTAAGTGACGCCGGCGCACATGTCGGACATCACGATGTAGGTCGACCGGTAATGGTGACTGCGAATGATCCAACTTCAGGGTTGTTCAACGGTGACGTCGGAGTTGTTGTCGCAACACCTGGTGGTTCACGAATTGCATTTCCCGGAGCTGACCAACCATCTCTGGCACCAACCACTCTCGAACACCTCGAAACGGTGTATGCAATGACGATCCATAAGAGTCAAGGCTCTGAGTTCGATCACGTGGTGGTGGTGCTTCCTCCGGCGCAGTCACGTCTCGCAACCCGTGAGTTGCTGTACGCCGCCGTGACGAGAGCCAAGCGGCGAGTCACGCTGATCGGAACTATCGATTCGGTGATATCGGCGATGAACCGAACTTCATTGCGAATGAGCGCACTTCGCCAACGCCTTGTTTGATGGTCGAAGAGGCCTAGGAGTTGGTGTGCGGTGGTGGCTTCGGTGCGCGAGGTAATCCCAGCAGTCGTTCGCCAACAAGGTCGCGTTGCACCTCGCTTGATCCTCCCGCAATCCGCATTCCGGGGGCATACAAAAACGGTTCGGTGTCGTCGGTGACGAGCATCGCATCCGCGCCGTGTTGTTCAAGTAACGCCCGGCTTAGCTGAGTCTCGAACTCGGTCATCGCAAGTTTTGACAGCGGACCCAGCCGAGGATTCGTTCCCGTACGGTCAAGAAGCCGTCGTAATGCAAAGCCGCGATCTCGAAGACCTGATGGAGCGCCGGGACCAACGCGGCCGAGCCGACGGTCAAGCCGAATCGATGCCGCCCCAACAGCCGCGCGTTCATCAGCCAGCACACTCGTGGCAACCTGCCAACCGCCGTGTAGTTCACCGAGTAATCCATCTGGCTCAACGCGCGCACCATCGAGGAACACCTCGCAGAACTCCGCATCGCCAGTCATTTGCTTGATGGGACGAACATCGATCTCAGGTTGGTTCATATCGATGAGCATGAACGAGATTCCTCTCGCCCCTCGAGAACCAGAATCAGTTCGAGCAAGAAGAATTCCCCACTGTGAGACCTGGGCGGTACTTGTCCAAATTTTCTGGCCAGATATTCGCCAGCCCTCATCATCGGGTTCAGCGCGGGTCATCAAACTTGAAAGGTCTGATCCCGAGTTAGGTTCGGAAAATAATTGGCACCACACCACCGATCCGTCGAGGATGCCGGGAAGATGTATGTCGACTTGCTCTGTCGTTCCAAATGCTCGTAGTGCTCCGGCTGTCAGCACATAGCCCTGAAAATTTGCATACGGTGCAATACCGGCCCGGGCACACTCCTCGTACCAAATCACCGAGTGGGCTTCAGTGAGCCCTTGCCCGTGATGCGTTGTTGCCCAGTCGATTCCAGCAAATTGCGCCGCTGCGATGGCGTGTTGCCACCGTTGAGCATCGTCGATGAGAGCGGGTGGAAGGATCGTCCCGTACTCGCCACAGGCAACCCCTGTGGCCTGAGATTCGACCAAGAATTTCTGAACTTCGGACCTGAAGTCATCAATGCTCGAGTCGCTGAAACGCACATGATGACCGTAGCGTTCGACTCATGACGAGCCCCATTCCAACCGCACCACCCGAGCGCGATCCCAATCGCACGATTGAGTTCTTCTGGGACCCGGTCTGCCCGTTTGCGTGGCTCGCATCAAGGTGGATCGAAGAGGTTCGGTCAGAGACTGGGTTAACCGTCGACTGGCGGTTTATTTCCCTGCGTCTCATCAACAAAGCAAAGGACTACGACACTGACTTTCCTCCCGGTTACGAATTTGGCCACACGGCAGGGCTTCGGATGCTTCGAGTAGCCGCTCATATTCGTGAGGAACTTGGCCGTGATGCTCTAGGGCCGGTCGTAACGGCCTATGGCGAGTCGTACTTCGACAAACCACAAGGTTCAGGAATGCGGGATCGCCTATCGACCTCAGATCACCTCAACGAGGTTCTTGACGCTGCAGGCATCGATCGCTCATTTGCAGCGGCCGCTGATGACACTTCTTGGGATGCAATGATCGACGCGGAAGGGGAGATGGCGCTGTCCCGTACCGGTAGAGACGTCGGCACCCCGATCATTTCGTTTGGCGAAGATGGGTTGTCATTCTTCGGCCCGGTCATCTCTCGAATTCCGAGAGGGGCCGATGCAGTAAAACTGTGGGATTCCCTGATGACGCTTGCTGCGTTCCCTGGGTT
>Ga0255763_1004479_pt1 | contig 11795 bp, 9 predicted proteins | sample 041ome_2_FD_179963 | JGI IMG/M metagenome (GOLD analysis project Ga0255763, IMG submission 179963) | Coastal salt marsh microbial communities from the Groves Creek Marsh, Skidaway Island, Georgia - 041406US metaG (version 2) | ecosystem: Environmental > Aquatic > Marine > Intertidal zone > Salt...
CAGGATAAATGCTAAAATTCCCATAGTTAAGCACCAAAAAGGGCTAAGCTTGTGGTCGCGGGTTCGAGCCCCGTCTCGGGTACGATCTTTTATAGCCTTCTTTTGAGTTAAGTATGGGGCGAGTGTCCGAGAAAAAATAAATACATTTATGTAACCAATCATAGTTTTATCTCGATAAAAATATTTTTGGAGCGAAAAGTGCTCCCTACCACGCGATTCGTAGCTCGATCGACACGACCCCGCCGAAACGTACGTTTCGAGACGATGTGCGACGGCATCGGCGTCGCCATGGGCGGGCGCTTGCTGTGCGCTTCGCCGATGCCCGAACGATATGAACTTTCAGAACTCTCACTAGGACCTCTGAAAGTGAAAGGTCTGACACAAAAAGTGACTGACGGCACGGGCACCTGTCGTCTTTTCAAAACGCTATAGTTTGAAACCCCTTTCCTTTTTTCCCTCCCCCACAACTCCGCTTCCCTATCAAACATTATGGGTAGAAATAATCGAGCGCCGGGGTAACAACGCATGACGCAGAGGTAACACCGCGAAATTAGGGCTGTTTTTCGAGGAACTGGACGACGATGAGGGAGCTCGAACGCGACGCTCGGACACAAAACCTAGTCGGAAATTATTGTTTACAACTTTTCAGTGAGTTTCAGCTTCTCAATCGACGACTAGCTTGCTTTTCACAACGACATGCTCCGATTGATGCGCTACGGGAATCGTCTCTGGGCGCGCCATGCGCGCCGTGCGCGCCGGCGTCGGCGACGCGCGTCGTCGAATGAATGCGATGCGGTGCTACCCGTGCTCCCGCTACCCCTCTACTCGTGCCCGAACCTTCCGGATTGAGCCCTGAAATACACGTTTGATGGTCGAATAGAACGCCCCTGGGCTCGATCCTCATGGACAGATGGATGCGGGGGTGCCCAGTTTTACCAACCACGTCCGCACTTTCGCCCGCGCGTCGACCAGCGAGACATGGGACAAAAGCGCTTCTTCGCTCGATCGAGCACGAAACGATCATCGTCCACGACCTCGTTTTCGCGCGCGCGCGGATGGACGTCGACGTCGACGTCGTCCGCGCCCGCGTACACGTACCAAGCCAATCTCTCGGGTGGGCGTGCGTACATCGGCATGGCGCACACGAAGTCGTCGCTCAAGGCGCGCATCGCGACGCAGCTCAGCGGCGGTCCCGGGGCGAGCGCCGTGTGTAAGAATAATCGCGTGATCTCTGTGAATCGGGTGTATAAGCACGCGAACGTGACAGCTGCGAAAGCGGCGGAGACGAAGAGGTATTACTCGACCAAGGCGGCGCTCGGCGCCGATAAGGTTCGCGGCGCGGGACACACGAAGGACTTTACTAAGAAGTGAACAGTACTACCGTTAACGGTACCGGTAGATGATAATTTTTATTGTTATTATTATTACAACGTCATCTTGGTCGTCCTTCGTCCTCCTCGTCTCACAACATAGGTAGTAGGTCTTAGACAATTTCAGGGGTGTACGACGCAGGCGCCGCGGCGAGAGGCGTGAAATCCGACGACGACGACGACGACGACGACGCGCGGAGTTGTTCGCGGTACAACACCTTAGGACTCAAAGCGCTGCCGCTACTGCTACCGCCATGGTTGAACGCTCTGCCCATCATCGTCGGTGTGTTTTCTTTATCATCGCTGCTGTCGTCCGCCGCCGCGGTGGTGTTCACATTCACTAAACCAAAGAACAACGGCGGCGTCAACATACCGCGCAATTCTTGCCACGCTGAGGCATCGCCGACAACGTCGTTACTCGCGGTACTACTCGACGCCGATGTCGCCGCTGAAGCCGAGTTCAAAGCATCGACGACGCTCGTCATGATTTTTGAAAGCGCCGCGAGCACAAAGCACAGCATTGAAAAGTACGCCGTAAACGCCCCAGCGTAGCTCAACGTGTTGAGCGCAAATTCAAAGCGGTATCTTCGTGTAGCCGCGGAAGTGAGCGCTGCGAGTTTCGCCAAGTGATTCTCATGCGCCACAACGACTGGCCCGTATGCCTTGTAGGCGTCCGTGAATGTAGTGGCGACGAATGTCGTCGCCGCATCCTTCACCGGAGCCATCGATGGAACAAAATATGACCCTTCGATGCATACGCGCACCACTTGCGGTGATGCGATGGACGACCAAGCGGCGACCGCGTGCATGCCAATGTTGAACAAAACAGCAACGGCGCATAGAATCATCAGCACATGTTGCTCAAACACGCGCGTGGAGACGACGACGCTCGTCCCGGGAAGAACAAAGCAGTCAAAATCATCACCCGCGCGCGCGCGTTCTATCTCGTCTTGGTCGTCAATCTCATCGTTAATCGAACGTACTAATCTCGCCACCAAAGGCGAAACATCTGGACGCGAAATGTTTGGGCTCTCGAACGACAACGTTGTCGCCACTTCGGGGCTTCTCTGCGCCGCCGTCGTCCCCGCGTCGTTGGCTGGCGTGTTCATAGGCGTCGGCGCGACGCGTTTGGACACATCCAATTCCGAAGGCGACACCGCCAAATACGCCAACGATGCGAGCGCCTCAAATGCATCATTCATGCGCACTCGCAACGCCCCCGAACGGGAAGAGGTCAAAATTGTAGTCACATCTCCGGTGGAATCTTCGTCGTCGTACGCATCCGCGTCGACGGCGCCTTCGCCCTCGAGCTCACACATCAACTCCTCCAACGCCGCGTCGTCGTCGTAATCCACAGAAAACGTATCGTCTGCGTTTGTAGCGACAGCGGCGTCACCATCACGTGCGTTCTTCGCCGCCGCCTCCGCGCCGGCTTCAAAATCTTCGTCGCTCGCGCTCGTTCGCGCGCGGTGCTTCGCGCTCATCACCCCCGGCGTCGAACCCGCGAGAAACGTCAACGCCGACGCCGATTTCCCAGCCGACCCCAACACTCCTTCACATTGTCGTCCATGCGTCTTCCCCACCCGGGTTTTCACGCCACCCAACGCGCCTCCGCTCTCGTCTCGTCGCGCGTTTCCATCCACGCGCGCCAACGGCGAACGCGCGACGCCTCGCTCCGCATCCTACGCACGCGCGCAAGCACACGCCATTCGTCAGTCACGACACCAACACCAACACCAACACCAACACCACCAACGCCCATCGCGCGCGAACGCCGCACACGCGACGCGAGCCAGTCACGCGCGCAGCACACGCACGTCATCGATGGCGTCTCGCCAGCTCAATCGTCGTCGCGTCGTCGTCGTCGGCGCCGTCGGCGACATCCCGCGCGGTGGATGCGAGCAGTGGATTCAGGCGTGGCGTCACCACTCCGTCGTCGTCGTTCGCGGCGTCGGCGGCGGCGTCGTTCGCGGGGTGCGGCGTGGTGTGGAGGCTCGCCGCGCGAGGTGAACCGTCGTTCCCCTGGGCGGACGGACACATGGTTGACATGGCGATATATGACCGCCAGAGCACAGAGACTGAGAGAAAGAGACAGAGGACGACGCGTGTGTGTATCTAGGAGAATATATATCAAAAGAGTGGGCGTGTGGGGGGCTAGGATTGGGCGAGGGCGACGTCGAGGGCGCGAGAGACGTCGGCGGTGAGGGCGTCGACGCACTCGGATGTGAGCGCTTCGACGTAAATGCGAACGCAGTCCTCTGTGCCTGATGGACGGACGAATGCACGCACGTGTGGGTCGTTGAATGATGCACGGGCGGCGGCGCATGCGGCGTTGATGGCGTCTTGTAAGCCGGCGGGTTGGGAGCATTCGCGCTCGGCGTTGGTCGTCTTGACGAGCGCGCGGTCGGGAACTTTGGCTTTGGTTTGCTTGGATGCCAAATCTTCGTAGACGTGTGCGTAGGACTTTGCGCGCGTTCTACGAATGATGGCTTCGACGAGTAAGATGCCGCTCATGGCGTCGCCGACGGCGGGATTGATGCAGCGTTGGACGTGCGTCAGCGCCAGGAGCGCCTCGACGTGCGGCATTGAACGCGTCATAAGCGCCTCCACCACCGCCTCTTCGATCGCTTTCGACGCTTTCGGGGAAAATATTGCCGTACCGTGGCCGTTCGATTCAAAGTACACTCCCACATCGTACAGTTCTTCCGCGGCGTGGTGTAAATGCTTGACGCCCGTTGGCACGCACGCCGGCACTTCGCCGAGCGTCTGAGTCAAGTACGCCGTCGATGCACCATTCGCGTACGCCGTCTGTACCACACCAACGCGAATAGAGCCCGGCTGTAAAAATGGCACTGATGCGTCCACGAGAGATTTGATGTACGTCGCAATCATGGTGGCAATTTTGTCTCCGTCGAAGAGGTCGATGGAGCCGTCGGCGCGCGTCTCGTAATAAATCAAGCGGTCAGCGTCGCCATCGACCGACACGCACCGCGTATTCGGCGGCAAGCTAGAAAACTCGCCTCTCACAGGTGGTGTGCGTGCCTTTTGCACGTAATCCGCGCCTACGCCATCGTTCAAGCTCGATGTGACTTCGTCGCCGCGATTTCTTAAATCAAATTTGAGCCCATACGCGGCGACGGCGTCGCCCAATATTTTCAATTTCTGCGCCCCAACACCATCGGCACAGTCAATCACCAAGGTCACGTCGTCGCATGTAGTATCATCGCCATCATCATCGCCATCATCACCACGCTCGGTGAGTGCGGCGTATCCGCTCGACAAGCGCGCAAAATAATCGCTCTCGGCGCAAGGTTCGCCCGCGTTTGTCGCCCACACTAAATAATGCAATTGCGGCGTCGTCATTTCCCCGCAATCCACAGCGTCGATACCCATCGCGCGTATGCCCGCTAAAGCTTCATTCGCCAGCGCCTCGCCGCTCTCGCGCGTGTCTCGAGCGACTAAAACGCGACGCCGTCGATGCTCCGACGCCGGCGCCTCGCTCTCATCCGCATCCTCCTCACCACGTCCCATCGGCGCCGACGCTTGACGCAACGCCTCGATTTGTGCATCGATATCACTCCCATTTGCCAACGCCTCGGCCACGCGCTCGAGATCCATCGGCAACGTCGTGCCGTTTGGCTCCACGAGCTTCACCCCGTTATCCGCCGCCGGGTTGTGACTCGCGGTGATCACAATCCCAGTCACCGCATCGTGCGCCATCGCCCGCGCCGCCGCGAATGCGCCGCTTCGAAAGCACGTGCTGTGTAACGTGCGCGCAATCGTGCGGAATCCCGCCGTGCCGTACGAGAACTGAATGTAATCTTCTTCCCGCGCGCCTGCAGCAGTTTCGGAAGCATCTTGTCCAGCCTCACGCGCCGCCGTCTTCACCGCTCGCGCGTGCTTCACCGTCTCTCGCGCGTACGACGTCGTCCAATTCTCATCGCGAGGCGCCGTGGCCATGGTCGTCGTCGTCGCGCGCGCGTCGCTCGGTCCTTGGTTGCGGCAACGAGTGGCGTCAGACCACAGCGCGCGTGCGCGCAAACCTACGACGACGACGACGACGACGACGTGACGACGACGACGATGATGTTGATGACTTCGACGACCGTCGACGCGCCGCGCCACGTGCGCGCCGCGCCGCGCCCGTCGGCGCGACGAACGCGTCGCGCAACGTCTGCATCGGCATCGTCTTCGAATCGCCACGCCGTCGGTGTTTCCGTGCTTACCGAGCCGACGTTACCGAGCGTGGGCGATCCCATGGTTGTAGGCGTCACTGTTGGCGCGCTCGTGGCGGGTGCGATGTACGTCGGGGCGTTGAGGACGCGTTTGGAGCGCGCGTTGCGACGCGCGGCGAGAGCCGAAGATGAAAACGCCGAGCTCGAGTGGCGTTTACGCGTGGCGACGTCGTCGATGGATCCCGATGCGCGAGCCGCGCGTCCGCGAGCACAACAGCAACAGCAACAGCAGCAACAGCAGCAACAGCAGTTCCGTGGCGGCGGTGGTGCGTCATCGTCGCGGCTGGATACGCGAGACGTCGTCATCCAAGGCTTAAAGGATGAAATCGAAGCCTTAAAACTCACGCTCACGGCAACGCGCGCGGAATCGCGCGCCGAGCGTCTTCGCGCGGAAACCGACGATGCGAGGGATATCTTACGCGCCACGCGCGCGGCGCTCGATGAAAAGAACTGATAAACCTCGCGCGCGCGCGCAGTTCACCCGCGCGCCATAGCTTTAGCACCATTACATCAATTACATTGTACATTCACCATTACATTGTACATTCACGCACACGCTGATACCCTGAGCGATACCCCGTGTCTTGCCCTCGTCGTTTCGCATCCACGCCTCGCGACGCGCACCCGCCCGTCGTCCGAACGACGGCGCGGACGCCGCGCGCGAAGACGTCGCGTCGATGCCATACACTGACCGACCGACCACATACACACACACACACACATTTCATGTGTACATACCCATTGTGACATTACAATATGTGTACACCCCCAGACCTAGTCACACATAGACGATTTGAGCACACAGTATGTACATGAGGACCTCGTCGTCACGTGCGTCGCGACGTCGCGATCCGCCTCTTCGCGACGCACACGGTTCTCACGCCATGCCCGCCGCCCTCCCGGTCGTCTCCGTGCAAAACGGCAACGGCGCCACGTGCGCGTTGCCCGAAGTCTTCCTCTCGCCGATCCGCCCCGACATCGTCAACGCCGTGCACACCGGCTTGAACAAGAACAACCGCCAAGGCTACGCCGTGGACAAGCGCGCGGGTCACCAAACCGCGGCGGAATCATGGGGCACCGGTCGCGCGGTGTCGCGTATTCCTCGCGTTCCGGGTGGTGGTACGCACCGTGCGGGTCAAGGGGCGTTCGGTAACATGTGCCGCGGTGGTCGCATGTTCGCGCCGACCAAGGTGGGTTTTGATTTGTGTGTCGCGATCGATCGCGTGTTAGGGCTTTATGGGCGCGCGCGAGGCGAATGTGGGTCTCGCGCTCTCGCGTGCGCGCGCGCGTCGGTGTCGATGGTGACGATGGCGTGGATGGGTGATGTGATTTGGTCTCGTCGTCGTCGTGCGTGGATGCGTCGCGTGCGGTGCTGGCGCTGCGCGCATGACGAACGGGTCAGGATGCGATCGGTGTGGTGGGGTTTTCGCGCGACGTCGGGGTTGTCTGAGACTGACGGATGATTTCTTTTTTTGTTGTACGCGATGATAGGTGTGGCGCAAGTGGCACAGAAAGGTCAACCTCAAGGAGAAGCGCTATGCGGTGTGCTCTGCGCTCGCGGCGTCTGCGGTGCCGGCGCTCTTGATGGCGCGCGGTCACCGCGTTGAAGGCGTTCCGGAGGTGCCGCTCGTCGTCGACGACTCTGCGGCTGACATTAAGAAGACGGCCAAGGCTGTCGCTTTGTTGAAGCAACTCGGTGCCTACGCGGATGTCGAGAAGGTCAAGGCGAGCCGCAACGTTCGCTCTGGTAAGGGTAAGATGCGTAACCGCCGCTACGTCCAACGCCGCGGTCCGCTCGTCGTGTACTCTGAAGACAACGGCGTGACGCGCGCGTTCCGTAACATTCCGGGTGTTGAACTCTGCTCCGTTGACCGCTTGGGCTTGCTCACGCTCGCCCCGGGTGGCCACGTCGGTCGCTTCATCATCTGGACCAAGAGCGCGTTCGAAAAGCTCGACTCCATCTTTGGCTCCTCCGCGGCCAAGTCTTCCAGCAAGAAGGGCTGGAAGCCGCCGGCGCACATCATGACGCAAACTGATTTGTCTCGCGTCATCAACTCGAACGAAATCCAATCTGCCGTTCGTGCGCCGAAGGCTGGTAAGACGCGCGCTCACGCGCCGCTCAAGCGTAACCCGCTCAAGAACAAGAGCGCGATGGAACGCCTCAACCCGTACGCCAAGGTCGCTCGCGAAATGCAAGCGCGCGCGCAAGAGGAACGCTCCAAGGCGAAGGCGGCCAAGTCGTCCGCCGCGCGCTCCGCCGTTGGTACCAAGTTCTACGAGTCCATGAAGGTTGATAGCAACTACGAGGGTGAACTCTTCGAAGACTTCAACACGTGGCTCGATACCGAACGCGTGTCCAAGGCTTTGGCGGCGACGGTCAAGTAAATTTAGCGTGATTTTGACGACGCGCAAGACGACTAGCACTTTGCGCGACAAACGTCACCTCGACTTACTCCTACATCTTAGCATTTGTGATGACATAATTATCATCATCAATCAATCAATCAATTATCGTTTTGTTCTTCGCTACAGTAACTATTCTGACTAATGCTACCTATTACTATCGCCGCCGACCCGGACGGGAGGACGGTGCGGTTTGCTTTGGGGGCAATTCCATGATGCGAACGTCGAGCGTCTGAAGCAACGCTTTAAGAGCGACATCCGTGGCTGTGTTCGAGGAGGTTCCAGCGGCACGACGGCTGGGTTCGAGGAGAAATGCCGCCGCGGCTTGAATCGATGCCGCGTGTTTGGATACTTCAGCGAAACCATTCCCTTGCAGCTTTGAGACGTGCGTGAGAAATTGCACCGCGGCAAACACGAGACGTCGAGTGCGTTCTTGCGCGTCTTCTTCGACGACAAATGCATTTGGCGCCAAAGACGTCGCGAGACCCCAGCGAATGGCGGCGTCAACGCCGTTCTGTCGAAAGCTTTCTGGTAACGGCTTGAGCGCGTCGCTCATCAAGCGCTCAACTTCTTTGCGCTCAATCGCTAGAGCCGATTTTGTGGCTTTTTGTGCTCCACGTAAGAGCTGACGGAGTCGTGTAATCTCTGCAAGTCTGGGTGATTCGTTGAGCGCCGCAGTCTTTTTACCGACGATGACTTGAAACGACGAGCTCGCGACGATTTCAGAATTCACCGGCGCCTCGAGCGCGACGCGCGTCAGAATGGCGACGGAGACAGAAACGTGTGCGCATATGATGCGCCACACTGCGTTCGTACTCAACGCGCGCAATGCCTCAGCTTTCAGCGTTGAAATGGACGTCGTAGACTCTGGCTGAGCAATAGGCGCTTGGTGAACGACGGGCGCCGGTGCCGGAGTGGTATTCGTCGCCGTCAATGTCGCCACCGTCGCTGGTCGCGCACCCGGGAATGGGAAATACGGTCGCGGTGTCGCCACCGTCACTTCCATTGTAGTGCGTCCACGTGCTGATGCCGACGACTTGGTCGCGGCGGACGACGCCGACATCGACGTCGACGACTGCTGGCCAGTCGCGTCAGAAGCGGCGGTTGAAGTCGACATCGTTGATCCGGCGCCTCGATCGCCGAGCGCATCTTTGAGCAAGGGAACCAAAACATCCGTGAGTACAGATGCGACTGCCGTTGCGGCGTGATGTTCGTACAACTCGCCAACCATCGATTCGTGAGCGACGACGATGAGTGGAAGCGCCATGACGTTGAGTACGGATGCCGGCTTCTGCGCGTCAGTGTCTCGCAAAGAAACAATAATCGAAAGCACCTTGACCGCTGTCATGATGCGCCGCGCGCCACACTTTTGTGGCGCTTGGAGCGCCGAAAGCACAAAATGCGGTAAATACTGCTTTAACACCACATTATCGGAGCCTGATTGGCGGCTGATGGCGCGAGCGATGGCGTTTGCGAGCGCAAGCTCCCTGGACGCCCACGCCTGCGCCCCAGTCATGGCTTCGAGGACGCCGCACGTCACCGCAGATAGTTCTTGTAATACCAACTCTCGTCGCTGATCGTCATCATCGGCGTACGTATATCGCAACGCATCGATGGCGCGTACTTGTTGTTGGACGAGCTCTACAGCGTCGTTTTCAAACAACGGCGCCACGACATGTCCGATGTACGATGTGCGCCCATTCGGCTGCGCGACGCCCCACGACGAAGCGTGGGCGGGAGGAAATGGCATGAATGCTGGAAATGCCAACGCGCTTTTACCATTGCACTCGACATCCGCGCGTGCGAGCATGGTTGAGCAATGCGCGACGAGCGACTTGACAACGCCGCTCACGACGCTTGCGTGCGCCAGTCGCGTCGCGGATGCGCCTTCGTCGACGCTACTTTTCGCTGACAACGATGCGCCACCGCTGATATCAGCTGTGCGCGACTCTGACGCTTCTTTGAACAAACGATTCGCCCTCGGAGGGAGTTTACGCATAATCGTTGCCATGACTTCTAAATCAAGCTTCTGTTGCGTCGACGATGGCGTCGAATGCATAGTGTTCGCAATTTCTTTGGCCACGAGTGTAGCCACTGCGACTCGAAACGCGCTCTCCTTGGACGTCAGTAGCGCTCCGGGATGGTTTCCAACAACCGAAACGTGCGTTTCGCCTCCACTTTCTGTCTTGTGCTTGTGCTTGCCGCGCAAGGCGGCGGCTACCGCTGCGCCCGCTTTCGACTGGCACCATCCAACGGTAGAGCTCGACGTCGCCGCCTGACTCAACACTAGGAATTCGCTTCTTGCACAGAGCGCCGCAGCGAGTGGAGCCACGCCTCCAGCGACGGTGTCGATGGCAAACGCCAACCAGGACATCAAAGCCGGACGGGTGTCGAGCAATCCATACTTTTCTGCAAACGAACCAGGTGCGCACAATGATGCAACCGTGCGTGTAACGAAAACACGCTCGCGCCAGTCACGCGAGAATGCGTGTTTATCGAGTGGGTAAAGCATGTCGAGCGCTTCGACTCGTCGATCGGGCTCTGTGACGACGAGCACGTTGAAGGCTGCGACCCACGCGGCGGCGGCTTCAGCCACGACGGCGCCTTCATTGAGCGCAAAAGCGCTACCGATGATCGATGCTGAAGGCACACCAGTCATTTTCTGCATATCTGAGAGCGCACGCATGACGCGCAGAATATCATCAACGCACTTGTGCCCCGAGTTCCCATGCATCGCTGCGTATTGAAGCCAAATGCCTAAGCACGTCGTCAAGGCGCGCAGTAACACGCACCTCGCCGCGGGATCCTCAATCGACGTCCTTTGCGTTGTCACAGAACTCATGATTTGTTTCAAGCACAGCACCGCTTGATCATGCAATATTCGTCCGATACATACGCGAAATAATTCCACGTGCACGCTCGCCCGATGTTTCAAACGAACGAGTGATGGCGTGAGCGGCAAGGTGAACCCACCAATTGCGATGAATCCCTCGCCGTGCACGTTATTTACAGCTGTGTTCTCCTTGGCCGCGCTCAAACGAGCGTCGCCGAGCCATTTCCCGAGTTCACGCCGCATAATTTTAGTCTCTATCGAGCACTTTGACAGGTGCTCACCCAAAGCGCGATGCAGCACTTCACACGCCGAACCACTGACAAACGTCGCCCGCGTCGCTTCAAATCTCTCCTCAAACGGTCGCCATGCAAGGGGCATACATGCCCTACAGCACGAAGACGAGGCTTTCAATTGCGGAGACCACGTGATTTTAGTGTTTTCTACGTTCACATCCGCACCATGGATTCGTCTCCAAAGGATTCGGATCGGATGTTGATCCACCGCGCAGCGCGGCCACCACGTCACGAGCTCGGCGACGCGTTCGCACACGGCTCGCGTGTAATCATCCATGTTGAACGACGTGGGTGGATTTTCGAAATCATTCGGCGTTTTTGAGAGTGGATCAATCGGATATTGCGCCAGAGGACACGAATCCACGAGCCAAACGATGACATTCCAGGCGCGAGCCGCCCAGTCTGAATGCGCGGCGTGCTCAGTTTGATAGCCCTCCTCATACCAAACTTTAGCCGCAACGAACAAGAGCTCCCACGCAGTCTCAAACGCTTGAGCTTGCCTTCTATTTGTCATCGTTTTCGTTGAATTATGCATTAGCACACTCGCCGAGCGACGCTCATCGATGACGAGGGCCTCCAAGCAATCCTTCACCGCCGTCCAAAATCCATCGCCACGCGAGAGCAGTTCCATGGCGTGACGCCAGTTCGACACGGCATCTAG
>Ga0255763_1004496_pt1 | contig 11757 bp, 7 predicted proteins | sample 041ome_2_FD_179963 | JGI IMG/M metagenome (GOLD analysis project Ga0255763, IMG submission 179963) | Coastal salt marsh microbial communities from the Groves Creek Marsh, Skidaway Island, Georgia - 041406US metaG (version 2) | ecosystem: Environmental > Aquatic > Marine > Intertidal zone > Salt...
GGCGAACGCTCGCGGGCGAATGGCGCCATCTTCGGGCGCACGGCGTCGAGGCGCGATGAGATTTTCCGGCGCGAGGGACGATCGCGGTGCCGCGCGCCGAACCTCGCGCGCGGCGACGCGCCCGACGCGCGCGTTCTCAGTTAATCGTCGCCGTCGCCGAGCGTCTTCCATCGACCGTTCACGACTCAACGCGGGCAAAAATGCCCGCGGCGGGCAAAAATGCCCGCGGCGGGCAAAAATGCCCGCGGCGGGCAAAAATGCCCGTAGCGGGCAAAAATGCCCGTAGCGGGCAAAAACGACCGGTTTTTCTCGCGCCCGATTTCTTTTTCGGGCATTTCTTGGTGCCACCCGGCGCCTCTGCGCGTTGATACCCTGCTTACATGCGGCTTCGAAATGGCGTGATTTCGGTATTAAAAGAAAAAGACCATACTCACGCGTGGTGTGCGTCGATGTGCCTTCGGAACGAGATGCGGCACGCTCGGGGCGAGAAATATCGCTTGCCCGATTTCTTGCTGAATCGGCACCATCTTCGCCGTTCCTTCGCCTACGGCGACGAGGTCGCCCGTTTCCGGGACCTGAAGACCCGGTCCCGAGGCCTGTAGCAGGAAAATGACGGTGCCGTGCTGGTTCGAGTCGGTGTGGGAGCCGATTGGGTGGGCGCGACCTCGAAGGTAGTTGCCGAAACAAGCGACGTGGCGTCGTCCCCGTCCCGTCGTCGTCTCCACGAGTTTCGCCGCGATCGTCGCCGCGTTGTCGAATGCCTCGCACGCGGCGCCGATGTTGCTCTCATTGAGCGCGACGGACTTAATCGACTTGCGACGCTTGGAGTTCGAGCACAGGGTCGCGATGCGCGCCCCGAGCGCCTTCGCGTCCGCCGTCTCCAGCGTTTCGCCGTAACGCACGAAGTTCTCCCACCGAACTTGCGTAAATCGCCCACGCGCGTCGCGCGACGTGTTTCGCGTCCTCCCTACCGGTGCCGTTTGGGCGGCTAGCGACGTTGTAATGTCACGTACCGCGCGGCGTACTGTGTCCTTGGACATCCTCGCTCGTCGTCCGAAACAACAAAAAAGAGAGATGCTTGCATCCGCCGAGAATCGAACTGTGCGTATTGAAGACACGGACCAGTTAGTTGCCATTCTTGGGACTCTACGGGTTCAACTCTCGCGAGTCGCGGGCACACGCGGGGTCCGGTCGGTCTTTCGTACCTCGGGTCTCCTGCGTACTGCACGGCGTTCGCCGTCAGGAGGTTCCGATAAACCCTGCGTGTGACCGCAGTGGTTTTCGAATATAACACGTATGATACTGCTGTGAGTGCCATTTTTTTCGTTTGGCAGGCAGGTATTCTACCACTAGACCACGGATGCGTACTGAGAACGCGTGTTTTACGACGCGCTTCAGATGAACACTTCACACGATAAATTTCGCCTGGCCAGCCCGGCGCGCTTGACATCGCAAACGTTACGGGCGCACCGTGGTCGCGACGGATGCGGCGTGCCGCCCTCTCCGCCCCCCTCCCCACCTCCCGCCGCGCCGGTCCACGCGTCGCCGACGCGCGCGGGAGGTCGCCGCGTGATTCCCGACGTCGCCCTCGCGCCGCTCACCGACGCGCTCGACGCCGCGCTCGTCGAGCTCGGCGCATCATCCACGCGCGCCGACGAACGACAAAGACTCGACAAAGCAGCATTATCTTTTTTTAACCCTATCAATCGTAACTTTGTCATTTATACCTCCTCACTGATCGCCACACCCACTTTTCGGACATTTTTATTAAAAAACGTCTCACTGATGACCATACCCGATTGTCCGATTGTCCAATCGGCGGTTCGGGTCCGAGACGAGACGAGACGAGACGAGACGCGACGAGACGACGCGCGCCACGGCGCGACGCGCGCGATGACGAGGGCGAGCCCGCGGAAGCGCGCGAGCGAAAACGATCGCGAGGCGGCGAACGCGACGCGGCGGCGGCCAGTACCACCGCGCGGTCGCGCGCCGCCGTTGACGCCGAGCGATATCGAGGCGCTGAACAAGGCTGGAAAACGCCTCGTCCTCGCTCGATGGGCAGCGAGGACGCGCGGTTTAAAACGCCGCCTTTCCGCGCTGTCGGAACAGTATCCAACGAGTTCCTTCATACTTCTTTTCACGAAACCCGTACTCACGGAGTGCAGGCGAACTGGAGTCTGGTGCGCGCTCTAGTCTGCGCGTCGCGGAGACGACGCCGGTTCGCCTCGAACGTTTGCGGCGCTCGCGCGCGTGTGACTGACGATTACGCTCGTCGACGCGGACGCGACAGGGCTGAACAGGAATTTTTCGTTCGCGGACCGATCGTCGCGGCGCAGCGGCCGTGGAGGGAAGACCACGAGGAAATCCTTTCCGGCGCGCAGATTGTTAGACGAACGCTCAGCGAACTCCTCGGCTTTCCGATGGATGAGAGGGACCGCGCGCTGGATGCTCCGTCGCGCGAGCCGTCGACGGAGGCGCCGGAAACCGACTCGGCGGTACCGACGTCCCTTCCTGCGCCGAAATCGATGTCCGAACTCTTCGAAGCGATGAAAACGATCGTCGCGCCGGATTTACACGAAAAACTCGCGCACCTGCTGATCGAATCGCGGTGCGTTACGAAGAGCGGTCGCGAGGACGAGCGCGCCGTCGCGGAGATCGCCGCGTCGTTTCAATCGCGCGTCGCCCAATCGCGACGAAGCGCGGTGGCGTTGCGATGAAACACCTGGACATCAATCAATGAAACAGTTTCAATGTTTACAAAATGTGTTTACGAAAAAGTCCCAACCAACCGCCTCACATTCAGCCTCTTCCGCGTTTCGTCCGCTCCCGTCCCGTCGCGATTCCCGATGGCGTCCGCGGCGTCGTTCGCGACCGCATCAATCGCGTCGCTCGCGTCTCGTCGTCGATGCGCTCGCATTCGCGCGCCGTCGGTGACGCGCGCGATGGCGTCGATGATGAATTCAAACAACGGCGGCTCGACGGGCGCGTCGTTCGGGCCGCTCGCGGGCGCGCCGCTCGCGGGCGCTTCGCCGGGACCGGGACCGGGCGTCCGCGCGCCGCCGACGCGCTCGAGCGAGCGCGCGGCGTCCGGGACGGGGGCGTTCGTGGATTACGGCGTGTACAAGACGAAGGGCGCGTTGAAGCTCAAGGCGGTTCGAGCGACGTTCGAGAGCGACGCGAGCGGGCGACGGATCATGAAACGCGCGGGAGGAGTGCTGCTGGAACTCGCGAACGCGACGGCGCCTCGACAGTACGATTGGGGGAATAAAGGGTCGTTCATGCTGAGCGCGACGGAGGCGGCCGAGTTGGCGGATAGGATGGCGAGCAACGCGCCGTGCTCGTTCTTTCACGATCCGGGCGCGGGGGGGGCGAATCGAGGGAACGTGAACAAGGCGTTCAAGGTTGAACCCATGCCCGACGGCAGCGGCGGATTGTTTGTGAATTTGCAGACGACGAGCGGCGGGAACAAAAGTTTCGTCTCCGTGCCCGTCTCGTACGGCGAGAGCGCGGCGCTGCGGCACATCTTGGTCTACCTGGTCCCCAAAATCGCCGGCTTCGACGAAGTGTTCCGCGAGTGAGCGGCGTCGTCGCTCGTCGCTTGTTGTTGTTGTTGTTACAAAATCGCGAATACTCGTACTCGACGTCGCTCACCAGAAATTCCCGGCGTCGACGAATCCGCGTTCGGCGTACGACGCCTCCGCGGCCTCGCCCGTCGCCTCCAACACGTCCTCCGCGCGCTCCAAAAAATCCGCGTTCCTCGCCTCCGCCGACGCCCGCCGCGCCGCCATCAATCGTTCGTACTCCGCCAACTCGGCTTCCTCCGCCGCCAACCCGCGTTCGACGCCCTCCCGCGCCATTCGTCCCGCCCGCGCCACCTCCGCCTCGATCTCCTCCTCCGTCAGCTCATCCTCGCGCTCGAGTCGTATCCTCGTCTTTTTCTTCGCCGCCGCCTCCGCGTACACCGCCCTCGCGCGGTCGTCATCCGCCTCGCGCGCGCGTCGCTCCGCCGCCGCGGTCGCGTCCACCTCCCGTCGTCGTTCCCTTCGCCTCGCGCCTCGCGCCTCGCGCGCCTCGCGCCACGGATCCGGCATCGCGCGCGTCAGCGCGTCGAGGTCGAGCGTCGCGCGCGCGCCGTCCGCGCGCGCGTTCGCCGCCGCGCCGAGCGCGATCGTCGCGCTCGTCATCGCGAGCAGCGCGCGCCTGCGCGCGCGCGCGTCGCGCGTCGACGACGTCGCGGACGCCGCGCGCACGCGACGTCGCGCCGTCGTCGTCGCCGCGCGCAGCGCCATCGCCGCGCGACGCGAACGCGACGAACGTCGCGAGGAGGTTAATGACGCGACTTCACGACGCCGACGCGTCGTCGCGACGCGCCCGACGCGCGCTCGAGCGCGCGATGCGCGACGACGCGCATTCATCTCGCGACGCGCGCGACGACGACGCCGATCGCGCGTCGTCGCCGCGATTGTACGCGAAATCGATGGAAGATTTGCTCACGGCGCGCGCGCACAATCCCGCGCCGACGACGGTGCCGCCGCCGATCGCGGCGCTGGCGGGAAACATCGGCGAGCGACACGTGCTGGTGTTCGTCGGACTGCCGCTGCGAGGGAAGCGGACGATCGCGCTGCGATTGACGCGGTACCTGCGGTTTTTCCACGGCGCGCGGTGTCGGGCGTTCGACGTGGCGTACGCGGGACATCGAGGCGACGCGGCGACGTCGTCGCTGGTGAATAATCTGCGAGATTTCTTGAGATCTGGAGACGCGATCACGGACGTGTGCACGGAGTACGGGATCGAGGCGAAGGAGGCGTCGGCGAAACACGTCGACAGCGGACGGGTGGCGGTGGTGTACTCGAGCGACGCGTCGGCGACGTTTTACGAGACGTGGAGCGGGACGAGCAAGGAGCGGCGCAGGGCGATCTTGAAAGAGTTGGAGGATTTAGAGCGAGATTTAGACGGCACCGGTCCGCGAAGGATGAAGGTGAAGACGATTTTCATCGAGACGACGCTGACGAGGGAGGAGCTGGTGGAGGAGGTTTTGGCGCAACGCGTGGCGAGAGACGCGCGCAACGGGCGCGTGCGCGAGGACGAGATCGAGGCGGCGAAGGAGTCGTGGCGACGACGGCTCGACGAGTATCGAAAACTTTACGTCACGCTGCAAGAGGACGGCTCCGAGGATGATTTATCGTACATAAAGCTGTACAATTACGGCGAGCGCGTGCAGACGAATAAGATGCGCGCGTACTTGCCTCAACGCATCGTGCAGTTTCTCACCGCCACGCACCCGACGGCGCACAAGATTTATCTGTGCAGGCACGGAGAGTCAGAGTACAACGTCACGGGACGTCTGGGGGGGAACTCCGGGATCACCGCCAAGGGCGTGGCGTTTTCGGAAATTCTCAGTCGCTTTGCGCTGGAAAAAATTTGCGGCATGGAGCGTCGCGACGACGACGGCGACGACGGCGAAGGGCGGTGGTGCGAGACCCCGCGCACGGTTCGAGCGCGTCTGTGGACGTCATCGCTTCTGCGCACGATCGCGACGGCGGCGAACATCGAGCACCCGACGGTGCACAACGGCGAGTGGGAGCAAATGTCCCCGCGCGTCTATCGCAACATCGACGAAATCTTCGCCGGCGACTGCGAGGGCATGACGCCCGAAGAGATCGTGGAGAAGAACCCGCAGGCCGCGTACTTGCGCTCGATGGATAAGATCGGCTACCGCTATCCGCGCGGAGAGAGTTACTTCGACTTGATCTCCCGACTCGAGCCGTGCATCCAAGAGATGGAGTCGTACACCGAACCCGTCTTGATCGTCTCCCACCAAGCCATCCTGCGGTTGATCTTCGCCTATCTCACCGGATGCGCGCGCGAGCGCGCGCCCGGAATGAACACCTTCTCCCAGAACGTCATCTACGAGATCACCCTGGACGCGTCGTGCGAGGATTTAATCACCGAGGACGTCGATCGGTTTCCCTCGTACGTCGTCGCGCACGATTTCAGAGACGCCGTCGCCGCGCTCGCCGTCGTCGACGACCCAGACGAACGACGTCGTTTCGTCCGCGATCTCGATCTCGACGCCGCGCGCGCGTCCTCTTAGATTCCTAGTCTTTAATTCCTTCATTCATTCGCGCCTTCGCGCCTTCATTCATTCGCGCCTTCCTTCGTCGGCGTCGCGTCGTCGTCACATCGCGACGCCGAGCGCTCGCCGAATCACCATGTCGTCCGCGTTGACGCCCGGCGCGATCCGCGACGTCGCCGCCGCGCCCCTGCGATCGATCCGCGACGACGTCGGCTTCTTCGCCGCGCGCTTCGGGGCGTCCAGCGCGTCCCTGATCGCCGCGCTCGACGCGTTCGACGTCGAGAAATCCAAAAACGACCGCGACGTCGATCCGCGCGCGTTGGCGCGTCTCGGCGCGCTCGCGTGCGCGTCCGCGATGCGAACGACGCCGAGGAACGCGCGGCGGTGCGCGTGGGCGCTGGACGCGCTCGGGGGACTGCTGCGGATCGGCGCGCTGGGAGGACGGTGCGACGGCGCGCTCGACGACGACGACGACGACGCGAAGGACGACGACGACGGCGCGCGGTTGCGCTGGGAGTTACTGCGCGCGGCGTGCGCGTGCGGGGAACTGAGCGGGGAGACGGCGGCGGAGGAGTCGAGCGGGGACGCGGAGGCGCGCGCGAGGTGCGGCGCGGGCGCGACGGCGTTCGCGTTGGCGGCGTGCGCGGGAACGACGGAGGACGAGGACGAGAACGCGCGAGGGCGCGATTCGAGCGGAGAGGCGTCGACGTCGTCGGGGACGTTCGCGCCGGGAACGTTTCGCGCGCGAGGCGAGGCGTTGATGCGCGCGACGCGAGCGGTGTTTCACGTCGCGATGATCGCCGACGACGAGGCGACGCGTCGCGCGGCGAAGACGGCGCTGACGCAGATAATCAACGCGGCGTTTAAGCGCGCGGAGCGAGGGTTCGACGCGATCGCGCGGGGAGATGCGGTGGAGGACGACGGCGCGGACGCGGACGCGACGCGAGACGTGTCGCTGTTGTTGACGACGCTGTGTAAAATCGCGGCGCGAGAGGGCGCGGTGGACGTCGACGCCTATCTCGCGCACTCCAAGGCGTTGGCGCTGGATATCTTGAGGCAGCTCATGGACGGTCCGCGCGCGACGGTGTGGCTCGAGTGCTTTCACGCCGAGCTTCGACAACCGCTCTCCATCGCGTTGATGCGAAACGCGTTGCTTCAGGTACCTCGAGGCTCGGAGGCGGAGCAGAGCGTGGGAATTCTGGTTTCGATCGCGCGCATGGCGTACGGCACGCTCGTCGTTCGCGCGCGAGCGACGTGGAAGCAGCAAGTCGCGGCGTTGTATCCAATCATGGCGCTGCATCCGCTCGAGAGCGGCGACGCGAGCGCGGCGATGCGAGTCTCGGCGCTTCGTCTCGTGCGAAGACTGGCGTCGGATTCCCAAGTGTTGGTGGATATGTTCGTCAACTACGATTGCGATTTACACGCGGCCAATCTGTACGAACGCACCGTCATGGCGCTGGCGCAGTCGGCGCAAGTGGCGGACGTTTTGGAACGCGACGCCGTGTTGACGTGCTTGTTTAGCATTTTACGCTCGTTGCAGTCGTGGCACGCTCGCGGAGAGAACGGCGTCGACGACGCGTCGGTGGACATCGACGATAACGATGCCGACGTCTCGATGGAGGACGAAGACGGATTCGACGGCGAGCTTCGACCGGCGGTTTCGAGACGAGCCTTGCGCAAGCTCAAATCGGGAGGCGGCGCGACGACGCCCATCGGGAGCATCGCGGCGGCGGCGGCGGCGGCGACCGTCGCCGTCGTCGCCGGCGATGATGGACCTTCCACGCCCACGTCGCCGACGCATCGCGAAGAAAAAATCGCGACAGCTCCGACGTCGCCGTCAGACTCCCCGTCGTCGCCGTCGTGTGTAAATTCCCCGTCCGCCGCGGTGGAATCCGAAGCCGAACGATTTCAAAAGGCGAAAAAGACGAAGGCCTCCATGGAAAAGGCTGTCGAAGCCTTCAACGTCGATCCTTCGACGCAGACGCTCAGAGTCGCGGCGCGCTCGGAGGATCCAAATGTGTGTGCGGAGTTTTTGCGCAAGACGAGCGCGCGCGTCGCGCCCGCCGCCATCGGCGAGTTACTCGGCTCGCCCGACGCCGACGCGCTCGTCGTCATGCGCGCGTACGTCCACAGATTCGACTTTGCGTCGATGAGCATCGATGATGCCATGCGCTTGTTTTTGGGTGGGTTCAAGCTCCCAGGGGAGGCACAAAAGATTGATCGATTGGTCGAGGCGTTCGCGGCGAGGTTTTGCGCGTGCAATCCGGGGGCGTACCCGTCCGCGGACGCCGCGTACATCTTAGCCTTCGCGATCGTCATGTTGAACACGGATGCGCACAACCCCCTCACAGACGCCGCGATGAAGATGAGCGAAGGTGATTTCGTGCTCATGGCCACCGCAGCCGAGGCGACAAAAGATTTGGATGTGGAAGCCGTCGCCGCGATTTACGCGCGCGTCACTGCCGAGGAAATCAAAATGCACGCCGCGGAGCCATCGACGGCGACCAAAGCGAACGGTGGCGATAACGCGCGGGCGAAGAAGACGATGGCGCAAGTACTAAACTTTGCAGCTCCCTGGAAGAACCGATCTACGCTCAAAGAGGCGAGCGACGAAACGGTAGAGTTACTCAAGTCCACGAAGGCGATGTTCAAGCACGCCGAGGAGAGCGACGAAGCCGCGAGCGCGCTCTTCGTCCGAGCCTCCGAACCAGGCTTGGCGCGACCGATGCTCGAGGCGGCGGGGAAATGCATGTTAATCGCGTTATCCAGCGCGTTTGACTCCGCCCCGGATGAAGCGCACGCAGCGATGCCGCTCGAAGGCGCGAGAGCGATGCTGTCGCTCGCGGCGCGACTGCAACTCCCGATGTTGCGCGACGATATCTGCACCTTCTTAGTCTCTGCTCCTGGGTTTGGACGCCGCGAAGGCATCGCAACTCAGAGTAAAGAAGCTTTGAGCACGCTCCTCGAGCTCGCGGCGAGCGAATCCAATCTAGGCGGCGTCCAGGCGTGGGCGAGCGTGTTGGAAATGGTGACGCGGTTGGAAAACTTGCGCGCCGTCGTCGGCGCCGGCGTATCCTTCGATACCGCGCGCGCGAAAGATATTTTTTGTGCACCGCTTCGCATGCAAGAACTAGTGGCGTCATCGAAATCGGCGACGCAATCGGGCGGCGATGTTAGCCCCGACGCGCTCACCCCGGCGGAGCTTTCGGTGACGCAGTGGTTGTCCACCGCGGGCGGCGAAGCCATCGAGCGCGTATTCGCGTTGAGCACTCGATTCGATTCCGATGAGATCATCGCCTACGCCTCCGCCATCGCCACAGTATCTCGTCATGAACTCTGGGACGGTGCGGGCGGTAACGTGTCGGCGTTACTACGTCTCACCGAAGTCGCGGCGACGAATATGACGCGCGTGCGCCTGGTGTGGTCCAAGCTTTGGAACGTCGTCGCCGAACACCTGGTGGAGAGCGTGAAGCACCCCGACGATAAAGTCGTGTTACACGCCACAGATTCGCTACGACAAGTGGCGAATAGGTTGCTTTTACGCGCGCGCGCGACGCGTTCGGCCACGCAGGTGGACGCGATGAAGCCATTCGTCGCGGCGATCGAAAACGCCCCAAACGCGCACGCGAGAGATTTGATTTCGTCGTGCGTCGCTCAAGCGCTCCAGCGATTCGGGGACTCGCTGGATTTGGGTTGGGATCCAGCGTTAGAAGTGCTCGAACACGTGTACGGTGACGGTTCGTCGAGCGATGTCGCTTTGGGAGATGCGGAAGCCGCGGCGTGCGAGGCGTTGGAGAAGGCGCTGGCCGCGGCGTTGGAAAAAAATGGCGACAGCGCGTCGAAGGTGGCGACGGAGGACGACGACGACTACCTCGGCCTACCGCTTGCGTGCGTCCCACGAGCGATGTGCTTGCTCGGGACGTTCGCGCGACGCCGACGACGCGCGAGCGCTGGCTCGGACGACGAGGATTCGCCGCCGCGACGCGCCGTTGCGACGATCGCCGCGGCGTGCCGCCGAGGACTCGCCATGGGCGACGAGGACGCGAACGCGTGGTTGAAGACGACTTGGGCGGCAACGTGCGAAACTATCGGCGCGCTCGCGCGCGAAGACGATCGCGCTCTCGACGCGTTGTTCCGCGTTCTCGAAGACGACGACGTCGAGCGACTGAGCGCCGAGGCGTGGGGGGTGGCGCGCGCTGGAGCGGTCGAGGGCTTATTGGAGACCAAGCTCGACGCCACGCGGGCGTTGGATCTCATTCTTCCACGCCTGATCGCGCTCGTGCGCGACAAAAAATCAGCCTACGACGCGTTGCTACCGGCGATTTGGTCCTTCGTGACGAACGTCTTGCGCGCCGCCGCGCCTCGAGCGATTCCCGACGCGCTCGCGGCGACGCGCTCGGCGATGGACGTCGTCATAGCTCGCGGTGACTCTTCTGTGGACACTTGGCGTGCGATTTGCAAAGTTCTGCGGTACGGCGTCGTCGTAGACGTCGTCATGCTCGACTTACCGAACGCGAGCGATGTCGTGAGTCGCTCGCTCGCGTGCGTCGCTGCGTGCGCCGATTTGCGAGGCGTCGTCGGCGTTCCGGAGAGCGCGCGCTCGGAACTCGTGGACATCATCACCGACGCCTACGCGTTCGCGAGAGAAGAAAACGACGCCGAAGGATCGCTCGGGACGTTGTCTCGTCTCGAGTTTGCCGCCGGCGACGCGCTTTTACGAGCGTTGCGAGGCGACGTCGACGCGAGAGAGCGCCTCGTGGAACACGCGTCGCGATGCTTAGTCATCCACCGAGAAGCGCGCGAGAGCGACAAAGAAAACACGCGCGACGGTGATGCGTGTTTACGCTCCAACGCCCTCACGCCGACGCGAGAGCGTCTCGCCGCGCGCGCGTTGGCGTCCCTCGTCGATTTCGCCGACGCCGACGTCGTCGCCCAAATCGCCCCCCACGCCATCGACGCCATCCGAAGCGCGCACCGCGCACCGCTCTCCACCGCCTTGGCATCATTCTTCGATTCCCGCGCCGTCGTCGATCGGATCGGAATCTAGTCTTAGTTAGAAGCGTCGCGTCGCGTCGCGTCGTAGAGATTTACGTAGTTTAGCGCGAGCGCGCGCGTTTTGACAACCAACCAATCTACCCTTCCCCGCGCGACGCCCACCGTAAAAATACCAACACCCTCACCCCCCCCACCGCCTCACCGTCTCGCGAAGCTCTGCGTCGGCGCGTTCGGATCGTCCGCCAACTGCCTCGCCGCGAGCTCCTCCACGCTCCCCCGCGGCACGCTCGTGAAGAAAAACGACCCCCCGAACAGCGCGATCAGCAGCGCGGAGATGAAAAACGTCCCCACCGGTCCCACCTTCCCCCCCTCCGCGGTGTCGAATCCCGGGCGGATCTCGTCCGGCGCGTCCTGTCGTCGCGCCCCGAACCCGAACGGGTCGAGCTTCGGCTCGGTCGCCGACGTCGACGATTCGTTCGCCGTCGCGTCGTCGTCGTCGTCGCTCCGGAGAGCGCGCGGCGCGTGCGCGCGCGTCGGACGTCGCGTCGTCGGTCGGCGTCGCGTCGTCGTACGTCCGACCGTCGCGCGCGTCGTCGTCGTCGTCGTCGTCGTCGTCGACATCGCGAACATGTTCGCCGTCGGCGCGAAGTGCGCGCGCGCGATCGATCGATCGATCGATCGATCGA
>Ga0255763_1004517_pt1 | contig 11716 bp, 6 predicted proteins | sample 041ome_2_FD_179963 | JGI IMG/M metagenome (GOLD analysis project Ga0255763, IMG submission 179963) | Coastal salt marsh microbial communities from the Groves Creek Marsh, Skidaway Island, Georgia - 041406US metaG (version 2) | ecosystem: Environmental > Aquatic > Marine > Intertidal zone > Salt...
ATCACTCGTAAAGAGGGTGGTGAACACGAAAAGATTATTCTTCAGAATGTTCGTGACACTGCGTTCCAAAACAAACTGATTGAGGAATTCTTAAATGACACCGAGCATCTCACCGAGGAACAACTTGAAGTGGTTAAAACAATCAACCAAGATATTAACGCAAAACTTGGAACACAACGAACAATTACGAACTCAACTTGGATACCAAAACAATTTGAGTTTTCAAATATGTTCTCGTATGGGCCTAATAACATTATTGACTTCAGTCAGATGAAGGGGGCATATGGTATCTTTGCTCCAAACGCAAGTGGTAAGTCAACCCTTTGGGATGCTCTATCATTTTGTATCTTTGACAAGTGTTCTCGTACTTCAAAAGCAGAGGATGTGATGAACTACTCAAAGATGTCGTTTGATTGTAAGTTTACCTTTGAGTTAAATGGAGTTGATTATATTATTGAACGTACTGCAAAGAAGTCGCCAAAGAGAGGCACTGTAAAAGTTGATACTGATTTCTATCGTATTGTAGATGGTCAAGTAGAATCCCTCAATGGTGAACAACGTAGAGAAACCAACGCAATCATTAGAGAATATGTTGGAACATACGATGACTTCGTTCTCACTGCAATGTCAACTCAATCAAACAATAGTGGATTCATCGACAAGTCTCAAAAAGAAAGAAAGGAACTCCTTGCCCAATTCTTGGATATGGATGTCTTCGAGAGTTTATACCAAATTGCAAGTGAAGAGATTAAGGAATTATCAGCTCTTCTAAAGGACTATAAGAACCAAGACCTACCAACACAACTTGCAGACGCAGAAGACACACTCACATCCATTACAGGGTCTCTCACCACTCTACAAGATAGAAAGGTTGAGTTAGAGTCTAAACGTGATGTGGTGAATACTAAAATTGAATTTGAGATGGGTAATCTCAAACCAGTTGAAGATTTGGGAGATGTATCTGATTTGGAAATTCAACTACAATCTTTACAAAAAGAACGTAAGAGACAAGATAGTGAATGCGCATTGAATCTTGCAGAGGTTCATAATATTGAGACTGAACAAAAGTCAATCACAACCAAAATATCTAAATACGATATTAAGGAACTTCACGAAAAAAACAACCAATACAAATCATTGGATAGAAAGTTCAATGAACTTGGATTATCTTTGGATAAAATTGAATCCGAAATGATTCACGCCAAAAAACATTTGGATGGGATTGGGTCGTTAACATTTGATGATAATTGTGAACATTGTGTAAAGAATCAGAATACGCCATTTGCTAAACAAGCACAAGGACTTGAGGATGAGATTGAGTCTTTGGGTAAGAAATACTCATCCGTTGTTTCAGAACGATTGGATACGATGACCGAACGTGATAAGTCGGATGTTACAAAAGAACTCAAAGAGTATGAAGACCTCTCAAGTAGACACGCTGAATTGGATAAAGAATGGTTAAGGTCGAGTAAGTCGTATGACTATTGTGTATCATTAGTAAAGGATATTGATTTAAACATTAAGTCACTTGAGGAGAAAATCCAAAGAGCAAAAGACCAAGAACAGGCAGTAAGCCATAATGCTCAAGTCCAAGAAAAGATAAAATCTTTTAAAGTCACACGAGACCAACTACGAGATGATATTGATGATGTCACCAATGAGATTATGACAATCAATTCTGATATCAAAGTCGCTGAAAAGACTATTGAGAATGTAAATCAATCGATTGATAAACTTCGTGATATGGAAGTTCGATTTGATGGATACGAATATTACCTCAAGTGTGTAAAGAGAGATGGTATACCATACAATCTAATTTCAGATGTTCTACCAAAGTTGGAGATTGAGATTAACAACATCCTTCAACCAATCGTAGATTTTCAAATTATGTTGAATACCGATGGTAAAAATATCAATTCGTATATTGCATATGGTGATACTGAATACTGGCCATTAGAACTTACAAGTGGTATGGAAAAGTTTATTTCATCTATCGCAATTAGAACTGCTTTGATTAATGTATCCAATCTACCACGACCAAACTTTATTGCTATTGATGAAGGGTTTGGTTCGTTAGACACGGACAACTTTAATTCTCTATATTTATTATTTGATTACTTGAAGACCCAATTCGACTTTATCATCACGATATCTCATATTGATAAGACACGAGATATGGTTGACCAGATAATTGATATCAATAAAGTTCGTGGGTTCTCTAAAGTATCATATTTATAAGAAAGTGATGGAGTCCGTTAATGGCATTGGAACTTAAAAGAAGACCAAAAGAAAATCTCAAAAAGTTAAGAGTATTCATAGAAGATACTTCGGACAATTCGCCGGAGTATTTCTCTATTGTAGAATTTCCCGAATTCTTTGGTGATGGTAAGTCATTAATCAGACTAAAAGGTAATCGTGATAGGTTACAAGAAAATACACCAATTCAAGTCGAGGTTTTAGACCAAGCGGGTAATCCAATGTATTATGAGTTCTCTACAATAAAGAACTCCGATGATACAATCATTATTTCCGTTTGGACTTATAGTGGTCGTGGTGATAGATACGATACCGCGCCTGGTATTGGTGAGGTAATCATTGTTGGTACTGCAAGAGATGTTCCTGATGAGTTTAGAGATGTACCAAATGTTAGATGGACTCGTAAAGTTCCTATTGACATTCAACAACTTGCACCATCCAAGATTGTATTTAAACCATCGATTTTACCAAAGGGTAGTGTATCAGCATCAATTCAGGTAATTCAAAATTTACCTCAATCAAATGGCGAATTAAGACAAACTGATGTATCTACAAATGTAAAGTATAAAAAATCAGTTTGGGGAACTACAACTTCATTGGAGTGGCAAAGTGGTACTACATTCAACTCCGAGATGATTAGTGGTAGTATTTATTTGGATGTTGGTAACTCAACACTATTCCCACGATTGACAGGCCAAACCCAACCATCTACATTTACCGCAAGTATTAAAGATGTAGACTCAACTGCCATATTAAGATTGACATCACCATTCACATCAAGTGATGGTAGAAGTGATGGGTCAGTACATACATACGAATATTCAGATGGTGACGCACTGATAGCAAACATTAGATATTTTACAAGTGCATCTACGGTAACTACCCAAAACCAAGTATCATTTGCAAATGTAACTCTTACAAATGTAAATCCAGAAACAGGTAGAATTGCTTCCGTAAACACCCTAATCAAATCAGAGGGTAGTGGTGGTGATTTTGAGTTTGTCGGAAATACAAAAGTAAATCAAGATACGACATTTACATATCGTGTTGCAATTCCAACGGAACACCTCAACGATGTAAAGACACTCAAAGTTCAATACTTGAACCAACAAGGGCAGGTATCTAAACAAGAGACTATAATCAAGAATGTTGTATTCCCTGGTGGTAACGTATACATTGGTGGTAATCAATCTATCGTAACAGGTTCGTTGTTTATTGCAAACGCAATCGGCAGTGGTTTGGAGATGGGTGGTCACTCAAGTGGTTTCCTAAAATCAGTTGGGTATGATGGTGTGACCTCTGCATCACTTGGTCTTGGGCCGGGTGGTTTTATTTTGTATAGTGGTAGTAATGCACTACAAATGGGTGCGGATGTACTACAAGGTGTGGGTATGCAATTCGTTGGCGACAACGATGATAGACACCTTATCTTTACAACCGCAAATGGTGGTTTGTTGGATGTTAAAACTGACAAGTTCTTTATTGGTACTACCGACTCTCAATTTTTGAGTGGTTCGGATGGTAACATTGAAATTAGTTCATCACTATTCCATTTAGACCCTGTAAACAATCTATTGGTGATTGGAGCAGACGCAGTTATTAATGCTGACCTATCTGCAAATAACATTAGAACTCCAGCTACGATTGGTGGGCTACCTTCTACTGATTTGAATGCAAGTTCATCTATTTCTTCTGAAGGTCTTGCCAGATTCGTATCAGCATCTATCGGTGGGTGGAATGTAAATACATCATCTATTTTCAGTTCTAATTTAGAAATTAACTCCGCTGGTAGAATCCAAACAAGGGATTACGCATCAAACCTAAAAGGTTGGATTATTGATGAAACTGGTAGAGCTGAATTTGAGAATGTAAAGATTAGAGGTACACTTGCTACAACCACATTTGAAAAGGAAAGTGTAAACGCAGTTGGTGGACAATTGTTTGTTGCAAACTCAACGACAATCACGGGTTCAGGTGTAACGGCATTAGACACTACGATGTCAGTTGCAAACGCAAGTGGATTCTCTTCTGGTGAAGTATTGCAAATTAAAAAGATTTCCGACACCGGATTTACAACTGAATATGTGTTAGTGGAATCTGCATCACTTGATGGTGATGGGTCAGACCCAAATTCAATCTCTGGTAAAATTTATGTAGAGAGAGGATATACCGGTGGGGCTACTCCTGGAAATACATTTGTGGGTGATACCGGTTCTGCGGCACAAGCATACGAAGAAAGTCAAGTAATCGTTTCTACTGGTAAGATTGGTACTGGTTACATCCGTATGAATGCAAATCCAAACGACCAATCAACTCCATATATTGATATTGTTGAGAGAACTGGTAGTGGGACTTATGATGTTGAGTTGAAAGCCAGACTTGGTGATTTGAGTGGATTGGCTAATTCAAATTATGTATTTGGTAGGTCAAATCCTGGCTTCGGTCTTGCTACTGATAATGTATATCTACAAGGTGGTATCATTGCTACCTTTGGTGAGATTGGTGGATTCTCAATTGATTCCACAACCATCTCATCTTCAAACAACAATTTGATTCTACGAGATAGTGGACAACTCACAGGTTCAGCAATCTTACTTGGTGATAAAGGAACTGGAAACTATGTACAATATGTAGGTGGTACAATGACAGTTCGTGGTGACCTTGCAGTTGACCAACTCACTACACCTGCTACAATCGGTGGCGCACCTTCTACACTTGCAAACGCATCTGCGTCTATTACTTCTGATGGTTTTGCAAAGTTTGTATCCGCAAGTATTGGTGGATTTGAAGTTAGTGAAACACAAATCAATTCATCAAATGATTTATTGATTTTAAAATCAAACGGACACATCACCGCATCTGCTGCAATGATTAGTGGTAGCAATATTCAAGTATATACTCCTAACTTTACAATTGATGAATCCGGAAGTGTAAGTGCTAACAGAACAATACTTGAAGATACGGCACGTGCTGACTCGTTCACATACACATATACAGGTATTCAAAACAACTTTGGGAACACGAATTTTGCAAGTTACATTGGAACATATAGTGGGTCAGATGGAAAGGTTTATTCGTATCTTGATTTATCTGGTGTTGAGAGTAAATTAGACCCAACCACCACAGGTGCATCTTTCATAAGACTTTCATCCGCACCAACCTATCCAATTGGGGCAATTATTCACCCATTTGCTTATGGTGAGACTGCTGGGTATAGTACGGGTAATACCGGTATGCAAGTTACCATTGAATGTGCTACTGGAAATATTAGATTTGCATTTGGGGCTAGTGTGGGGTCGGGTACAGGAAAACAACAATTTGACTATACCGGGTCATTAGTATACACCGACCCAAAAAATAATTCAACCTTATATAGGTCATACATCAACCCTGTTAATGGGTTTTATAGTCAAGAATACCTTGATACGAGTGTCACAATCGGACCATACACATACACTAACAAAACGTGGACAGTCCCATCATCAACTACAATTTCATTTGCTCGTGGGTTCTTTGCTTGGCAAGTTTTATACTCTTCAAGAAACAATAATCTGACGGTTGGTAATGTATTACCATTTACCGACAACACTTACGATATTGGTAGTCTTACTAAACGATTTGATGATGTTTACGCAACCAATGGTACAATCCAAACCTCCGATGTTAATCAAAAAACGGAAATCTATACTTCGGATTTAGGGTTAACCTTTGTGAATTCATTGAGACCTGTAAGTTATAAATTTAAAGATGTACCTGCTGAGATAGATGATTCTGGTAGTGTAATATCTTACAAAACCGGCTCAAGAACCCACTATGGGTTAATTGCTCAAGAGTTGAGTTCATCGTTGAGTGGGTTTGGAAAAACAACATTGGATTTTGCCGGAATCACAACTGGGTCTCTAATGGGATTGAGATATACCGAACTAATCTCACCAATGATTAAAGCGATACAAGAACTTTCTGATGAAGTAAATCAACTAAAAATTGAGTTAAGTCAGAGTAGAGGATAATTATTATTATGGGAAAACTTATAAACGAGTGGGTAAAAGAATCAATCTTAACTGAAGATGTTAAGAAAACCGTGGTAACCTATGTAGGTAGGTTTCACCCATTCCATTCAGGTCACAACGCCGTATACCAACATTTGGTAAAAAAGTTTGGTAAAGATAATGTATATATTGGAACTTCTGATAAAGTAGAATTACCAAAGTCACCATTCCGTTTTAAGGAAAAAGTTCAGATAATGAACACGATGTTTGGTATTCCAAAAAATAAAATATACCAAGTAAAGAATCCATACGCTCCAAAGGAAATCCTTGGAAAATTCGATGAGAACACAACTGCGTTTGTCACGGTAGTTGGTGAGAAAGATGCTGGTAGATTGGGTATGGGTAAAGGAAGATACTTCCAACCATATAAAGGTGATACATCACTTCCTATGAAAGATAACGGATATGTTTATATTGTACCACCACAAGGTCGTGGTATTTCAGGTACTGAAGTTCGTAAAGGTATGTCGGAGCCAGATGAACAAAAAAGAATCAAGTTCTTCAAATCAGTATATCCAAAGTTTGACCAAAAGATTTTTGATTTAGTATCAGGTCGTATGACAAAGGTTGAGTCCGTGATGGAATCATTTTTTCAGTCAATTGATTTTAAATCAATCTTAAATGAAGCGTCTTCACTACCGCCAAATGGTAAGGGTATTGTTGACGATGGACCAGGTGCATTCTATGGTAATATGGCAACATTTAGAAAACAAAGTGAGGAGATTGCACAACAATTGGGATTTGATATTATGTCCTACTTGATGGATGAAGACTCTATGGAGAGTATTACTTCAACCGAGTATCCTAAAGGTCCAGGTCGTTTGGGTGTATCATTCTTCCCAACAGGTGATACAATGGATGGCCAGAAAGCCAGATATGGTAAAGACATCACCGGTAGACCTGGTTATACTAAATGGGCAAAACATATCAAGAGAGTTGCACTTCGTTTGGGTATGACATTTGTTAAGTTTGCCGAACCAAAAGAACTTGATAACCTTACTCCAAAAATTGATACCGAAAAGCAAAAAGCTAAAAAGAACAACCTTAAAGAAGGTATCCTTAACGAGGGTGGTGCATATGGTCACATGAATCACCCATTTGATACTGAACTTGGATTAACCTTTGGTGATTTAAAAATCATCATTGACAACGCACTAAATGGTAAGTTGGAATTTACCAGAGAAAAAACCGATGGACAAGCACTTGCTATCTCATATAGAAAAGATAGAGGTATCATCGCTGCAAGAAATAAATCACATCTCAAAGATAGGGGACTTAACGCATTGGACATCAAAGGTGTTTCAGATAAGTTTGCTAATAGAGGGGGTTTGACCGATGCGTACAATTTTGCAATGAAAGATTTGGAATCAGCTATTTCAAAACTATCAGATGCACAAAAAGAGAAAGTCTTCAAAGATGGTTCAAAATTTATGAACATTGAAGTCATCTGGCCGGAGTCAGTTAACGTAGTACCATACGGTCAACCACTATTAGTTTTCCACGGAACAATGGAGTACAATGAGAAGGGTGAGGCAATTGGAGCAGACACCTCTGATGCAAGAATCCTTGCCGGTATGATTAAACAAGTGAATGCTGATGTTCAATCAAAGTATACACTCAAAGGTCCACCTGTCGTGAAACTTCCACAAAACCAAGAACTATCAAAAATGAAATCAAAGTTCTTTGGTCAACTATCCAAAGTACAAAAAGAGTTCAAACTTAAAGATAGTGATGGTGTGGCTGAATATCATCAAAGATGGTGGGAAGAGTATGTTGATAAAAACTCACCAACTACTTTGGACAACAAAACCAAAATGGGATTGGTAAAGAGATGGGCATTCTACGACAAAGGATTCCGTTTGGATAGTAAAAACATTTCAGATAAGAAAACATTAGATTGGGCACAAAAAACTGATAAGATTGACCAGGCAAAAATATCAAAAGATAATCTTCGTAAGTTTGAAGATATCTTCTTGGGTGTAGGTGCAGAGGTTCTATCATTTATGTCTTCAGCACTCACGGTTAATCCTGATGGTGCATTGAGAGATATGCAGAAGAGACTTGACCAAACCATCAAAGATGTGAAGAAGTCGGGTGACCCAAAGAAGATTGCAAAATTAAAAATGGAATTAGAACGACTGAACGCAGTTGGTGGTCGAGATAAGATTGTACCAAACGAAGGTATTGTGTTTACTTATAAAGGATACACAATGAAACTTACAGGTACATTCGCATCACTAAACCAAATCTTGGGTTTAATGTATTTCTAATATACTTATAGTAGTAAAACTATACAAAAGAGTTATGGCAAAATTGCAAAATATTAAAGCAGTCAAAGAAATGATTGCTGGAAATCACCGAACTCAAACCAAAAACACGGTTGCTTTTGGAGAGGGTAAGGACTTTATCAAACGAGAAGTTGGTGACCAATGGACCGATGATGAAGGAAACATATGGGAACAAAAGAAAGGATACAAGGTTAAACTTGGTAAACTTTCAGAGTTGAGAAGCGACATCAACACATTCCCTAAATGTCGTAAGGATGTTTGTACTTGTACAAACCCAAATCGTAACGACCTCAAGATGAAAGCCATTCACGGAATGTGCTTTGATTGTGTAATTGATATGGAACATCAATTAAAGATTGAGGGTAAGTACGAGGAGTACGAACGACAAAAAATGTTGGACAATGGTAAAGCTTGGTTGAAACAAGCTGAACTTGAGAAAGAAGCTCTAAAACTGGCAATCAAAGCCCGTTACATCAATGAAGATGGTTCGATTGAAGAATGGGATGGTATGACTTGGGAAGAGATGGAAGATAAGATAGAGAATGAGTTCCGTATGTTTAAAGAGAACTTTATTCAGAAGTTGGAGAACAAAGAATGAAACTAACATCGTTGTTATCAGAAGGTAAGGCTAAATTCACCTATGGCGGTGTAAAGGTTGAATTTTATACATCATTTAAGAATGGTCAGATTAACCTTATACCAAAGTCATCTAAAGATTTAGATGCAATTGAAGATATCCTTCGTAAAAGTTCAAATCCAAGATTAGCTGATGAAGAGTTTAGAAATACTACGGCAGTTTATCTAAAAAAGAAAACTGGTCTTGAATTTGAAAACGACCCATATGGTCATCAAGCTGGATATACATTTATTATTAAAGATGACAAATTATTAAAGATGTTAGAATCAACGGAGAGTGATATGAACTTAAAATCAATCGTAGAAAGTTTTCTTAATGAAGATGCTGGGATGAACAAAAAGGTTAAACAACTTTTAGATAAAAATCTTAAAGATTTAAGAAAAGGTGGCGCAAATCACCAATGGGCAGTAATGCACATTTTGATGGGCGCGTTAGGTGATGCCAACTTCCATAGTGAAGCAAAGGGTGTTGCTAAATTGTTCCCTAAAGCAAAATACGAAGGTGACCCACAAGGAATGAAAGACCTTGAGGAAATGTATCACTACGACTTGGGTCCTGACGTTGCAAATATTTGTAAGTGGGATGGTAAAGACATTGTAAACGCAATGGGATTCTACATCTCAATGACTATTGGTAGACCATTAGGGCAAAAAGTTGAAGCATTGGTGGAAAATACCGGTATGAGAATCTTTAAAGAGTCTGTATATAAAAAATAAGGATTTCTGATGATTAAGTTAAAGTCACTTTTAAAAGAAGCAGATTATAAAGTATACCACAAATCGTTTACTGATGCTGCAGAAGAAGCAAAAAAGTTTGCTGAAAAACGTGGATACGAAATCGATGAAGATGATTGGCAATCTCAAATAGCAATGGGTGGTAAAAATGTTCGTTCAAGACCATCGGTAGGTAAAGACACTCGTTTTACAGTAGGTCTACTTAAAGGTGGTAAACTTCAAAGGAAAGCACTTCAAATTCAAGTGTATGGTATGAAGAACGGATATGAACTTAACGCATACATCAATTAAGGAGTATCAATGAGACTAAAAGAAGAAGACCCTTGTTGGGATGACTACGAGATGGTGGGGATGAAAAAGAAGAACGGTAAAGAAGTTCCTAATTGTGTTCCTAAATCTGAAGCAACTATGGATGAAAACTTTGCAGTTCAAATGATGGTGGCTAAAGCAATTGCTGACCAAAAGGTTAAGAACCCTGAAACTAAAAAAGATGTAAGGGTAACAACTGCATTGAAAGATAAAGAACATCCCGCTCACGGAAAAGCAAAGTCACTCGTTCAGAGATTGAAAGATAAGTTCTCAAAGAAAGAGTCGGTTGATGAATCAGTAAACGAAGGTAAGCACGATGCTATGTTAGATAAACTTGCTGGTATGGTAAAAGATGCTAAATCATTTATGGATATTGGTAAAGAATTAAAAAAGAATGGAATCAAATATTCATTTGGTACATCACCACTTCCAATGTATATAATTGACAAGCCGGTAAAGATAGCAATTCTAAACAACAAATATGCAGATGGTGCTGAAAGAGTTGTTGGTACTACTGCAATTGGATTGATGGAATCGGTAACCGAAGGTAAAAAAGTATTTAAAGTAAATCCTGCTATCGGTAAAGCTAAATATAGTATCTCTTCTCACGATGGTGTAAAGAAACACAAAGATGGTAGTGATTTCTTTGATATTGAAACTTTCAAAAATAAAGTTGATTTAGAAAAGGCAATCAAAAACTATACTTCTAAAGGATACAAAATGGAATCAGTAAACGAAGCAGCAAGTAGAACTGCAATGGAAATTGGTGGTTTGACTGGTATGAACAAAGATGCTATCCAAAAGTTCGTTGATGATAACAAATTAGACATTGAAAAAGTATATCAATACGTTAAGGTTGGTAAACTTCCAGAAAGAATGGCATTGGTATCTGCAATCGCAGGTAAGCCAGATAATTCAGTTCAAGTAAAACTAATTAAAAAGTTTAAGTAAGATGACTGAAAAACAACTCAAAGAATTAATCAGAGAAGAATACCATAATGTAAAAAACTTTATGGAAGAGAAGTATGGTTTTACTCCAGAGTTGGGTAAGGTTGTATCTAATCCTTATGTAAACGCATTTGCTAACGAAGGTAGTGAGTCTGATTCTGATATGGCAGTAGACCAATTAGAAACCTCAATCCGAAAAGCACAAGCACTCATTACAAAACTTCAAGGTAAGGGTGATTTAGAACCTTGGGTTCAGTCTTTGATTACAAAAGCAGAAGATTACATTTCAACAGTATCAGATTATGGTGAGGTTGATGAATATGATGTTGAGACACTTGAAGAAACCAAAGACTTCATCAACTTTATGAAGGAATACTCTCAAATGTTAAATCTACATAAAGAGGATGTTAATAATATCAACGAAGCAGAGTACCAAGGTAGAAAAGTAGAACTTGGTAAGATTATGCAAGGTGATGTTAAGAAGTTCAAAGTATA
>Ga0255763_1004519_pt1 | contig 11707 bp, 10 predicted proteins | sample 041ome_2_FD_179963 | JGI IMG/M metagenome (GOLD analysis project Ga0255763, IMG submission 179963) | Coastal salt marsh microbial communities from the Groves Creek Marsh, Skidaway Island, Georgia - 041406US metaG (version 2) | ecosystem: Environmental > Aquatic > Marine > Intertidal zone > Salt...
TAAAAAACCGCCACAAAACACTTCGCGATAAAATAACAACACGAATGGGGGCAATCATCACGAAGCGACGAAAACGCCTCCTCGTTCTCGTCGGCGCGATTTTTGGTCTCTATTACTACACCAGCGAGAATTTTGAGAGGAGGAATGCTGCTGCTCCTGTTCACCACCAACAGCACGGTCGAGGAGGGGAAAATCATCATCAGCTTCGAGGAGGAAACTTCGCGCACTTCTTCGGCCGTTCGAACTCGAACCTTTCGTTTCGAGAGAAACAATTGACGCACTTACTCGGCGTGGAAAACGAGTGGCAACCTGGATTTTCGTTCGTGGGTACGGGAAACGCGGAAGAGCGCGGTCGGTTTTTGAATATGAGCAAAGACGATGGGGACGGAACGTACGATGGAATAGGAATAGGATTAGGAGGAGAAACCAACGCGGGGGCGCACAATCCGGCGCACGAGAATTCAGATAAAACGTTCGGGGTGAAATCTATCGGCGTGTTCCACGTGTTTCGGAAACCTCCCTGGGGTGGTGGGAATCAATTTTTAATGGCGTTGGTGAAGGAGTTTCGGAGGAGGAAGATTAAAGTCGTGGAGAACGCCATCGTGCCGGGGGTGAAAATTTACATGGCCAACGCGGTGACGTTTAAAGTGGACCCGTTTCGAGAGGCGTTTTTGAAGAGCGGGAAGAAGTTAAAGTTGGTGCACAGATTAGATGGGCCGTATTATTCCGCGAGGTATAACAAAGATCCAAGGAAGGAGGCGAATTTGCCGTATCGAGCGAGAGAGGACGATCGAGTGTATTGGATTAACAACGAGTTCGCCTGCGCGTCTATTTTTCAGAGTAAATGGTCGTACGATATGAATAAGATGTTAGGGTACGATCCGAAAGGGTATTTACAAATCGTAAATAACGCGGTGGACGATACGATTTTCCACAATCGAGGAAGACAGCCGTTTTCGAGATTACGCAAGACGAAAATTATGGCCAGCTCGTGGTCCAGCGGCGAACGAAAAGGATTTAAAACGTTTAAATGGTTGGACGATAACTTGGACTTTACCAAGTACGAGTTTTTCTTCAGCGGGAACGTTCCAGACGGGATGGTGTTTAAGAACATCAAAACCTTACCGCCGGTGACGAGCGAAAAACTCGCGCCGATGTTGAGAGAACACGACATCTTTCTCGCGGCTTCGTATTTAGAGCCGTGTTCCAACGCGCTCGTGGAAGCGTTAGCGAGCGGTATGCCGACAGTTTACCAATCCGGAAGTGGTCACGCGGAGTTAGTCAAAGCCGGAGGACGAAGTTACCGAAGACCAGAGGAAATCCCGGCGATGTTAGACGAAGTCGTTTTGAGATTCGAGGAGTACCAAAACAACATTCGCGTCACGACGGTGAGCGAAGCCGCCGACGGATACTTACAAGTCTACGCCGCCTGTTTGTCGTGAATGAATTAAAGAGAGAAAGTCAGATAGAGAGAGATTTAATAATAATATGCCGTAGTATAATAAGGAGAGTTGTTTATAGAAGAGAACGTTTTAAAAGTCACCGCGTAGAACGAGAGCACTTTTTCTTTCTTCTTTTCTTTCGGGTTTTTGGACTCAAAAGCACCCCAAAAAAGAAAAAAGACCAAGACCAAGAAAAAGACGGGCCAGAAGAGTCGGCATTAAAATAGTCTTAGACATCACTTAAAACAAAAATGGCATTCGCGTTGCGATCCTCCGCGTTAGTCGGGACGAGTGTTCCGACCGCGTCGACGAACAGCAGAGGTGCGCATATAATTCGCATCGCGCGAGCGTCGTCTCGTTTACGATTTTTTTTTCTTCTTCTTTCAGCGCGCGATTTTCTCCTTTGAGCGCGAAAATTTAGTTTCGCGCAAAAACGCGGGCGACGACGACGCGTGCGTTCGGTTCACGCGAGAGGCGAGCGCGCGCGCGACGGTTTTGGACGACACAGTGCGCGTTGATTATGTTTTTCTCGAAACGTCGAGGGTGCGCGGGTCGCATCGGTCCAATATTTCCGCGCGTGGAGGGGTGAACGCCGAAGAAAATCGAGGGTGACGGCCCCCAAAACCTGAAGCAGCAGGGGGCAGCTTTATCCAAAAAGCAAAGAGATTTTCATCGATCCTTTTCGAGAGCGTCGACTGTCTCGCAATTGCCCTTTCCCACATCACGCGCTCACCTCTTATTACTCTCTCTCATCCATTTTCCTTCCACGCAAACAGTTCAACAAAAAATCTCCCGCACCACCGTCTCCGCCACGCCGTCTTCCATCAACCAAATCGGTTTCCAAACCCCCCCATCGACTGGCGAAAAGCCAGCCTGGGACGCCATCATCGAAGTCGGCGGCTCCCAACAATTCGTCTCCGAAGGCAGATACTACGAGTGCCACTCCTTACCGGGTTTGGAACCAGGCTCCAAAGTGGCTTTTGAGAGAGTCTTAGCGACGAGAGACACGGATAAACCGACGTTTGGGCAACCGTACGTGAAAGGCGCGAGAGTAGAAGCGACGGTGTTAGAGAACTACAAAGACGAGAAAGTCATCGTGTTCAAATACAGACCGAAAAAGCACTACCGACGTAAAAACGGTCACAGACAACACATGACGAGATTCTTAGTTACCAAAGTCATCAAGGCTTAATATAAGTATTGTTTTTAAATCAAAGTTTTGTTTGTATGTAAATAAAAATCAAAGAGAGTTACTCTGTAGGAGATATCAATATCAACACTCGTCGTCTGTTGTCTGTCCCATCTTTCCTTCTTCACAAGAACAACCAACATCTTCTTCTTACCTTTTTTTGTATCATCATGCTGGCTGGAACTTCGTCCATCGCGCGGCATCAATTCCTCGTCGGCGTTTCTTCGTTCCCTTCTTCCTCGGATTCTTCTTCTCCCTCTTCTTCCTCCTCGGCGAGAACGCCGCCAACGAGAACTCCTGTGTTTCTCGTCCAAGCGAATGCGGGATACAACTTTGCAACATCATCATCTTCTTCTTCTTCTCCTTCTGCCGCCATCCTCGACCGACACGTCCAAATCGACCGGTACTACGATAATTTACGCCAAATACACCAATCTCCGGATATATTCGTCATCGATGACTATTTAACCTCTGGAGAGTGTGAGAGTATCATACAGGCGGCGAAAGATTCCAACGAACTAAAACGGTCTCCGATTGCGTACGCGGGATGGACGAACGATTTCAAGGCGTCTGTCGAGTTAGCCGCGCGAGGCCCGGCGTTCTGGTTTGCCGTGGTGAACATTTTGTACGGGTCGTCCGTTTTGAACGAGTTTGGATTGCCTATTCTTTTGAGAGGTGTTGGCGCGTACGCGTTCGCGTTGGGCGTCGCCGTGGCGCTTTCGTTGCTCGAGAAACAGAAGAAAGAGAAAGAGTTGCAAGAAATGCGAACGTCGAGCAGTTGCGTGTTGGGAGGACAGTCCGATGGGGAAAAGACGTTGATTAGAAATACGAGAAAGTTGTTAGCGGGAGCAAATCCGAACACGTTCGAGGCGCCGACGTGTATTCGGTACGAACCCGGGCAACGGTTAGCGGCGCACTTTGACGCCAACAGAGGGGCGCAAATAGAAGACGCAGAGAGAGGCGGCCAAACGTTAGCGACGTTGTTAGTGTATTTGAACGATCAGTCGGAAAGTTCCGGGGGCGAAACGGTGTTCAATCGTTTGAATATAAAAGTGGTGCCGAGGAAAGGGAGCGCTTTGTTGTTTTTTCCGGCGACTGAATCCGGGGAGTTCGACGAACGCGTCGAACACGAAGGCTTGGAAGTATTAGGTCCGGAAGATAAGTGGATCGTGAGGATATGGAAGCACGAGAAGTTAGTGAAGGAGCCGTTCGGATTGAACGCGTTAGTATTAGAAGAGGTTTTTGTTTAGTGTAAATTTATGTAGCGTGTGTATGTATAAAAGCTTTATATAAAAATCTCTCTTACTGGTATATTTTATTCTTTTTATACTTGTTGTTGTTATTGATGTCGATGTAGTTAATGCGGGCGTTTGTATGTAGGTTATATAGTTTATCTGGCCGGAGCAGCCATGGCCTCGGTGTCTAATTTCTTTATCGTCGGGGTCGGCTTGTAGCCGACCAGCGCGCTCGAGTAGTCAAACACCGCTTGCGCTTTTTCCATGTCTCTGCCTTCCTTACTCGGCTTGTTGTTGAACGCAATCTCTCTGTTTCCGGAATCCCAGTAGTTATCCATCAACTGATCGCCGCCACCCTTCCACGACCAGTACGCGCCTTGCTCGGTGTATTGCGGGTCGATAACCAACGACGCCAAACGCAAACCAGCTTCGGTTTCCGAAACGTAACCTTTGGTGACGTTCTTTTGAATCACCGGAAACAACCATTGGAAAAACGGCGTGTGGTTGCGGAACAAGTTGGACTCGGCGATGCAACCCGGGTACATGGTGGAGAATTGCACCCCAGTGTCCGCGTATCGTCGGGCAAACTCTTTGATGTCCAACATGTTGCACAATTTGGAATCTTTGTACGCTTTGGCGCCGATGAATCGTTCGCCGTCAATCATCGCGTTTTGGTTTCTATCGCCGCCGCGAAAGCCGGTTTTCAAGCCTTCCATGTCTCCTAAATTCGCCCTCGGCGGGACTTGGCCAGCCAACGTGTTCGTGTTTCCAGTGACGGAACCGACGATGATTAACCTCTTTTGCTCGGCTTTCGCGTTAACGCTGAGTTTATCCAACAACAACAACGCCAACAAGTGGTGCGCCAAGTGGTTCACGCCGACGCACTCCTCGAAACCTTGCTTCGTAAACGACGGGACCGTCGCGTTCGGTAAATACAACGCCGCGTTACAGATCAACGCCGAAAAGTTTTGGACGTATCTCGACGCCAAGAACTTCTTCGCGAACGATCGCACCGAATCCAAATCCGCCAACTCGCACTCCATCACGTGATAGGCATCCGCCGGGAAACCAAACTCTTTCGCTTTTTCCTCCGCTTTCGCCGGGTTACGGACCGCCATGACGACGCAATACTCCCCGGTTTCCACCAAAGCTTTGGTGGTGTACAAACCCAAACCAGAGGACGCGCCGGTAATGACGACCACTTTCTTTTGATTAGCCGGCTTTTGCGCAAAGTTGAACAACGATCGAGTTATTATAGTTGATTGACGGCTTTGACGTCGTGGTGATGATGATTTTTGTTGTTGTTGATTTTTAGATCGGAGGATCGAAACATTGCTTTGAACAACACACTGTTTTTGTTGTAACGCCAACATTGTTCTTTGTTTGTTCTGTATTAATCTCACGCGATGCGATGATAGAATAGAATAAGAATAGAAGTGAGGAAGGTTTGATCCCAATTTGATTTCTTATTTATAGGAAAAAGCTGCTTTATCTTCTTTTTCCGGAACAAAGAGATGAGATCTTTTTCTAGGGTTTAGGGTTTACGGTCTTTTTTTTTTGGTCTTGAAGGGTTTATCTTGGTTTTATTATTAAATCTTATTTTGTGTCAAAAAGCTAGTTCCACTCAATAAGAGAACCGCTGAGACGTAAGCATTCTGCTCTTGCTGTCGAATCTCTTCTAATCCTTCTGTTATAGCGGGGTTCGAGTCCCCGACGAATCGTACTTTCCTGCTCGGAAATGTCTACTGTGATTCGTTAGTATAGGTGGTTAGTATGTACGTTCTCTTTCTCCTCTTCAGTGCTGTTTGCTGACTTTCACTTCCTCACAGACGGCGCTGTCAAACAACTGACTTCTTTTTTTTGCACGAACTGCTAAGGCGAAGCGCACTACTAAAGTGAAACGTGAGAGTTGAGAGAGAGAATTCTCTCCCAAAAATCACAATCTAGAGCACAGACTTAGGAAAAATAAAACTTCTGTCTTTGTAATGAAACAAGTACACCACAAATCACTTCATTTTCAAAAGCACATTATACGAGTAAAAGGAGAAGAAAGAGAACCATGTTGTTGATAAAAAAAAAGCTCTTTCGCTCACACGATGATGATGATAAAACGATTATGATGATGATGATGAAAAGGACGACGACCACACGAAAAGATGATGATCACTATTTTTGCTGCTGCTGTTAAATTGAAAACCGACGACGGACGATTTTGCTGATAATGATGCCAAAGAAGAATCCAACAAAGAAGAAAAAGAAAGACATATTACTCGTCCTCGATTTGAACGGCGTGTTATTTGATCGACGCCGACGGACCAGAAACAGCAATAAGACTAGTAAACCAGAAGAAGAAAAAGAAGAGTTGTCAACGATATTGGGAAATTTTCAAGTGTACAATCGCCCACACCTGGATGGTTTTATAGACTTTTTGTTGGAAAATTTCACATGCGCGGTGTGGTCGAGCGTGCAAAAGCACAATCTGGAAATGCTCGTCGATCACGCCTGGGGAAAGGAGAGGAGGAAGAAGTTGTTGTTCGTGTGGGGACAGGATAAGTGCACGAGCGTCGGGTTTTTCGGCGACGGGTTGAAACCGGTGTTTTTGAAAGAGACGAGGCGGCGAATCTTTTGGACGCACACCAAGATTTTACTCGTGGACGATTCGCCGTATAAAGCTTTGAAGAATCCGCAGTTTACATCCATTCACCCTCGAGAATGGATCGCGTTTGGTGATGGTGACGAAACAAGGAAAAGTGGATATGAAGACGACGATCTCTCTGAAAACGGGAAACTTCGCAGATATTTGGAGAAAGTAGTAGAGGCGAACGATGCGAACGTATCGCTGCCTCGCTTCATACAACAGACGCCGTATAAAAATGAAAACAAAGAAGACGAAGAAGAGGCTGAAAAGTTGGCTCACGTCATGCGTTTATTAAGCGTTGTTTAATTAGAACTTCTCAGAATCGAACAACCTTCTCAACCTTCTTTATTTTTTTCTTCTTCTTCCTTTTCTTGTCTTCTTCTTCTTCTTCTTCTTCTTCTTCGTCCTCATTGCCGTCGTCTAAATCGTCCTCGTCGCCGAGTAGGAACTGTTCTTCGTCGTCTAAATCGTCTCCACCTTTCCTCTTTTTAACTTCATTAGTATTGTCGTCGTTTTCTTTCGATTTCTTCTTCCGTTTGTCGCCTTTACTCTTTTTATTCGGACACTCTTTCGAGAGATGTCCTTCCTCGCCGCATCGCAAACACACGCCTTGTTTCGGACAATCTCTCGCTAAATGGTCCACGCCTTTACAAATTCGACACTGTCCACCGTTGACGTACAACCCGCTCTTATTCTCCGGACAATTCCGCGACAAGTGTCCGACTTTATCGCAGACGAAACACTTGGCAAACGCAAAGTTCGAATTCGGCTCCGTGCAATCTCGCAACGCGTGCTCGCTGCTGCCGCAGTTGTAACAAATCTTCTGCCCTCGGCTGCTGTTCGCATCGCCGCCGTTGTGGTAGCGACAGTCTCGCAACGAGTGCCCGGTTCGTCGGCATCCGAAACAGACCAACTTATTCTTGAATATGCCGCCATCCGCCGCCGCCGGCTTTGCATTTCTTTTGTTCGTATATCCGCCCCCGCCACCGCCGCCGCGAGAATAAGATGCGTTGTTGTTGTTGTTGTTGCCACTAGCGCTCTTCCTGCCGTACTTCTCTCGCTTTTCTCTCGCTCGCGACGACATTCTCAGTGAGACGAGGAGCAAAAGCACGTTTTTATATGTGTTTTAATACTGTGAAACTGTGAAGACGGTTCGAGCTTTTAAGGAGAAAATGCAAAAATAAACACGCGGTGTCTCTCTGTATTACAAGTGCTTTAATTGTATTTGTGTAATCACGATAATGATGATGATGATGATGATGATGATGATGATGATGACTCTGGTGCGCGTAACTCTCCATCTTCGATAGACCAGCCTTCTGGTAAAGGACAGTTGTTGTCGAGGAGGTATTGTACACACTCGGGTTGGTTGTTCTTGTGCGCGTCGCGTACGGCGCAATAGTCCCACGGCGCCTTGGCGGTTTCGTGTAAGTACTTCAAACAGTCTAAGTGGCCGTTCTCGGCCGCAAACCAACACGCATGCACGTTAAATTGATCATACTTACGCTCAACAAGATACTCGAGTATGTGGAGATGACCATTTTGAGCCGCCCAAGCGGAAGTAAGAAAATCCCAAGGCGCTTTGCCTTCTTCGCGTAAGTATTTGAGTACCTCGAGATGACCGTTTTGGGCAGCATGTGCACACGCATACGTATCGATAGGACACTTATTTGCAACGCAATACTTTACCATTTCCAGATTACCTTGACGTGCGGCCGTATCGATCGTCAAATCACTCCACTCACACTCTTTCTCCTCTCGTATCCACTTGAGCAACTCGAGTTTATTCGTTTCAGCAACTGAGTAGCAGAAATATGGTTCGTCTTTGCGCCAGCATATCGGCCACAACGATTTATTCTCCCACACAAACTCCAAAGTCGATATCGAGGACATCTCTTTGACTATGAAAATCTTCTTCAAATCATCCGCACGAGAGGATCTCTTCACCAACGCTCTCGTCTCCGTATTCACCTCGTACAAGAATTTCACATCATTCGCATTCAATCTCGGAAGAATGTGTTGGAAACAAATATCATCGTCATTCACGATCAAACTCCACAAATCTCTCTCCCCGATCCGCCTTTTCTGCGCTCTCGTCCTCGCTCCAGAAGTCATGACGTTTGTCTCGCGACACCAACTTCTCCTCTTCTTCTTCTTCTTTCTCTCAAAGTCTCTTTTTACTACAATGGCGAGATGATTTCTTTTTCGTCAAAGAAGAAAAATTGCCGTTTTTTGATTCCTCGCGAGAGAAAAAGAAGAGAAAAGACAGACGTCTTTTACGTCAAAACAACAAACGTTCCCTCCAAAAACCGTTAGTGCTTTCTCTTCTTTCGCCCGTCGTCCGGGCACCCGCGGTGGTTCGGCGAAACGCTGCTCTTTTCCCTTTTTCCTGACGCGGCGACCGACAAACAACGCGCGGCCGGCGATTAATTGGAGGGCGAGAATCGAGAGACGTCGGTGACTGCGCGCTGTGAAAGAAAATCATGCTCGAAACGAACGGGAAAACCGAAGACGAGAGAAAGAAGAAGAAGAAGAAGAAGAAGAAGAAGAGTTTTGAACAACTCTTATTCGAGGATTGTCCGAACGGATGCGGTGAAGAAAAAGAAGACGAAGATCAGAACAACAGGTATTGCTCGGACGGAGACGAGATGGACGCGAACGCGATCGAGCGGCTTTTTAGAGCGTGCGAGAGAGTGTGTTCTTCGTCCACGTCTGCTAACGTGACGACAGCCTCGACGACGACTTCTTTCGCGGCGAGAAGACAAACGCAGCGCGAACGAACGAGGGAGATTTACGAACGGTTAAAACCGCACTTGGAACGCGTGACGGCCAGAGAAGTTGGGCTGCTGAGGTGGAGAGAAGATTTCGTCGAGACGGAGGAGGAAGAGGATACGACGAGCGGTGACGATACGGAAGAGGAAGAAGAGTTTGCGCGGGACCCGCTGAAATCGCTCTTCGCGAGCATGTTTAAGAGGGCGAAGAAGAAGAAGATGAAGATGAAGAAATCCTCGTCCGTTTCCGCTCAGGCTTTTAACTTTCTACTAGGAGGGAGCAAAGAGGGAGGGAAGCCGCCCGCAGTGTACAGTCAGAGGATTTACGGCGGCGAAGACTTTCAGATATGCACGTTTATCATTCCCAAAGGCATGGAAATCCCTTTGCACAATCACCCGGAAATGACGGTGTTGTCGAAATGTTTATACGGCTCGGCGAGGGTGCAAAAGTATAAATGGGCGGATGGTAAGTACGAAGATACGACAGCGTGTAAACCGAGGGGGTGTCATTTGGTGTCGGATGATGTGATAGTTGCATCGGGCGGTGGGATTCAGGTATGTTCACCGGAAGAGAACATACACAGGATAGTCGCGATTACGGACGTGGCGATATTGGACGTGTTCGTGCCGCCTTACGACGTGAATGGCGATAGAGATTGCACGTATTACGATTTGGACGGAACAGAGAACGAAGAAGCTGAAACTGAAACTGAAACTGAGGAGGAGCTAGAAATAACAGAAATAACACCGGAGAGTTTGTTCACGCTCGTAGAAATTGAGAATTCGCCGTTTGAATGCTTGGCGATGGAGTACAGAGGACTTAAAATCTCCTCCGTGAATAAGTAGTTACATAAAGCACACATAGAAGTCATACGCATAGAAGTCGTCATTGCGCGTTGTACAATAAGATAGAGAAAAACACCTCAAAGAGATACAAACAATAGTAACTAATTTTTTTATTGCATCAAGTCTACGCTATACTCATCCGCTATGATAACGATCGGCACTTGCACCAATGGAACCTCCTCGGGCATGCCTTCTGACGGCGTCCAAGATGAAAATGTCGTCAAGAATTTGGTCAAGAAAATCACGTTCATGGTCGTCGCTAAGTTAATCCCCGGACACTGATGTTGACCCATTCCGCCTGGGAAGAAACGGTCTTCGCTCTTGGAAGCTTCGAGGAACCGCGAAGGATTGAACGCTTTCGGATCGGAGAAGGCGGATTCGTCGAGGAACGCGATGCGCGGGTCCGCGGTTAACACGTAACCGGCAGGAATGTCGTACCCGCAAAACGTCCTATCCGTTGGGTTTACTCTCAACCCACCCGCGGTTTGTGGGTGAAATCTCAACGTTTCCTTGGACACCGCTAACAAATATTTCCCTTTTTGCGCCAACGTGGAGAGCGTCTGTTCTTCTTCTTCTCGCAACGCCCGCGCTTCTTCTTTCGCTTTTTTCAAAACATCCGCGTTTCCTTTATCGCCTAGAATACGTATCGAGTGTCCCATTAACGCAGCTGCCTCGATGTACGAACCCCAAACCATCAAAACGACCGTCACGGCGACACGTTCGTCCGAAAATGTATCGCCAAACTCATCCGTCGCCTCGGAGTACTGTTTTAGAAAGAAATGTTCAGGTGCGTTCAACTTTGCCTCGTCTTTTTTAATTTCCAGATAGTATTCGAGCACGTATTGCGTCAGTTTCTCCAACGCGCTTTCCCCTTTCTTAAACGTCGGGTCAAACTTTCCCAACGACAACAATCCGGCGTTGTACAAATACATTTCCTCTATAATACTATCCTCGGGCACTTTACCCAAAAACAGATAAAACAACGTCTTCAACGCGAACCGCTTGATATCTTTCCCAAGAAACAAGGGCACTTTCCTTTGCTTCAACTTATTTACGAATTCCTCCGTTCGCATCGCGATTTCCGGCACGTACGTTTCCAAAGCCTCTCTTCCCAACACTCTCGAAAAGTTCTTCCGAGTCGCTTTGTGCTTCGCGCCGCTTTGTTTCAACGCGCCGTACTCCGTGTGTAGCTCCCTGAACGTCTCCGGCAACGCCTCATCCGCCGGTAAACTCGCCTCGAACGATTTAAACTCATCCACGGCTTCTTTCGACCCGAACGCGATCGTCGGTTTGAAGAAAAAAGCCGTCTTGAAAATCGGTCCGTACTTCTTCACTCTCGTTTCCACGAAAGCGTTCGAGTCCATCAGATATTCGAGCGTTTCTCGAACGCCAAACAAACCGACTCTCCCGGGAGGCATTTGGGCTTCTCTCCCCGTCTCCTTTCGTAACTTCACCCCTAACGTGTGCAAGAAATCTTCATCGCGAGCATTCGCGTCGTCGTTCACCGCCGCGAACGACGGGACTCCACGGGAAGAATACCTTTTCGGATGATGATGATGATGACGATGACGATGCGTCTGGTGATT
>Ga0255763_1004531_pt1 | contig 11684 bp, 7 predicted proteins | sample 041ome_2_FD_179963 | JGI IMG/M metagenome (GOLD analysis project Ga0255763, IMG submission 179963) | Coastal salt marsh microbial communities from the Groves Creek Marsh, Skidaway Island, Georgia - 041406US metaG (version 2) | ecosystem: Environmental > Aquatic > Marine > Intertidal zone > Salt...
AGGCACAAAAGCTTAAATGACTCATTATTGTCGAACCGTTTGTGGTACTGTTGCGAGTGTGGCCCGGAGGACTGCACCTTGACTGTTTCACAACTGACGGCGATGAACGTGAAGCGGGCGACGAAGCGTGTGGTCGGATCGTCAAAGAAATGTGGGTGCAAGAAGCAGTACGTATTCAGCGAATTAAACTCAGATGTCGTTCGGATTGTTTCGCCGCAGACGGTCAGTGTGGGTGATTTGGTGCGCGTATCGTGGGACCCAGCGGAGTCGCACTCCGACGCTTGCGCTCGCTCCCAGTCGGTGGTGATGATGCGAACAACGCGAGCACAATTGCAGAGGATGGTTGCGGTTCCTATGAGAGGCGCGGCGGGTGATACGGCGTTGACCAGGAAGAGGGGCTGGCACGAGAAGATGGTCGATGAGCACAAACGCAAGGCAAGCAAAGGCGAGCAAATTAGCATTAAGAAGTACCTCTCGTAGATGTTGTAGAAAGTATTTCAGAAAGTGCTTTCCCTTCACCCCAATTATAGTTCTTTTCTGAGTACAATACGTATTTCGTCGACCAATCATGACTCGTCAGTCTCGGAGGGACTCCTCTGAAGGTGCGATATATAAATCTTTCCGCACTATAATGGCCCCAAACACCACTTAATTTGGCCCAGACCACTTAAAATACTCCGGGAGAATATCCCATATTTAAACATTGTTGTCACCATCTTACAAACACCACAAAACTCCCCCGTTTGAGCAAACGAGCGTTATGCGCCGATGTTCTGAGTGCACAATTGAAGGCAAGGAAACAAGTTGAAGTCACAGATACACCGATGAATACTTTGGAAACAGAGAAGGCGCGTAGATGTTTTAAGACGCGGTTTTCATTGTGATTTTCCTGCGTAGTCATCGCACTCATGTTGTGTTGTTGTAGCGCCACACATACAGGTTTTGGTGGCGATAACAGCAACTACTCGACGACGCCCGCCGCTCTCATGCACCTACTGAAATCAGCTGGAGACCGAATTCTATTTGTTGAACCTTACCATGGACTTGGTAATCGTCTGCGAGCGTATGCGTACGCCGCAGCACTGGCTAAAAAGAGTGGTAGAAAGATTGCGGTTGTTTGGATTCCGGACTTGCACGTAACCGCAAAAATGTCAGACTTGTTTGAAGTTTCGTTGATTCCTGTTTTTGACGAGCCGATTTTGCACCATCTCATGCGACTCAGACCGAATACGCTCACGTATGACTACAATGCACCGCACAGAAAGGATGAGCTGCTGCGAGATGTCGGAAAACACCCGATGTACGTCAAATCTGCATACATTCTTCAAAGTCAAACAAAAGTATCAGAGCCAGACATTTCTGCAGAACTTCATTCATTGAGACCAGTCGAAAGTGTGATGGCTAACATGTACAACCAAGGAATGTTTATGCCTTCGCAAGGCCGAATCATAGGTGTGCACGTACGCATGATATCTAATTTGAAAATAGATGTTCCGGGGATAGAGACACTGCCGGACAACCACGACGCAGGCAAGAAAGCGATGGGACCAGTGACGACGAAAAGAAGACGCTGTCATTATAGCTCTTTCTTCGATATTTTGGATGAAGAGTTCATGCGCAACAATACAGCGCAAGTTTTAGTCTCGAGCGATTCTGAAGAGGCTACAACGGCGCTACGACTAAGGTATGGTTCTCGCGTCAAGACACTCACGCACACAGACAACCACTGTGATGGTGCAGCGAGAAGAAGTGTCGAGTGTTTACGCAGTACGCTGGCAGCTTTCATCGTTTTGAGTCGCGTAAGTTCCTCACTAGTTTTATCTGATTGGAGTTCCGCGTCCGAGCTCATCCAGAGGCTTGCTTCTCGCACGGTGCCTCATTTAAATGGATGTCAGTCGTCAATATAGAGCCAAGTACACTGCATGAAAACTGATGACAACTCGATCTCAACGACGAACTCAATACGCTAGCGTACTCAACTTGTTTGAAGATGTGTAAGCGAGAGGAGGATCAGCGTGAAAAGAAACCAAGCGTCCCATCAGTGTTTCGTGGTCAATTATGTGGTCTATCGGCTTGCGAGATTCTGACAACGCAAAGCTACAGCGTGATTCTGCCAATAACTGGCGTCACATTTCGAACTCATATTCCCTTGAGACTTACGACGGTTGGAGTGGCATCTGTATCGAACCAAACGAGCGTTATTGGCAGGGACATCTCCAGAGACGCTGTAAACTTGTTGGGGCTGTGGTTGGCGACAAGAACGAGTTAGTTCTATTCAAGAAGTCTAGTGGTGCCTTCGGTGGAATTGTTGGTGAGAACTATGACAACCACGATAATGCAACTGCTGTGGAGATGTATACCGTTACCTTGCATGAAATACTTCAGTATTTCATCATTTTGCTTCAGCAAAATCAAGCACCAAAAGTAGTACACTACTTCTCACTTGATGTCGAAGGTGCAGAGTCCACGGTCTTGATGCACATGCCGTTTGATAAATATTCTGTGTAAGTTTTGACTATAGAAAGGCCAACCATTGACGTTCTACAAATTCTCACGCAAGAAGGTTACGTCGAGGTCGGCATTCTCGGCAATTTTGGTGATACTATGTTTTTAAGCAGAGCAACACCAAATTTCTACACTGTACTGGAACGTGCTCAACGTAAAATTATGGAACTCGTGCATCCGGAGCACCGAGGCAACTCCACAGCTCTCGCGCCACGCAGAGTCAATACTGAACTAGGTACTATTCGTTGTCCCCATACAGAGCTCAATTCTTGTGGTTCTACCTTGCTGCATTGGAAACATCGGAGCAGAGATGTATAAATCCGATTATATCATACTGAACGATGTTGAGCTTGTATCACCCCCCTTAGCACACATTTCAGTTTACAACAATGATTCTCGGCAATTGAACACGTTTCCTAAACATGTTCATCAAACACAACGGACTCCTCACGCTTGCGTCGGCGACTCGCAACGTACTTTTCGTACACTAACGGTAACGCGTCGCGGGACCCTCGCAAACGTTGTAATTCTAGACCCTGATAAGCCTTGAAGGATGAAAAATTCTCGAGTCATTATTTTCGACAAAATTCACATGAAATCACGCACACCACCGGCGACGCGATCTAGCACGGACGGCGACGAACGACACGGTTTGAAAGCGCGCAAAAAGTTATAAACTATACTCGCGAACCAGCGCTATCGGCGCGGTCGTCATGCCTTGAAACGCGCGCAAAGAAGAAAATTCACGTGTTTTTTGCTGTTTTTTTCGAAATCACGAGTACGAGTACTCGTACAAGTGTAGTTTGAAAGAGAGATAATTTGTATCGATCACAACCCCACTTCTTGATCAGATTTGACGAGTTAATAAGGGGTGCAAGATGTGCATAAGAGTCCACGACTGTATCCAAGATTCGGGTGTGTTTCCTATGTGCTGAAACTTTTTGCTGCGCGAAGCTTGTGAAGTTTCGGCGCGTCCTGATAGCATGAGTACTTTATCACACCCGAGTTCACACGTGTCATCTGAAATGCCGATTTTTTGTGCGTGTGACAAAAAGAGTTCCTCGAAAGAACTCAACGGCTCTAATTCGACCTTGGACAGCCAGAGTATGATATCCGCAGTTGGTGGTGCGACCGTACGCGCAAGCATTGAAGTCATGTGTTTTTCCTTCGTAAAGAGACTGTCGTGAAGAGACTTAACCGAAGGATTGTTCCCTTGCAACAAAAATAACGAGTGCTCATTCAAGTGCAACCATGTCAAAAAGTGCAACAGTTCCACCGGTTGATCTCGTACTTCTAGCTGAGTCACGATCACAATATTTTTACGCATGTCATGAAGTAGGTCCTGTCGCCAACTCCAGAAGTGCAAATTATTGTACAGACCATACGACTTTAGTTCATTGAGTGCTTCGCTCACACATGATGATCCATTCGTGTCAGATCGTCTGTTATGACTGTCTGTTCGAGCGAGGTAGACTTCAAAGGGCATTTCAATGTTAAAGAACACTCCACCTTTGATGGCCACACTGTACCAAAATTTCCAGTCACAGCATGCTGGAGCTGGTTTGAGCGACGTGCCTAAGCAGTTTGCGAAGTATCCGTGGTCGCCATGGACTGACCGGCGGTAAACTGGAGTATTGTGCGGATAATTTTGTGGCTCTAAATATGCGCCGCCCCCAGGTTTGGTTTTTACGAACGAAGATGCAGAGTATGGGCCAGATTGACTGTGCCAAATTGGTCTCTTCAGTCTATGGCAGGCGTTCCAATCCTCGTTATCAACATGTGAGACGTATACTGCTGACGAAACAACATCAATATCCGGATTACTTTGTAACAACGTTGTTTTAATCGACAAAGCAGAGCGATGCTTGCGGTCATCAACATTCCAGTTCGTCAAAAAAACACCACTCGTGAACTTCTGGATCAGAAGATCCCATGTCTCGTAAAGGCCACGGTCTGCACGAAGCAATACTGTACGCACAGACAAGTGCTTGTTCGCACCGCGCTGTCTGAGTGATTTCATCATTCGGGTTCGGAAGTGCGAGAGTACAGATGCATCAGCGCTCGCAATCACCAACTCCCATGGCAAAGTAAAGTCTTGCATAGCGACGTCCTTCGTGTACGAAGACACATACACCTTTTCTCGTTCGTTCCCAAGAAGACTAACATACACAGAAAGGACTATTGAACTTTTCGGTGCAAAGTTACATTCTTGGATTGCAAGACTCCTCTGTGGATAAACAGTGCAAGTGAAAGGGCGGTGTTGTGCCGGAGGTTTCTCTCTCTCTGTGACACTGCGTTGTAATGCAATGTCTCCTTTACAGCGTATGAATGAGTTAAGCTTAATGTTTGTCGAAAGTTCTTTACTTCTTAGAGAGAATGATATATCTCGCAATTTCGTTACTGCACGCAAGTACTGCTTGCGGTCGAACAACAATTTTAGCACGACATCATTGAAGTTTCTACCACCAGAAGCCACAAATAAAGTCATACATTCGGCGTCGCATGGAAATCCCGTAATAGCGTTTGCAGTTGTAACAAAAGGCAGCTGAAGTTCGATGCTTTTGAATATTTTACTACTTATGCCAGTACTTTTGGTAATTGAAGGTGCGAGAAGAAGGTCAGCCGTATGCATGTGCTCATCGAGAGAGTCCACCTCGCCCTCAACTCGAACATCGAATCCTTGAGCAATCAGTGACATTACTACTGGTTCTTTACGCCACCTACGGTCGCCGAAAATTCGTAGAGTTGAATGTTGGCTCCATAAATTATCTTTGTTGAAAATCGTGGGGAGGTACATCTCATATGCTCGCTGATTCCCCGGATGAGTTATTCCGAAGATAACTAAATTGAAGCGATCTTTTGGATACCGCATGAGGCGCCGTTGCGCACTTTTCATTCGTTTGGAAAAAGCCTTATTGGGATCGTTACGCAAGATAAATGGAATGAACGTGAAAGTTTCATTGAAACGCCCCACATGAACACATTTTTTCATAGCATAGTTCATATCTTGCTCTGTGACGAAAACTTTCAGCGTTTCCGGTAGGCACCACACTCGAAGTTCCTGTCTGTGATTATCCCTAAAAGACTCATCCACGCCATGCTTGATAGTTTGATGCGAACGTTCTGAGTGTATATCAACTGTGTCAACGATGTGTATGAACTTGTTTCTCATTGAATTCTGTATACCATGTACTACTAAAGGTATTGTAAGTTCGCCAGGTGAGTACATGTTCCAAAACCACATAGTTGATATCACGATGCCATAAAGTGAGGATTGACTCGCAAATCTTTTCAACTGCATATTGTCAGCAAAGACGCTCACTGTTGCGCCGCCGATGACAAAGTTGGTATCTGTTGGAATGTTTCGCCTTATGTACAGATCGGGTTTGAGTCCTTCGCGAATTAATACTCGCATGAATTCGAACAGTCGCACGTTACCTCCTTGGTTTGGCGTCGGTAACATTTCATGAATACATGCGATTCGTCGCACTTCAAGACTACGGACGGACTGGCCAATTGAGTTGTAGTCGAGCGTAGCATGTGCTACCAGATTCTTGATTAACATCCAAAACAAGGACATAAGTGAAACGAGAATACATATTTTGAGAAACCGACGTACTTTTCGCGGCGAACTCTGAACGGCCATCGTTCGGCAAACTTTGCCAGAGCGCTGTGTGCGCATACGTCGCTTTGTGAAGGATCGGAGAAATACACACACCCTCTCACCAAGTGGCCTTCAGACTACAACTTCCAACGTCTATGTGCCCAGCCCTGATCGAGACGTCGAGTTGTGTTTATGTTCGATTAATAAACACAGGAAGCTGGGCAATGTTTCCCAAGGACTGCACAGAGATTAATTAAATAAGGTACTCCCGGGTGTTGCGATGTAGAATTTTCGCCCGACGAGGGGGCGCGCGCGACGGGCGCTTCATCGCGACGCGTGCGCGCGCGACGCGGCACGGCGCGGCGCGGAACGTGTTGTAATGTGACGAAAGCGCACCGAATAACGTTTTCCGCGAGTTTCCGCGCGAACGATGCGTCGTCAACGAGCTCCAAGGAGCGAAGAAGCGACGAATGAGAGGATTGAAGCATTCAAGGCGGCGCTGAAACGCGCGAGTGAAGAGCGCGCCGAGGCTCTGGCGGCGAAGGAGAGTGCAGAGAACGAGTGTCAAAGGCAATTTACTCGACTCACGCAGGAAATTAAGAGAAACGAAAATAGGATACACGAGTTACTCCGGCAGAATGTCGAGTTGGAGCTGAAGTACGTGCGCGGCGACGGCGCGTTCGACGCGGTTGTCGAACGAATTAAGGAGGGCATGCGAGAGGATATTCGAACGCGGCGAGGTGTCCACGGTATCATCGATCGAAGAGCTTGCACCGATCCGAGTGTTCTGCAGGGTCACGATGACGTCGAGGCGTGGTTGGCGGCGAGACCGAACGTGTTGGTACGACTCATGAACGCGTGCACGGTGGATTTGATCCCGCACGAAGACGTTGACAAGGAAGAATTTAAGCGCAAGCACCAACTTTTCATCACCGTCGCGATCGCCGCGATGTACAAGAGCGCCCACGACCACGCACATTTCGCGCTAGGTTACGTGGCGAGCATGTTCGTCTACGCGAAGACGGGCTCGAAGACGGCGGTCACCGCTCTCTCGAAAATGTTTCCGGGTGCGCGGTGCACGTGGACCATAAATCGCCTGTGGCGTTCGATCATGGAAAAGACGAAAAATTTCGTGAGCGCGTGTCCACCGCGCGCGAACGTAATTTTTGGTCACGATAACGTCGCGAAAGGCAACTACAAGGGCGCGCGAACAAGCAGGTGGTCGTCTGCTTCACACGTGATATCGATCGTGACGAATCGATGCGTCGCAATCTTGAAGACCCCGACCGGTCGAGAGCAAGATTTGCGATTCGTTCAGAACGATCGCGAGTGCTCGCCAGAGTTATGGCGCAACCTCGCAGACACTCCGAGTGATATAATGACGGTGAGAACCGACGTTGAACCGGGCGAGTCCAACTCCGAGGCGGACTTGTTGAGACGTCACGTCGACGCGCTCGTGCGCTGGAATTTGAAATGGTATAGAAAAAGACGTTTTACGGACGTAAACGCCAACGCTTCGCGCGAAGGAGAGGAGGCGGGCGGTGCACGGGGAGGAGAAGGCGGTGCGTCGACGAGCGTGGAGCCTCGCCGCCAACCATCCGAGATCAAAAAGTGGTGTCCGAGGTGCCGGAAAGAGTACGATTTGCGCGAAAAGATGTGTACCGTGTGTTTCAGACAACCACTCGTGAGCGTGCGCGAAGCGAAAAAGCGCGCGCGGTGGTTGGGCGATCCGATCGAGACGAAATTCACAGAGCGCTCTCGTACGAGGGCGACGAGCGAGCAAGCCTCAATAGTCGCGGAAACGTTACAAGCGCAGGAATTCGAGACGGAAGGGTTTCAAGGAGACGACTTTCACATGCTTTGGCGCGAAGATGTCGCAATCGGATCACACACCGATAAGCATTCCTCGTTTACGTTGTTGCCCGTGGAAAATCTCAACCCGGGCATTACCGAGAACAAGCGCGCGTTGATCGACATCGCGCTGAAAGAAGCGCGCGTGCTCGGTCACTCCGAAGAATTTCATCGAAGATGGGTCTTTGTATTAACAGATCTCGGGGCGGCAACCAGGGATGTGAATCTTCCGAAGGAAGTACATCCTCTCGCTCCCCTCGGTCACGAGGAGGCGATGTACATTCGAGTCGCTTCAAAAATTGTCGTCGCGTTGCTAGAACCGGAATTTTTGGGTATAATTCCCACGTACAAATCACATCGTGGTGTAGAGATGTTGGCCGACGCTGCAGACCTGCACAAGTGTATGCAACTGCTCCGGACGCTCAATCGCGTCTTCACGGCGGCTTTCGCTAGAGAGTGCGCCACGTGTCTACAGCTCGACTCTATCGAAGACTTAGGTCGGGATCAGTTCATTAGATGGTTACGCGAGGATACTTTGGACTCAAAGTTTACATTTTTTCGAGACTTCTTTGTGCTAGAAACGCTACCGACGCTTCTCGCGTTCAGAAGTGGATTACGCTACAACAACGCAAGAATGATCAGCGCGGCGCGCAAGCTGCTATGTCCTTTCATAGCCGCGCGTGGAGCCATTCATTACTACAAATTCATCATAACAGACACGATTAGAACTGAATTCCAATGCCATCCGACTGTCAGAGCCATCATAGAGTACTTCAGGACCTACAAAGGTCAGTCTTGGGACTACAAATTAGAAGAGGGAAACGCGCTCGTCAAGAGTTCATCGAACAATGGCCACAAAGTCTCGTACAAGAGGTGTCAGAATGTGGTGATCATCATCGCCGTTTCGCAATCGCACGCCGCGGTCGCATTTTCTCGCGCGTCGCCCCCTCGCGCGTCCCGAGCGACCGTCCAGACGCCGCGCGAACGATCATTCACCGATACAAACCCATCGCCCGCGCGCATCTTCACCGCGCTCGCGCTCTCGTTCGCGCGCGTTCGAGCCATCGCGCGCGCGCCTTCGCACGCACCGTTATCGCGCGCACCGCATGGTCGCGTCGTCGTCGCGACGCGCGTCGACGCGCGTCGGAGTGGCGGTCTTCAGTCGCGGCGGCGGCACATCGCGACGACTCGACGCGACGCGACGCGACGCGACGCGCACGACCCGCGAGACGACCGCGCGCGACCGCTCGAGATCGAGCGCGCGACGTCCGTCACCAGTCCTCACCGTCGCGAGCGCGTCGAACGCGAGCGAACGCGCGAGGCGCGAGTGGCGGCGGCATGGGTGGCGGCGGCGAAGCGAAAAAGGCGAAAAAGGAAAAGCGCGCGAAGCGCGACGGCGACGACGGCGAAAGGAAGAAGAAGGCGAAGAAGAGTAAAAAGACCGACGCGGGAGCGGGCGATGCGGACGATTCGAGCGGGCGCGAAACGCGCGAGGAGGAGGCGGTGGAGAGAATCGAAGCGGCGGTGGATGGAATACTGAGCGAGACGACGTTCGAGTCGCTCGAGTTGAGCGCGCCGACGATGAAAGGGATCGAACAGATGGGATTTAAGACGATGACCGAGGTGCAAGCGCGGTGTGTGCCGCCGTTGCTGGCCGGGAAGGATGTGTTGGGGGCGGCGCGGACGGGGAGCGGAAAGACGCTGGCGTTTTTGGTGCCGAGCGTGGAGTTGTTGTACCACGCAAAGTTCATGCCGAGAAATGGGACGGGAGTGATGGTGCTGTCGCCCACGCGTGAATTGGCGCTGCAGATTTACAACGTCGCGCAACAGCTGATGGAGAAGCACTCGCAGACGCACGGATTAATCATCGGAGGCGCGAATCGACGCGCCGAAGCCGAACGCTTGATCAAGGGCGTCAACTTGCTCGTCGCCACGCCTGGACGGTTGCTGGATCACATGCAGAACACTCGTGGATTCACGTTTAGCTCGCTCAAGGTGTTTGTCATGGACGAAGCCGATCGCATGCTCGATATCGGGTTCGAGGAGGAGATGCGAACCATCGTGAAAATGTTGCCAAAGGAGCGGCAGACGATGCTGTTTAGCGCGACGCAAACCACAAAGGTTGAAGATTTGGCGCGCTTGTCGTTGAAGAGTCCGATTTACATCGGCGTCGACGACTCGCGCGCGGTGTCCACCGCCACGGGCGTCGAGCAAGGGTACTGCGTCGTCCCGAGCGAGCAAAGGTTTTTGCTCTTGTTTACGTTTTTGAAGAAGAACTTGAAGAAGAAAATTATGGTTTTCTTTTCGTCGTGTAACTCGGTCAAGTATCACGCCGAATTATTGAATTATATCGACATTCCTGTGAGCGACATTCACGGCAAGCAAAAGCAACAGCGAAGAACGACGACGTTCTTTGAGTTTTGCAAAGCCGACCGCGGCGTTTTGTTGTGCACCGACGTCGCGGCGAGAGGCTTGGACATCCCCGCGGTGGATTGGATCATTCAGTACGATCCTCCAGACGACCCAAAGGAGTACATTCATCGCGTCGGGCGCACGGCGCGAGGGACGGACGGAAAAGGACGCGCATTGCTCTTCTTGATTCCAGAAGAGTTGTCGTTTTTAAAGTATCTCAAGTCGGCGAAGGTGCCGCTCAACGAGTACGAGTTCCCGACGAAAAAAATCGCCAACGTGCAGAGTCAGCTGGAGAAACTGGTGGAGAAAAATTATTACTTGCACACCAGCGCGCGCGACGCCTATCGAGCGTACATTCTGGCCTACAACTCGCACACGCTCAAGGATGTGTACAACGTGCACGCGCTCGACCTCAACGCCGTGGCGAGCTCGTTCGGTTTCCACAAACCTCCCAAGGTCCAACTCAACCTGGACTCCAAGGCGAGCAAAGGGCGCACGAAATCACGAGGCGACGGCGGTCCGGGAAGCGATTACCGTCGCCAGAAAGGCACCGGTCACAATTTTAGCGCGGAAAATCCATACGGTAAAAAGGATTCGAGCGATTCGCGTCAATTCGTACGCATGTAGTAGCCCGCGTATCACTAGCGATCAAAGACACCAATCACTCAGTATTCATCACTCTCGTTTTACAAACTCACTTATCCATCGGTTCCAGCGCGACGGGCGTCGCGCTCCCCTCTCGCGGCCACGCCTTCATGCGCGCCTTCGTCGCGTCTTCCCACTCCTTCGTCATCGTCGACGGCAACGGATCGCCTGCTCGCGCGCGTGCGCGCCCATCGTCAGTCCCCACCCCCTCCCGCGCGCTCGCGTCGATCGACCCTCCGCGCGCGCTCGCGCGCGTCCGTTCGCCCGTTCGTAGGGTCGCGCCTCGACCCCCCTCGATCGCGCGCGCGCGCCCGTTCGCGTCGCCCTCGCCGCGTCGCGCACCTCCGAACACTTTCGCGACGTTCACGGCGTAATACGTCACCCCCGCCGCGCCGCACAGCGCCGCCGTGGCGCTCGCCACCTGCGCGATCGACGCGCTCGTCATGGCGCGGCGTCGCGGTGTGGCGTCGCGCGCGGCGTCGTGCTCGAGTCGTCACGTATTTAAGGACTCTTCTTGGGTCGCGAACGGTCGATCGTCGTCGCGGCGTCGTGCTCGAGTCGTCACGTATTTAAGGACTCTTCTTGGGTCGCGAACGGTCGATCGTCGTCGCGGCGTCGTGCTCGAGTCGTCACGTATTTAAGGACTCTTCTTGGGTCGCGAACGGTC
>Ga0255763_1004533_pt1 | contig 11677 bp, 7 predicted proteins | sample 041ome_2_FD_179963 | JGI IMG/M metagenome (GOLD analysis project Ga0255763, IMG submission 179963) | Coastal salt marsh microbial communities from the Groves Creek Marsh, Skidaway Island, Georgia - 041406US metaG (version 2) | ecosystem: Environmental > Aquatic > Marine > Intertidal zone > Salt...
TCGCCAACATGGGTTCAAACGGTGAGTGTTGGTGTCAATATCACGACGGTTCAGTCACGGAAATCGTAGCGACCAATGATGAAAACGAGTGGATGTCGTGTCTTTTGACTTCTTCTCCCGATCCAATTCCAGAAGACGCGAGTTTGCAAACGTTTGTGGATGAGTGTTTAGTCGAAGCTCAAGGAACTGGGGAGTGCACTGAGTGGGCGTCCGGTAATAATTACGGGACGATGCCAAATTGGGATACGAGTTTGGTGACGGATATGAGCAGTACGTTTCAAGGTCACGGTCAATTTGACGGCAACGTATCGGGATGGAACACAGGAAAAGTGACGAATATGTATAAGATGTTTTATTCCGCTTCTGCTTTCAACCAAGACATTGGGAGTTGGAATACAGAAAAAGTGACGAATATGGGATGGATGTTTACTAACGCTTTTGCGTTCAACCAAGACATCGGGACAAAATCAGATGGGAGTTGGAACACATCGCAAGTGACGAATATGGTATATATGTTTTATTTCGCTTCTGCGTTCAACCAAGATATTGGAAGTTGGAATACAGAAAAAGTTACGAATATGGAATGGATGTTTGCTTTCGCTTCTGCGTTCAACCAAGACATTGGAAGTTGGAACACAGCGCAAGTGACGAAAATGGAACAAATGTTTCGTCACGCTTATTCGTTCAACTATGACATTTCCTCGTGGACTGGAACGGCGGCGACGACGGCGCAGGTAGGAATGTTTGAGGTAGCTACGGCGTTCCAAGACAAATTCCTGTGCACGGACGCCAACAAGGGCCCTGCGAGTTCGTGCGTTTTGAGGCAAAGCTAAAAAAGGAAATAAAAATAGTGCAGAAGATAAAGGAGAGGAAGAAGTGCGTTGTACGTGTCTCGATTGCGGCGCGCATGCGCATTTAGTATGTTTAGCCAAGAGTATACATATTACAAACTAGTTACCTAGCTACGCTTGATTTTAGAGAACGACGACGTTATATCTGCGCCGTTCTTTTATTTTAAAATTTTTTTCTTTCTGCTCAATCTGCTCAATCTGCTCAATTGAGCAGAAAGTGAACACCCATAGCATATTCCACTCTTTCCGATCAAACGACTCTATAAAAATAGATCCATATCAATTTTTGCCAAAAAAAAAAAGCAGAGAAAAAGAAAGTGACGACGACGACAATGACGACGGCGACAACTCACCAGCGACACGCGACGATCGCGCACGAGTGGCTGTTGAAGAGCGTCGAAATCATTCTTTCCTCGCGTCGTGGCGGTAATTCAAGCGCCACTCCTTCCACCGTCGGAAAGACGGACAAGAAGAAGAAAAAGATAAAGAAAAAAAAGGACACTCGAAGTTGGTGGTTCAATTTAGAGCCAACGAATTTTCTCCTCGCTGATAAAAACGAGCAGGTTGAGTGCAACGGTATGGACGAAGAAGAAGGTGAAGGAGACGATGAAGATGGTGGAGATGCAGATGCATTCGCATTCGACTCGATACGAAAGCAACTCGAGCCGTGGAGATTGAACGATAACGAACTTGGATTCAATCCAACTCCTCTGGTCGTTGATATCTTCCACTGCCACGACAACGACGAAAAAGAACAAAAACAAGAAAAGGAAAATGAAGAAGCATTTTTAGTCGAACGATGGGTGTTGTCGGTAGATCCTTTGATCGCATCTGATGGAGCATGCGCCTCGAAACCGTCCCACGAAACTTCTATTATGTACAAAAAGGCTGTAATTCAAACTCGCGTATTGATTTCGTTACTTCGGTCGCTTCCGGCGCATCGCTTGCAGCGGCGCGCGAGGTTGCAGTTACGTGCCGACGCTGGTAAAATGTTTCATAAACTCTACGCAACAACAACGTCGGATTGTAAGCCGAAGAATATCAATGGAGAAAATTTCGTGTGGCGAACGTTTATGTTTTCAAAAATAGACACAAAGGTCGGTTCAATGCACGCCAGATGTTTCTTCCTCGACGAGTACAGCTTGAACGAGTCGAGAAAAGTGCCAGGGATGTCTTGTAGGAATGGGAGTGCGTCGTCATCGTCGTCGTTAGCGGCGGCGGCGGCATTGGCTGTCACTGCTGACGTCAGTGTGTCTCCACACAAAACTGAAGAGAGAAAAGACGTACAACAACAAAAGACAAAAGTGAAAGGCTTATTGACGACGGAATTGGCTAAGTGCGAAAAAAATCTCTCGAAAGGAGACGGAGCGATTGCTGTCGATACGAGCCAAAAAAGTAAACCATCAAAGAATTTTGTTCCAGTTAATGCCTCTTCGGCTCCATCAAATCTTTTCGATGCAATTCGATCGCGAACAGAAACGTGCGCGGCTGATGTTCCAGATACGTCGGTGGCGTTGCTCCCGTCGATGAAAGCCTCCTCTTTTGGAAGAGAAAGTCCAAATTTTAACTTCCAACAAATTATCTCGCCGTACGGTTCCCCGGCAGTGCACCTCGAACCTCCCGAACAAGCTCGCACATTAGTAGTATCGCCAAGAATAGCCACATTTTCGTCGAATTCTGGTGGGAAAACGAGTATTGCGCAAGAAAACGAGAACGAAGACGATCTGTTCGCTTTGGACGAAGACGTGTCTCAAGCCGCATCGTTTGAAAAAACGAAGAACACAGACATGGAGATTGGCGCGCTAGTTCGAATGTTGAAAGATGCACCTGGTTTGTGCCCGCTCGATTCTTCTAACACGTTTGAAGACGCGCAAGAACGATTGGAAGCCTTCAAAGTTAAAATGAAGAATTCGTCCTCGTCTGCAGAGGAGGACGAAAGGTAGACATTATTATAGAATAGACCTCATACACATTTCTACATTTTCTCTACGTACAACCAACCGCCACGGAAAAAAAATTCTGTCTTTGTTATTTCTTGCAAAATATTCACGCGGTCAACGCGCGCACTACATCATCGAGAGCCTGAAAATAATGATTCTTAACGACAACGATGATGAAGACTGTAATATTATCATAATCAACAGCAACAACAGCGCGAAGGATAGAGCATCGTCGAGAGAAGAAGAAGGCGTATCCGAGACGACTGAAATCGCAGAGAAGGTAAAAGACGCCGTACTTCAACTGTATTTCTCGAGTGGAAAAATCACAAAGAATGGGAAACCGGAGAAGCAAAAGAACGAATTTACTCTTCTCGCGGGTTTTGTCGTTGAAGAGATGTGTGAGAAGGAGTGCGAGAAGACGTCCTCCTCGTTCAGATGTGTCGCGCTGGGTACGGGAACAAAATGTATTCCAAATGCAAAACGGAGGAAAGACGGGTGCGTTCTGTGCGACTCGCACGCGGAGGTTATCGCCAGACGAGCGTTGGTGAAATGGATCCACGAGGAGATATCAAAGGCGTCGACGTCGACGATAGTCGCACCATCACAGAAGTCTGTTTTTATTCGCGACGCGCAAACGGAGATGTTTCAGCTCAAAGGGAATGTGAAACTGCATTTTTTCATTTCTCAACCGCCGTGCGGCGACGCGTCTGTTTTCTCGGCCAAAGTACGAAAAGAGAAAGAAGGAGAAAAAGAAGAAGAAAGAAACTCGACAGTTCGGGGAGAAGTGAGAGGGAAAGGATTGAAGCGGAGGAAAACGGGTGGCGTAACGAACGGACAACCTGGCGTGACTGGCGCTAAAGTGGTTGCTTTAAGCGACGACGCCGAGGATGGTGCGAGATACAAAGTAGACGCAGAATTTGGCGTTTCAGAACAAGAAACGAGCAGATGTAGAATTAAGCCCGGTCGCGGAGACTTGACGTCTTCAATGTCGTGTTCGGATAAGATAGCGAAATGGATCATGCTAGGCTTCCAAGGTACGTTGTTATCGTTAGTACTATCGCATCCGATGCGTATGAGTACGATTACAATCGGTTTGAACGCAGGGAAAGGCGACGATATCGAGCGCATTGCTTTGTCGTCTCGTCGAGCCTTCATAGACCGCGTACCCGTATCTCTCAGAGATAAATTCTTAAACTCGGAAGGTCTACCAAGAGTAATTGTTATTAATCTATCGACAGATTTTAGCGAAGAAGAACAGTATTTGCAAAGCTTTTCCTCGGCGACTCGCGGCGAAGAAAGAGTGAGTTGTCCAACGTCGATAAATTGGTTTGAAAATTGCGAGAAGCAAGAAGTCACCGTCGGGGCCACGGGATTTAAAGCGGGCGCACCGCGACCACCTTCAGAGGCGTCTTTAGCTCTTTCGAGCAATCTTTGGAAGAAGCACGTATCCCGCCTCTCGCGACGAGCTTTGGTGAGAGATTTTATGGAGAAAGTAGTTGTTCCGACTACTTTTCGCGCGACTTTAGCAAAAATCGAATCGTATCAGGCGTTAAAGACGTACGCTGGAAAGCAGGGCAACTATGGATTGCATCGCACGATGTTTCTGAACGCGGAAGCTTTTCGAGACTGGACGAAAAAAGAAGACGCTTTGTCACTATTTACAATTCAGGAAATATAAGGTGTTCTCCAAAAATAATCCGCTAGAGCTTGTTTTGTTCCTCGACGATATTCTCTATCAGTTTGCACTTTCGCTTAAATTGTCCCAGCAAAGCGTTTTCCCCTTCGATGGGAATTTCCACCAAGACGCTCCCTTTCCCTTCGTTCATTCGCACGCGCACGCCGTCGCAGCACATGTAATACATTTCTTGCGTCTCTCTTCGAATGCGGCATCCTCTCTCTTCTTCCGACATTAACCTCCCCTGTAAAGCCTCGAGAATGCGATGCCCCGCCTTGGCATTCTTCGCTCGGAATCGTCTGCACAGATGGTCCTCGTCGTCTGCTCCTCGTTCTCTTCCCACCGTCCATCCCTCGCAGTATTTCTCCAACTGTTTAAACGTGGGGTTCGGTATCAAATCCGTCTCGTCGTCTTCGTTCCTCGTGAAGACGCCTTGCACGGGAATGAACGCCAACGCCGCGAGTCGAGTTGTTTGCTTTTTCATATTCATATTCATGTTCGTGTTCGTTGTTGTTTGCGTTCTTCCACGAGGAGAGGATTCCATCCTCGTCATCCTTTTTTTTTCCAAAAAAGAGCGAGAGTGAAGATGGCTGAAAAAAAAAGAAGTCGTCGAGCTCGACGAGGCGGAGAAAGAAGAAGTAGGAGATTGCGATGCGCGAACAGTTGTTGTTGTTGTTGTTGTTGTTGTTGTTGTTGTTGTTGTTGTTATCGCGGCTGTCGTTGAGAGCATCGTCGTTGTCATCGTCCGCTTCTTCTTCTTTTTTTTGCCGGTTATTTTTTTGTGTTTTTTTTTTTTGGGTGTGAAAAACGCCGTGGTTTTTAAAAAGTAAACAGAAAAAGAGAGATGATTGGGGAGCCCCCAGCATGCCCAGGTGCCAGGGGAGAAGTTGTGAGCGAAGAAGAAGAAATAATCGTTTTCACATCATCAAATCACTCCTTATTCTTCTTATTAATCTTCGTGTCGTGAAAAGACAGCGGGAAGAGCTAAAAGCCTGCGCTTTGTGACAGAAAACAATCGATCGAGAGACGACATTAATTATAAGCGTTGAGAGAAGGAGAGACCGATGGACGGCAGCGACGCGGCGAAGGATCAGGCGGCTTACTGGGCCGAAGTCGAACTCGTGAGGAGGCGCAACGAGTTGGAGAAAATCGAACAGGACAAACAACGCGTAAAGCTGTTAAAAGAAGAAGTGTTGACGAAAAGAGGGAGAAATTTACTCGTCTTTCACTGCGGCGGAAGCAAGTATTTGAAATTCGGAAGAGCGAGCGAGGAAAGACCTTTCGTCTTTGAGCACGTGTGCGCGTACCAATCGACCGCTCGGCACAGAGGCGGTACGAAGAAAGGAAAAGAACAAGCACAAGAACGACGAGGGAAGAGAACTTTGAGAGAAGTGTACGTCGGCGATAACGAAAAGGCTTTTAGAGCTTCTCTGGAAAAAGAAACGACGACGACGACGACGACGACGACGACGACGACGGTAAAAGATGATCATGATCACGAGAAGAAGAAGAAAAAGACGAAGAAGAAAAGCCAGAACGAAAACGACGCGGACGACGACGGCGACGACGACGACGACGACGAAACATTTGGTGCGGTTGAAGTAAAGAGGACGAAAGAGGAGGAAGAGAAGGAGAAAGAAACGAAAGATGACTTTGGTCGAAAACTTCATTCTCCTCGACATCGCCTCGTCGATTGGAAATTCGGAAAAGAGGCTTTAGAAATGTACGAGGAAGATGACGACGATTGGGAACTGGTCTTTCCATTCAGGAAAGGGAAACTCGTTGCTTCAGAGACTGTTTTAGAAAATTGTTGGCGAGACGCGCTGGAGAAGGCTGGATTTTCCAGTAAGCGCATTCGTGAAAAAATGGACGTATTAGTCATAGCTTCACCGCTTTGCTCGCGAGAAGATATCGAAACCATGGCGCGGACGTTGCTCGTCGGTTTGAATTTTCGCTCCATCTGCGTTCATGGCGAATCTACGTGCGCGTACTTTTCGTTGGGTTCGAGGAATCAAAAAGTTACGTGCGTCGTTGACATTGGCGCGCAAAAAATAACCGCTGAATGTGTGGATAGCTCGGGGTGTCCGATACCGAACTCACTTGTAGCATTGCCATATGGTTACGAACACATGAGTCTTTGTAACGTTGCGGCAAATCGATCGTGCGGAACATGGATGGAGAAGTTGAACGGGGGAATTGGAGCGTACGAGTGGTTTGAAAACGTTCTCGCGTTTTCGCGAGATACCATAACCTGCGATAACGACGTACGTTACGAGGATCGTGTTGTTCGATTTAAACATAGTGGTAAGTTGTACGAAAGTAGCTCGTGTTCGAAGGCTTTAGCTTTTGCCTCTGACGCGCTTTTTGAACCGGAACGAATCAAATTTAAAGGGCCTTTCACCGGCGCCGGCGGTTTTTGGGACGACGAGAAAGTTGGCATAGATGAGGACGAGGACAATGGTGGCGGCGGCGGTGGCGGCGGTCGCGGTGGCGACGACGAGGACGACAATAGAGAAAAGGACGACGAGGACGATGATTACAACGACGCAGAGAGGAAAGGAAGCATAGCTACTTCCATTGGTACGTTTATTTTACCCTCCGCTCTGTCGCGGGAGGAAGACTCGTTGGTTAATAAGTCGAATCGCGAAGAAGAAAAAGAGGAAGAAGAAGAAGAAGGAAAAGAAAAAAGAAGGGAAAAAGAAGATGGCGAGAAGAAGGAATCGATGCGAAAAAGTAGACCGGACCGCGAAGTCGTTGGGCTACACGAGGCTATCGTTGCGAGTTGTCTCAGTTGTGAGTTACCAATGCAAAAGTGCGAAGCATTACAGAATATTTTACTCGTCGGCGGCGGCGCCGAAATACCCGAGATTGAAGAGGTCATCGAGGGTAGAATTTCTTCTACATTATCGTTCATTATTTCTAGCATGGAGGACGATGAGCTTGCCACACATTTGCGCTCAATCACGCCGATCGTGCTCGATCACCGCGCTGGAACGGTGTACTCGGAAGCGACGTGGTCGGGCGGGTGCATTCTCGGATGTTTAGACGACTCGAGAGGGAACAAGGAATGGCTTTCCCAAGACGTTTTCCAAAACCGCTTGAAAGTTGGAGATGCATCGAAAATTGAGAGCTGGGTCGGTGGAAATGGTGGGTTCGAGTTGAACGGATTATTCCGTTACTACTCGTCTTCTTTCTCCTCCTATTAGTTGGGTTGAAAGAGAACTGCTCTCTTTTTTACGTTTTTATTTAATAAAAAATAACAAAACACTTGATGCAAATATTGTTGTGTAATTTGTATATTTCGCAAAACCAGATATATTTCTACAAGAACCGCTCTTTTGAACACGCTAAGACGATGATTCCATCTCGCGTTCGCGTTCGACGACGCCTACTAAAGCTGCACCGCCAAAGTATAAACTCATGAGAGGAATGGCGAGAAGCATTTGCGTGAAAGGATCCGTCGAAGGAGTGAGCACCGCGGCGGCAATCACGGAACCAACGATGACGAATTTCCATGCCGAGAGCATTTGTTTCGAGCTCACGATACCGGTTTGTCCCAACAGCAACTGAATGACTGGGACTTGGAAAGAAAGACCGGTTGAAAATAAGAGCACGAGCACGAACTCAAAGTATTGATCGATGGACCATAAACTTTCTACCGCCCCATCCGCGTACCCGACAAAAAACTTTAACGCCGCCGGAGTCAAGATCAAATACGCGAAATAAATGCCTATATAAAACAGAACTGAGGAACCGAGGACAATAGGTCCAAGTATTTTCCGTTCTTTCTTCGTCAACCCGGGTAAGACATACGCGATGATCTCGTATAGGACAACCGGTGCGGCTAACAAAATGCCCGTATATCCAGCAACTTTAACCGTGGTAAAGAAATACTCTCCTGGACCGAGTTGCAAAAAACGAACTCCCATATCGCTGACTGGTTTTTCGAGAAATATGACTAAATCTTTCGCGAAGCAAAAGCAGAGCAAAATACACGCGGCGACTGCTCCGGATGAAACGAGCGCTCTATCGCGAAGCTCTTCCAAGTGTTCCCAGATAGACATCTCCACGTCATCTGGAAGCTCTTCTTCTCCTGGATACAGGAAAGATCGAACTGTTTCTTTTTGCGTTTGTTCGTCGGGCAATGACAAAGCGGCCGATGACAACGGCGATGATGACGGTTGTGATTGAGATGTTGAGGAAGAGGAGGAGGAGGTTGAGGACTCTAATCCGCGAAGAAAGTTAGGATCTTCCGTGATGGAAGTCTTAAAAGTATTCGTGCTCGTGGTCGCGCTACTTTCTCCCGCTCCATCCATCGCTGACTCTAACATTTGTTTTTGTCCCTCTCCGCCTTCTCCATTCGCATCGCTCGACGGCGGTGGCGACGATGACGACGTCGCGCGAGGAATCTCCGAGATCTTTCTTTTCCGATAAGCAGCAGCGGCGTTCAATTTTCGTCCATTTTTATAGTTGTTCCTGACGATATTGCTACTATTACTAATACGCCTAAAGCTAGTGTGCGTGATTGAGCGGATGGCAGTCACCGTCATCGCAGCGTTACGCCGCCGCTGATGCCGCTGATGCTGCTGATGCTGCGCGCACACAACAACAACGACGCTTCACGGGAGGGTAGAAGTGATAGGAGTAACGGAGAAGAAGACGTCACTAGGAGTGAAAATAAAAAAAGAATACGATGACATCACAAAATCTTATTTATGGACTTTACGAAAAAAGCCCATCAGGCAAGGCAGCTCATCTCACTGCTCTCGTCTCTCGAGGTGGTCGAAAAAAAGAAGCACACGTCCAAGAGTCGTCAGAGGAAGTCTACTACTCTGCTCCTTCTGTTTCAAACAACAACAACAACAACAACAACAACAAAAGAAGAAGAAGAAGAAGAAGAAGAAGAAGGAGGAGGGTGAAGATAGAAAAACATCTCAAAAAAATGTCCCTTTGTTGCTCTGCGGCGCATAAACCCACCGGGCGATGTCTTCTTTCTCGCGCGTCTCTCGCTGGGGAGCGACAGCCGGGACGCCGTTCTCCTCTTTTCCTCAAATTTCCTCCTCCTCTTCCTCTTTTCAGGGCTTGCCCGATTTTCAGTAAAAAAAATAACGCGAGTGAAAGCGGTTCTTTGATGACAAGGACGACGACAACGAGGACGAGGACGTCGAGGACGTCGACGAGTGCGATGATGGATTCGAGCAGCTTTACTGCTCCATCACATCCTCACTTTTTGATGATGTGCGAAGGAAGTAATGTTGGTGTGTTTAACAGCAAAATTAACAATAATAGTAGTAAAGTGAATAAGGAGAGCTCAAGCAACCCAAGGAGCAGCAGACGAAGAAGAAGTTTAATTGTTCAAAGGGCCGGTACAGCGAGCGTCGATGACGGCAGTAACATTTCAAAGAACGGAACAGAAGATGAAGAAAAAAGAGAAGCTGAGTTGAAAGACGTGTACCAGGGCCCGACGCGTTTAGCCGGAGGTTTGCGAAGACACACCATACTGGTTTACGTGGCGGATGAAACCGGTATGATCAACAGAGTTGCCGGCGTATTTGCGAGACGCGGGTATAACATCGACTCTTTGTGCGTCGGTTTGAACGAAGATAAGGCGATATTCACTATTATGGTTGTGAGCGACGATAATTCGATCGCAAAGTTAATCAAACAGCTGAACAAACTCGCCAAGGTGAGAAAGGTTGAAAATGTCACCGATAAAGAGTGCGTCGATCGAGGATTACTTTTAGTGAAGGTTAAATCAGATTCGAGCACTCGTACGGAGTTGTTGGAAGTCATTCGCATCTTTCGTGCTTCCGTGGTTGACGTTTCGAACCACTCGATTACGGCGTGCGTGACTGGAGATCCTGGAAAGAATCGCGCCTTTCAATCGGCGCTGTCTAAATTTGGCGTCATTCAAGTCGCTCGCACTGGTAAGTTAGCTCTGAAGAGAGAGCCGATGTATTCAGAGTCGCGCTCGAGGAAAATCAAGTTGATGGAAGCTCTGCGCAAGGCAAAACAAGTTATGGACGGTACTTACGTTGATTCTAGTTCATCCTCGAGCGTTGGCTTTAATTCGGACGATCGCGCCGAATCGCTTCTCGCGTCAAAAATCGTCAGGGCAGTTGCAGGATTAGACGGAGACTTGAACGAACGATTTTTTAGTGATTCGCCGTCTAGCGATCTTGGCGTTTACGGCGGCGATCTCGACGATGAAGTCAAAGGTGTTTGGGATGTTCCTGTCTTATCTTCATCGTACACGGGTGAGATTAACGAGAATCAAGAAGATATCCCAAAGCAACCCGTTGGTACTGCCGCTGCAGACGGTGGATTTACCGCGCACATGCTTTCTATCGTCGTCGATAATAAGCCGGGCGTTTTAGACTCAATCACCGGAGTGTTTGCGCGGAGAGGTTACAACATTCAATCCTTAGGCGTCGGTCCGGAAGCTACATTTGATATTTCTCGTATTTCTACAGTCGTGCCAGGCACGCAAGAGGACATCAGAATGCTTCTGAAGCAAATTTTAAAAGTTCCGTATGTGATTAGTGCGGACGATATCACGAAAACGCCATATGTCGAGAGAGAGTTGATGCTGATTAAAATCGTTTGCGATAGGAAGCAAAGAGGTGAGTTAGTTGATCTTTGCGCTATTTTTCGCGCAAAAATCGTCGATGTTTCCGAAAATACGGCCACAATTGAAGTCGGTGGACGGCAAAAGAAGATCACTTCGATTCAGCGTTTGTTAGAACCGTATGGCATTCTCGAGGTGGCCAGAAGTGGCCGCGTAGCTTTGCCGCGAGACTCTGGAGTGGATTCGAAACTGCTCACCGCCATCGAGAACGAGGCAGATTTGCAGTGGTAAGTTATAGGTTGGTAGAAGAGAGATTGTGGTTTTAGTACATCTTTTCATTTATCATTGTATATTGGATCGTCAAGGATGTGTTGCTTCTTCTTTCTCGCCTCACTCAACGTCCTGCAACGTGTGTCGCAGCAATTTTATCAAGAAGCAAAAAAAGAGAGAGTCGAACACCAACTCCACCATTCACTCTTCTCGCGCACGGTCGCCATCTTGTTATTTTGAAAAATCGTCCATCTGCTCACTCTGCTCTTTCTGCTCGTCTTTCTGCTCACAAACTGAACACCTAATACAAATTTACACTCTTCGTTTTTTTATCGATGTTCTGATTTCTTCGATCAAATAATTTTCTTTAGGG
>Ga0255763_1004534_pt1 | contig 11677 bp, 9 predicted proteins | sample 041ome_2_FD_179963 | JGI IMG/M metagenome (GOLD analysis project Ga0255763, IMG submission 179963) | Coastal salt marsh microbial communities from the Groves Creek Marsh, Skidaway Island, Georgia - 041406US metaG (version 2) | ecosystem: Environmental > Aquatic > Marine > Intertidal zone > Salt...
TCAACCGTGTGCACGAGCGGGAAATTCCCACCAAGCTTTCTCTTCTTTTTCTCTTCGACTCTTCTTTGTGTCGTTTCTTTTTCTTTTTCTTCATCCTCATCGTCCTCCTCTTCGTCTATTGGCGACACGACGGTATTGTTCTGCTTATTGGAAAGCTCGCGGCATATCATCTCTGCCGCAAATCGAGAAATTGAAAGCCTCGCCCTGCCTGGATTGCGACGCAACTTATCGCAGAGATACGCTTCTCCACCTCGCCAATCACCTTCGCCGTCTCTTTTTCCATGAATGAAAAAAGGTGATAACGTTTTATCGTCGTCGTCCTGGATGCCACTGAACGGAATTGTTGCACGTCTCGCATCCGATATTGGCACTTGATCATTATCGATCACTCTCACGAGCGTAGACCCAGGAGTGTTGCCTCGTCTTCTCTTCGCACACATTGTTGTCCCTATTATGTCATCCTCATCCGAATAGTAATGTGGGTCGTTAGCGCGATCATCATTTGCGTCGTCGTTCCCTACAAACTCAGGCGTAATCTCCTCTTCGTCCTCTTCTTCGCTTCCAACAATCGGATAAAATTTCCGGCTTTCCTCTCCTTCTTTCAATCCCCAATCTTGGACGCTCATAACCACTCTCTTCACTTTCTCCTCGTTCATTCTGTACTTCTTCTTCAACGCGGGCGCGTTCCCCGATGGACCAAACGCACAAGCGCCGATATTTTCCTCCTCCTCTCCTTCCTCAATAAAACCGCGATCGAAAATCAAATAGTCCATGATCGCTCTGCTATCAATCTCTTCCACTCGAGCGTTTCGATCGATCGTCAGAGGTACTTCCTGCACCTCCTTTCTTTCTTCTTCTCCTTCTTTTTGGCCAATCTCTTCGCGCAACGCAAGCACCTGATGATAAGTTACGATGAAGATACCGCGAACACGGAAAAAATGTCGTTAGTCTCTCATTCTAAAATACACGGGGGAAGAGAAAACACAAAAGCGCACCTTTGCGTCTTTGTGCTCGTCGATATCTAAACATATCGCGGCCCAGTCGCTTTCGCTGGTGTGCAAATCACCAGCGATTAATACCACTGCCAACGCGTTTGAGTTTAAATTCATTGGAAAGAAAGTCTCTTTCAACTCTTTCACTAAATCTCGTCTTTGTTTGTTGAGTTTCTCCGTGGCATTCGGATCCGTCCATGGCGTCAAACGTTTGACGAGAGTTTTCTTATAATTCGCAGAAGTCGTGGTAGATTGGACCACGGGGGGGTTCGCATCGTCGAAGGCGACCTTTAACGTCGCTCGAGGTGTTTTACGCGCGCTCATTCGATTCAGGATGATGATCGTCGTTTGAAGAATATTGAAGAAGAAAGGAAAAGTTTTGTAACGAAACTACGGTGGGTTATTGTTCACGTAGACACACTTCTCGAACAAAAAACGAAACTACAAAAAACATCTACGATCAAACGCCACTAATGCCACCACCACCTCCTCCGCTATTATGATTTCTCCCCCACCCCATGTAATTAATCAAATTATCTATAAAATACACCGCCACCGTGAGGGGCAAAACTAACCCAATCGCCGTGCCGGCGACGAAGTCCCTCGCTCGAATAGTGCTCAAAGCTAAAATATAATTGATCGCCGGCGCGAGGAAAAACACCGACCTTAGGCCGACGACGGTTAATACCGGACGATCGTCCAAGTGACTCATCATTCTTTTAACGATCGAAAACTGCACGTCCGCCAGCGCCTGTCCTCCGACCCGTCTTACGACCAAGAAACTAATCGTACAACTCAGCGGTGCCATGAACAGCGCCAACAACCAGCCGTTGACATGTCCCCAGCACATGACTCCGGCCGTGACAAACACTAACCCGGGTAAATGCAACAACTCCGCCAACCCAAAACCGATGATGTAAATTACGATGCCCAAATATCCGGCTTTTTTAATCGCTTTGTGCACTTTTTGCGGATCGATGTCTGGTATGCCGTGGTGGGCGATGGAATTGACAATCAAAGTTATCGCAGAAACGACCAACGCGACGCAGGTCAACTGTATCATCGTCGAGCGCAACGCCGAACGCTTCGATGACGTTAGTGGTTTCTTTTTTGTCAATATACTCGTCGTCGTCGTCGTTGTTGTTGTTGGTTCTAAATCTGCGCTGACCTTCTTCGTTTTCATCGTTTCTCTCGCGTCGTGGTGGATTTTATTGATGCTACTTTTTTTATTGTTGCTCTCCTGTTGATTCGTGCTCGTGCTCGGCTGAGAGGAAGCTGAAGAAGAAGAAGTAACGTTGCTCCGGCCGAACCCAAACATTATGATGTGATGATGATGATGATGGTTGTGGTTGTGGTTGTGGTGGTTCGGAGTGGGGATGGTAAATGCGGTTAATATAAACTCGGCTCTTCGGCTGGGTCCGTCAAAGTCCGTTGGCTCGCCAGTCGCCAGTCCCCCTCTTTTTTGTCCACAAAAAAAAAACTCGCCAAGAAAACACAGAGAAGGGAGAACTCGTACTACGCTCAAATCCGTTCCTGTCACCACGAAACGCCCTCGATATATATATATATTCATATTCATACACACGAAAACAAAAAATGGCGAAAGGCGCGACCAAAGCCGGCGCAGTCCTTGTTCGCCTCGTCTCCACGTTAGACACGGGTTTCTTTTACGTGAAGCGTAAAAACCCGAAGAAAATCCCGCACAAATTGGAGTTTAGAAAATACGACGCGAAAGCGAGGAAGCACTGTTTATTCGTGGAATCGAAACAGAAATGAGAGTCATCGCCGCGCCGACGAAAGCGGCGGCGGCGCGCGGGAACCACCACCCGAAAGCGAGGCAAAAGGCGACGCCTCCGGCAAATGTAAACGCGATAGACATATCAGCAAAAAGAAGAAGGGTGAAAGAAAGGAAAAAAAACTTCTGAAATGGGGTTCAAAAAAAGAGAGAGAGAGAGAGAGAGAGAGAGAGAGAGAGAGAGAGAGAGAGAAGAAAAAGTGAACGATGTCCGGGTAGGTAATGACAAGAGCGCAAAAGCGGCGAATATGGGAAAGAGGTTTGTGCGATATGATCGTCAGTAACGACGAAAGCATTTTCACGCGCATTCTTTCGATATTGAATCAGCAGAATGCTCTTAAATTCTGTACGACGACGTGAATAGTGAAACGAGGGCATTGATGAAGAGAGCGGCGCCTTCTGGGATTGTTTTGGCGAAGAAGTTTAGAGTTGAAGAGATGCTGTCAACATCGACTTTCGAGTTCGCGTTTGAGAATCGATCGTAGTGGCGGAGTTGGTGGGGTGAAACGGTGTTCTTCTCAGAAACGAAGAAACGAGAGTCGCTCAAGCGGGCGCGCGTGAAGAAAGAGTGCAAGTCGGGTGTATGGACGATTGCAGCTCCCCACAACAACTGCGAGGTAATGTAGAAATGGCACAAGTATTGCGTCGCAAATGGGTCTCCTGTTGTAGACTTTGTGATAATAGGAATTAACTTTTTTTCTTTACGTATTCTTTATTTCTTTTTTTCTTTTTCACTTTTTGCCAAAACTGTGAGCAGATAAGGAAAAATTAGTACTTCTGTCTTTGTAATGCAACAATTTACTCACTACACAACATAATACATACACACACTCAACACTAATCTCGACGAGACGAGGGGGAAACAGGCACACAGTTAAACTTTCTCTTCTTCTTCTTCTTCTCCTTCTCCTTCTTGTTCTTGTAGTGGTGGTGGTGGTGGTCTTTTAAGTTACTTTTTTGCGGGAGAGAAAGCACTTACAAAATGGCACCTGCGCACGTGTTATCGTCTGCTTCTGCTGCTGCTAGCGCGACCGCGAATACTTTACGAGCTTCTTCTTCTTCTTCTTCTCCTTTGCGCGGGAACGGCACTCGTTCTCATCTGAAAAGGGCGACGAGAAGAAGAATTAATGGTTATGGTAATGTAAGAGTAAGGACGACGGAAACGAAAGCTTCTCTTTCGTTCGTAGATTCGATAGACTTGACCGACGTCACCGCGTTCGCCGCGAACGGGGCGTTTTTATCCTTATTTGTCGCTTCGAGCGTGTACGGAACCAAAGCCGTATTTTTTCCAGAAAATACCAGCGTCGACGCGAAGAAAGAGGAACAAGAAGAGAAGAAGATGAAGACGAAGAATGCCTTTAGTGTGGAGCGCTCGGCTTTGCAGCTCTCCAACGTCGCTTTGATCCTCGCGCTCAGCAGTCGGTGGGCAGAATCTGGCCATTTCCCATTGTCGAACATGTACGAGAGTTTACTGTTTCTGGCGTGGGGAACGACTGCGACGGCGATTTACGTGAACTCGGACAGTAAAGTTTTTGGGGCGTTAGTTTCGCCGGTCGCTTTGTTCACCGTCGCCGGGGCGACGCTAGGTTTACCGAAAGAGTTGCAAAGAGCGTCTGCGTTGGTGCCGGCTTTGAAATCGAACTGGTTGATGATGCACGTGAGTGTGATGATGATGTCGTACGCGACCTTGTTGGCTGGGAGTTTAGCGTGCATGGGTTTCTTAGCATTGGAACTCGGGAAGGAAAACGAAACCGTCGGGAAGTTGACCGAGAAAATGGAAAAAGCGATGTTCAAAGACACCGAGAACAACGTTGATAATATTAATAGCAATAGCAGTAACGAAGATGAAGACGAAATGTTAGTCATGACGACATCCAGACAGCGTTCGAACAGACCGAAGATAGATGCAAAAACCGGCGAACAAGTCGCCTACGCGATGGGAAGTAGTACTAATAGTAGTGGCAGTAGCGGCAGTAGTAGTAGCAGCAGCAGCAGCAGCAGCAGCGCGACGGCTACGATGAACCCACGAGAATCTCCCTCCTCCTCTTCCTTCCCGGTTGGCTCTAGAACCCAAACCGAACTTGACAACCTTTCCTACAGATGCTTAGGTTTAGGTTTCGTCCTTTTGACCGCCGGTTTAATCTCCGGTGCGGTTTGGGCCAATGAAGCCTGGGGTTCGTACTGGTCCTGGGATCCGAAAGAAACGTGGGCTTTGGTCACGTGGTTCACCTATGCCACCTATTTGCACTCGCGCTTGGTCGCCGAGAAACCCAAAGACGAAAGCGCTAAAATCGGCGCGTTTGGGTTTATCGTCGTGTGGATCTGTTACGTCGGTGTGAACTTGTTTGGTACTGGTTTGCATTCCTACGGCTGGTTTGCGAGCAGATAATTTTGTGTTTTAGAAAGAAATTTATTGTCGTTGTTAACAGTACTGCTGGGTATCAATAGAATGTTACAAGTTCGCAAAAAGTTTTTAAAACTTCTTCTGTGTCACACAACAACAATAATAACAATCGCGCCTTGACGCTAAAAAAATAAACGCTACATATACACACACAAGTACATTCATGGCTGGGTTCTTCGCCGTCCTAGTAACTATCCTCTCTTCCACGTCCATAAATATCGGGAAAGCGTTGCAGAAAAAAGGCACGAAATCGTTACCGAAATTGACGTTTAAAAAAGACATCTTAAAGACATATTTCGAAAACGATACGTGGAAATTAGGGCTAGTGTTGGACGTCTTAGGCGGCGTTTTGATGATTTTAGCGCTAGCAATCGCGCCGGTGTCGGTGGTACAACCAGTCGCGGCCGGTGGGGTTGCCATTCTCGCCGGGTTTAGTCACGTCTTCTTGGACGAGAAATTGAAAGAGAAGGAGTGGGTTGGAGTGTGGTGCGCGGTGGTCGGTACCGTTGGTATCGGGTGGACAACCGGCGTAAATACCGCCGCTACCGCCGTTTCAGAAAAAAATGGGAACGTAGAAATTAACGTGAGCACGTGGAGGTACGTTTTAGGCGTATTTGTGGTTTTAGGGAGCACGTATTTGTGCATGCCTTCGACGGCGTCGGGAACGGGAAGCGGGGGAATGTTAGCGCCCGCTGGGACTGGCAAGGTGGGTGGTTCCAACGCCGCGTCGTCGTCATCGTCGTCGACCATGCCCGACGTAACGCCTGGGACCACGCCGCAGAAAGGATCTGGGCACGGAAACAAGAACGACCACTTTTTGAAATCACCGCCGACAAAAGAGAGTATGAACGCATCAATGCTGACAACGCCACCGAAAAAAGATAAAAATGACAAGAAAGATAAGAGCGAAAACGCGAGCAGCGTCAGTGCTGAGTTCAAGCAGCAAAGGTTCAGAGATATGCTCGCCGGTGCCCGCGCGGGTGCGTTGTTTTCGCTTTCCGCTTCTTCAGTTAAATTAGGATTCCAACTCTCTCGACGATTAGCATTCATATGGGCCTTAATTGGCCTCGCCGCCTCGGTTTCGTTGACTGCTTTAGGACTCTTTTCGCAAACAAAAGGTTTGAAAGAGGGCAACGCGGTCGTTGTCGTTTGTTCTGGAAACGTCGCCCAAATGGTCACCGCCATCCCGTTCGGCATCTTGTGCCTCGGCGAAAGCCTCCCGGGTATCGGTTTTCTCTTCGGCGCAAGGGGTTTGGGCGTCGGTTTCTTCCACAACGTGTTCACATTCCTTATATGGGCTTTCAGTTGGTGGCTCATCCTTTTTGGCGTCGTCATCGTCTCTGGTTTGAGTACGCACGACGTCGTCGCGACCATCGCTGCGACCGGTGACATTCGAAAATCCGTCGTGTTACCCACGACGATGGGAGAAGCCAAAGCGATGCTGTTGAGCAAGAAAGAGAAGAACAAAGATGCGAGCAGGAAAGAGTAGAACGAACGAACGAACGAACGAACGAAAGGCATATAGTTTTAGCGAAATTAAGTACCTTAGTTATGTGTATTGTAGTCTAATTATAGAGCGTATGGCATTTGAATTTTCCATATACCAATATATCGTGTTACCAATATGCAATATCACATAGCAGCTGTAAAATCTCAAAACTCGAAATAAGTACACCACAAGACACAAACTTACTCTTACAACACAAAAAAAAGAAGAGAGATGAAGAAAGGGCCCCGCTTCGATACCACTAAACTCGCCGAGTGGACCAAGAAAGTGGGGACGAAGATCAAAGAAACCGCGGAGGCTTTGGAGGTTGAGTTTAATGACGACGGTGGAGGCGGGAATCGAGCAGACAAAGTGCATCAAAACAAAGTGGGGTGGGGGCAATTCAACAACACGCAAAATGCAAGCACCACCAATAACAATCGGTTCGCGGCGTTACAACCGTCCTCCGCGTCGAACTCTCAGTCCTCGTTCATCGATGAAAATAATAAAGACGACGTCGAAAATGATTCCACCACTCCAACGGTGACTTTGAATATAAATGTATTCGAAACCGCGGATATCGTACAGGAAAAATTGCAAATTGAAAAAGAGTTGGAAGCGTTGAAAGAGGAGAGGAAAAAGCGCGAAAAAGAATTCGAGAGTAAACTGCGAGAGATGGAGGAGAAGAGATCAGAAGAAATGGAGAAGAGTAAAGCAAATAACAACGCGCTGCCGGCGTCGCCGAAGAACGGCGGCGAAAGTAAGAAAACCGATGACGATGATGCAGCCGTGCCCACTTCTCGTCAGCCAGCGTCTTCTCCGTTGTCACTGGAAATTGAACTGAAGGCGATTAAAAACGTCGCGGAAACGTTAAAGAATCAGTTGAAGGAAAGAGATGAACGGATAACGAAAATGATTGCGAGAGAGAAGGAAACGAAAGAACTGAACGAGAGTTTAACGCAAAAGAATTCGCAAATGCAAACGTCCTTGGATGTTTTGAGAAAAAAGCAGAAAGAAAATGACGCAGCCAAGGATCGGGACATGTTAGAGACGAGCCAGTTGAAAGATGTAAAACGAACGAAAGAAAAGCAAGAGAAAGAGTTAGAGCGAGAAAAAAAAATGAGGGAAGAGGTTCAAAAAAAGTACGAGAAAGCGCACAAGGATTGGTTGGATTTAACCACGAATCAAGCGAAAGAAAAGAAAGAGTTGTCGAGATTGCAAAAGAGCGAAGAAATGAAGTCAGAAAAGATTGAAAAGTTAGAGGAGCAGCTGTTGCAAACCAAGTTAGAGCTGGAAGATTTCAAGTTGTGCAAAAAAGAGCGCGACGACGCGTTGCAGAAACTGAACGAAGTGCGAGAAGAAATTGTAGATTTGAAGCACGAGAAGAGCGCGTATGAGAACAACACGGAAGATTTACGGTTAGTGAATGAAGCCAGAGAAGTAGCAGAGAAAGCATTAGTTGAAGAGTCCAAGAAAACGATCGAATTGGAAAAAAGATTGAGAGAGTTGAGCGAAGAGAAGGCGAATAATAATGATAAGAATGGTGATAGAGATAATAGCAGCAATAGACATGACAGCACGGGCACGAGGAAGAAGAACATGAGAACGGATGAATACGAAAATCTTGAGAGTGCGAGCTCGACGCCAAAGAAAGACAATGATGGTATTTTTAAAACAACTTCATTTAGTAGCGGTGGTAGTACAGCTACAAAATCTGACAACAGCAAGGAGATGACGACGACGGTGCAGGGTAGTAGCAACGACGAATCATCATCCACCATCGCGGAACTCAAATCTGAAATTGCCGCTTTAAAGAACCAGCTCGAATTGCTATCGCGAGAGAAAGAGGATAAAATAGCCGTCATTGATTCTGACCGCGCTCAGTTACAGCGACAACTCGAAGAGGCGAAAAAAACTGCCGCAAAACTAATCAAAGAAAAACTCGAATCAATTCAAATCGATTTCAAGCGCTCCAAGGAGAAACACGCGAAAGAAACTGGATTGTTGAAGGAAGAAATTGAAGACCTCGAGGAAGATCGAAACGAGTGGAAGAGAAAGTGCGAGAAAGCGAGAGATGAAACGGAGTTAGTTCGGAAACGAGCGCGAGAAATGCTCGTAGAGAAAGAGGAAGAGTTGGAGAGAGCACTGTTCAACGCCGACGCTCTCGCAGAAGGAAAGAAAATATCACAGAACTGTCGAAAAGCGTCGGCGAGCCGCCTCATGTTCCTCGATGATGACGAAGAAACGGAGGAGAAGAAAAAAAGTTTGTCTTCTTCGAAACCACCGCAAGCGCCAACGACATCCTCTTCTCCTCCGAACGAAAACGATTTCCTCTACCTCAAAAACGTCCTCTTACAATACCTCACCACGAACGAGCGTCTCGTTCACGAGCGTCTCGTCCCAGTCGTGACAACTTTATTGAAGTGTTCGGACGAAGAGCGTGCAAAAGTCATCGCCGCTCGAGTGAACATGAAACCACCCTCCTTTTCCTCGGTTAGTCAACCAAACACGCCCACGCGAGGTGGTGGTATTCGTCTGTTGAACACTTTCTTTAGAACGTAGCAGAGTAGTAAAATGTAGATTGTTTTAGATTGTTTATGTATTGAAACCTTGAAATTTCAGAAGAAGGAAGAACGCTTACACGGTCAAAACGATAAAAAAATTGTTCCTCAGTAAAACACCCCCTCACTCCAACAAGAGCGCGCATAGAAATCAAAACGCACTCAGCCACCAAAATCAAATACTTTAACGTCATAATAAAGATGTCATCACTTTATTTATCGTCGTTCTCGTCTTTATTTGCTTTGAGATGTAGTAAAACTACGAGTAACAACAGCAACAACAAATTCGTTCTTCAAAGCCGAAAACCTTCTTTTCACGAGCGCCGGCGGCTAGGTACGCGAAAAAAAGCGTCGTCGTCCTTTTTCTCTACGGAAGAAGAACGAAACGACGACGACAACAACAACAACAACGATGACAACGACAAGCAGCAGCAGCAGCTGCAGCACAAGAACATGTCGTTTAATTCGATGACGACGACGAGTAGTAGTCCGAAGGAAAAACAACTCCTCCGTAAACTTTTACTCGAAGAGGGCCAATCGCTGACGAAAGCTCGGAAAGAAGACAAAAGATTGAAAAAACAGGTGGAAAAGAGGAAGAAAAAAATCGTCCTGAACGCATCCGAAGTCGGGTCGATACGAATGCCGTCGGAATTGTTCGGGATGCGCCGAGTGAAAGTTCCGGGGATGTTTGACGAATGCGAAGAAGAGGAAGAAGAAGCAGAGAGAGAAGGGGAGGAAGATGAGACGGATAATGGCCATGAAAATGGCAACCGATTGACACAGACGAGCACAATGAAAAAGAAAGGCGTTTCTTCTTTGAAAGGAACTAACAAGAAAAAGAAAAGCGGCCAAAGGAGAAAGATTTTGTACTCGGCATCTGAGTGCAGCGATTTCGGGCAACGATTTCCGATCGATTCTATCGTTGTCGTTGATCCCGAAAACGGAGGAGAAGAAACGATTTGTATTTCTGATTTTACCTTGAAAACCTTCCTACGAGACGCCGTGGAGCTCCTCCCGCAGTGCGCGCCTTTCGGGTTACAATTCGGTGATTTTCGTTCGGCTGTGTCTCAGTCTTACGATTCCAACGACGAGGACAAAGAGTCCTGTTTTCGTGGCGACGTTTGTTATCGGTTCCTGAAAACGAAACGAAACGAAGAAAAAATTGTTTGGCATCCGATTTCGTTTGAGCGCAAAGAACGCACAAAAGAGGAGAAAGAGTTCGAGTGCAACTTGGAAAGTAACGACGGATGGCCTTTCGCGTTTCGCTTGTCACTCACCGAAGATAAAAAATACTTGCAACTGGAAATGCGATTATTCTGGCCGAAAAACGAGCTCCTCAAATACGGCAAAGAAGCGTTAGAAAGAGACGGGAAGCACCGCTTTGACGTTTTCGGCAAAAACGTCGAGTCGATGTTGTATTATATGGAACGCGGTGTCATCGGGAGAAGCGCTTTAGAAGATGGAAATGGAGTTCAAAAAGAACAAGATAGCAGCGACGTCGTTAAAGAACTGAGCCAAAGAATGAAACGTCGGTTAGGTCGAGCGCCATTCGTGACGGAAATAGCCAGAGAGCTCGAGCGTTTGTAATTTTATTTATCGTCGTGTGTAGACATGTATTTTAATTTTACCCCTGGCTGGTAACGTGACCACGGGGAAATCGTATTCGCTCGCGTACCCTTTCTTTCCGCCGATATCAATCAGTGATTCATCAGTGTTTAAGCGGTGAGCTGAAAAGAATCCTGATTCCAGGAGGGCGTAAGCCAAAAATATCTGGCGAGAAAATGCCCTATAAAACAGTGCGAGTCCTTAAATAGTTGTAGCCTAAACCCTAAACCCACTTTTTTTTTTGGCAATTACCGATCTCACAATGAACGTGAAAAATTATTGTCGTCCTCGCGCGTCGTTATCGTCTGTGAACAAAATCATCTCTCACGACACAACGAAGATGTCATCCTTTTCCTTGAAGTGCGTCCCCTCTCTTTTCGGCGTGACGATGATGCTCCTTGGCTTTTTTTTGTTCGGAGACGATCTTTTCTTCGTCGTTGATGTCGAAGCAGCAGAAATCGCAGGTTTCGGAGGCATACAGAGAGGGTCGGATCGCGTCGAATACGCGGACGGCGTTTTCAGCATCCGAAGCGTAGGAGGAAACACGAAGGAAGAAGGAGGGAGAGAGTTGCAAATCAACACGCATGGGGTGAAAACGAGATCGGATTGGAAGTTTTGGGACAAAGTCCAGTGTCGGGAGAAGTTATATCTTGGAAACGATGACGACAGTGTAGTCGAGGTTGGCGAACGACTGGAGACTATATTTGCGACAGTGGAGAGTTTGACTAATGATGTGACTGAGGCGAACGCGGATCTGAGGGAAGATAACGCGAATCTGAGAGCATCGTTGTCATCGCTGGAAGCAAAGGTGGATTTTCTTTTTCAAATGCCAAG
>Ga0255763_1004541_pt1 | contig 11663 bp, 1 predicted proteins | sample 041ome_2_FD_179963 | JGI IMG/M metagenome (GOLD analysis project Ga0255763, IMG submission 179963) | Coastal salt marsh microbial communities from the Groves Creek Marsh, Skidaway Island, Georgia - 041406US metaG (version 2) | ecosystem: Environmental > Aquatic > Marine > Intertidal zone > Salt...
GCGGGAGGCGAGCGATGGGAGCTTTGAGTGGTATCGCGAGCCGCAACGCGTGGCGACGGCGTGCGCGTGGGTGGCGCTCGGGTCGTTCGCGACCTTCGGGGCGCCGAGCGGGACGTCGGCGTTCGACTTAGAGCTCGTGAAATCGCTCGTGAGCGCACCGTTCACGGGGGCGGTGAATCCGTTGTTCGAGGCGTTGTTCAATTCGCTGGGCGTCGTTCCGGCGACGTACGCGTGCTTGATGATGCCTGGCGCGAAGGGGAATAAGTCGCCGTTTCCCGCGGCGCTGTGCGTCGGCGCGAGCTTTGCGCTCGGATTTTTTGCGCTCGGACCGTATTTGGTGACTCGCGAGCCGCGAACGATGGTGAAGAGGAGCGAATTGGGATTCGTGACGAGAAATATTTGGGAGAGCAAGCTCAACGCGGTGGCGTTGGCGGGATTCGCGGCGTATTTGGCCTTTTACGGCGCCTCGAACGTGACGCCTGACACGCTCGCCGGTTTCGCCACGCTTTTCAAAGAGCAATCCATGCTCGCGTGCGTGAGCACGTGCGACTTGATCGTGCTCTCGCTGTGCATGGCGCCCGCCATCGCCGAGGACATGCGCCGCAGAGACGTCGACGACGCCAACGCCCTCGCGTTCGCCAGCGTCCCCGTCCTCGGTCCGGCGTGCTGGCTTCTCGTGCGTCCATCGTTAGAGGATTAAATTCACGCATCGCGGTATTCTTTCGTCGATCGTTCGTCCGCGTCGACGCGCGCGCCGCGCTCGCCCGTCTCGATTTTTTTCTCCACCGGGCAAACAGTCACGTCGAGACGCGGAAACGACCGACCGCGTTCGCGTCGCGTCGGATGAGAAACCTTGGGTTCATAAGTCGCGATGATACGTCGCGATGATACGTCGCGCCTGCTCGTCTGATGCTTTTTCATACGCGCGAGTTTATATGTAGGTCGAGGTCGTGTAGTATAGACACAGGCGTTCGCACCACTACAATACGGGATTGGGTTCTCCACTCACCTCCCCCGTCTTCGATGACAATCAGTGCGCCAGACAAAAAAAAAAAACCCCGCACGCGCGGGCCGCTTGGTGTTCGTTCTCGCGATCAAAGGTCGCGCGAAAAGTCGCGCCGCGCGCGCGGCGGCGGGTCACCTCGACGCGCCGCGAACGCGTCGAAAAAAAATCAAAGAGTAAATCGCGCGTCGTTTAAGCGACGCGACGGGCGCCGCGCGCCGCGCGCGGCGACGACGAGAGGGATCGATCGCTCGCGCGCGCGGGCGGTTGGCAAGCCCTACGTTCGATTCAGAATTCAGATTGAGTCGCCCGCGTCGGACGCGTTCGACGCGACGCGCGCGCGCGCGGAGCGATGAAAGTGATGCGCGTGGATACGCGCGCGCGCGCGCGTCGGACGCGGGACGAGCGGCGCGGACGGGGGCTGTCGGCGTTCGTCGTCGCGGCGTTCGTCTTCGCGGGGGGCGCGGACGCGGGCCGCATGGAAAACCACGACTTCGTGGGGCGACAGAGCAAAGATGGTGGGGGATGGTGGGCTGAGTATGATTGGAATAACGGAGGGAACGTAAACTACGTGCGCAAGTTCAGTCTCGGTAACAAAATAAACCAAATGAGCTGCGCAAAAGTCAACCACAACGGCGTCGAAGCGTGCTTGCTGCGAGGCGGCGGTGGCGACTACCCGAGATGGGGCATGGGCCCCGGTTACGTGAGTAACTTCAACCATCAAAATCGCGCAAAGATGCGTTTCAAAAAATCTGAGAGCTCACAGACGTTGGGCGGTTACGCCAGCGGCGCCGACAGTCCCGAAAACGACGTCGATCACGTCTGGCTCGTGGCCCGCGCACAGTGTCCCGGCTATTGGACAAGTTGGTCCACGTGCAGTAAGACGTGCGAAGTGGGTACACAGACGAAAACATATGTCATCCCTACGGACGCGAAGTCAAGGTGTGGATTCGCGTGCGATTATAACGACGACGGCACTTCGGGCTACAACGGATGCTACGACTGCGCGACGAGAAGGCAAACAGAAAATCGCGAGTGCGACCCCGGCTGTCCGGCGCCAACGGTGAGCGTGACGCTCTCTACAAACAAAGTCACGTCGTCGCAGCTCACATACACCGTCTCAATGTCACACAGTACCGATCTGAGTCGCGTACAATGCGACGTCACGGCGAGAATGAGGAGCGTCTCGTGTTCGACGTACGGTTCGCATTTTCCTTGCAAGCGAATAAGCTCAGGCGATTTCATAGCCTCGAAAAGCGTCTCACTCAACACAGCTGAAGGCGAAACGAGAATCGGAGAGTACGCGCTCGAATATGATTGCAGCGTGGTTAAGGGTGCGTACGCGAAAGCCGGGCACGCCACGGGATCTCGCGCGTTCGACGTAGTCAAGGGCGACGCGCCGGTGGTGACGATGTCGAACCGGCAAACCATCGTGACGACGAGCACGATTGATTTTGGATTTTCGGTCAATCATGATTATCTTTGCGAGGGAGAGTGCTTTGGACGATCGTCTGCGCCCATGGCGCATTGGGTCAAGTGCGCCGCCGTCGCGCGACGCCAAGGTGACGACTGCGGCGGTAACTTTGGCGCGAATCTTCCGTGTAAGCGCTGGGATAATTTTCCAGACGAGCTCGCGCTCAATGATGCCGCCGGTAACACTCCCGCTGGCGACTACATAATCGAGTACGATTGTTACGCGTTCAAACCCGCGGGTGAGCAAACGTTGAGCTCGACTCCGACGAACACCGCGCTCTCCGACAGAACGACGGGCAGTTTTGAATTCAAAATCGTGAAGGGCTGCGATGAGATGATGCCGATAGGATCTGAGAGCTCGGAGATCGCGAAGTATATTCTATTCACGTCTGATCGATTTCTCCGCGCATCGTGTTCGAGCGTCGTCTTGAGCGGTGTCAAAGAAACCATTTTCAGAGAGCTCGACAACGATCCAGCGGACGGAATACTCGAGTACGAGGAAATTCTGGCCGCGGCGAAGAGACACCAGGTCGATTCGTACATCATCAAGCAGTGGAACGATAGAGTCGAGTCGATGAAAATATCTCTCGGAGAATTCCTGACCGCAAAAGCGACGCCTCCAAGATGTGAGCAACCCGCCGATTCCGTGGCGCTCTTCGAGCACGTCACGTATCCTACGAGCGAATCAGGACGCGATACCTCAGTCGCGGATTGTGAAGCTGGCGCGTCTACGATGCGCGTAGAGTGGACTTTCACAGAGACGTCCCGCGCGGCGCCTCAGCACGGCGATACAATCTGCGCGTACGTCGATGGAATACTCTTCCAAGAGAGCCAAGTAAGCAATCACAACTCGGCGTCGTACGAAGAAGTCAGCCCTGGCGTGTACGCATTAGCGAAAATCGTCGACAAGCGACCGGTTTTTGGCGGATTTGCGGATGTCCAGCCCTCACTCGCCGCTCAGTTTACGTTTGATGGAGAACTTCTCGGCGGCGTCGCCGCATCTCACGCCGGTGCGAACGCCGGACAAACGGCTGTGCCAACCATAAGTGGCGTCGCGCCTCATGTCGTCGTTGCATGTCCAGATGGAAAAGGCGGCATGTGTGCGCATCCGATATCTGGTGGATTCACGTACGCGGGCGACGTCTTTGAAGGTGGTATCGCATTTTCAACGTGGTTTCAATGCCAGGGAAAGACGGGCATCGTTAAACTCATCGAATTTTCGGGTTCAGGTTCTCATTTTTTCGTCGAACGCGATTGCACGCAAACTGGATGGGGTCTCACGGCAACGTTCGGCTCTCGGAGCGTTCACCTTGAATCTTTGGCTGAAACGTTTTCCGATTGGCACCTCGTGGGTTTCACCCTCAACCAGTTTGGCTTGCGCCTCTTCGACTATACGCTCGACAATCCGACCGCTCGGACGTTCTCGGAAGACGGTTGGCGAAGCGATTCGCTATCTCAACTCACACGTATAAAATTGCTTTCGTTACCAAGCGTCAAGTCGCACGACCGAGTCATGTTTGCGGTGGCCGCGTCCGGCGGGAACGAATTGGCGCGAGTACAGGTTGACCCCGATGGAAATATCAATTGGGACGCAGGCTCGAACCCACGTGATTGGTTAAGCTTGAGCGGCATTCGGTTCGCGGTTGCAGGGCGCCAAAGCCTTCCGTTGTTGTCTGGATGGACGAAGACGAACTGGAGGAGTTCAGCGAACTGGGCGCACGCCGAATACTCGTGCGCGAACGGTTTCGTGAGCGTGAGCGGTTTAGTGACGCGCTCGTCTTCCTGGTCGTCCAGCAAGAACATCGCACAGCTGCCACAAGGATGCAGACCGAAATACAGACTCATTTTTGCTGTGCTCGTCGACGGCGCCGCGCAAGTGCGTGTCGATGTCCACACAAACGGAAAAATTGAGATCAAGCCAGACGCCGGCGGCGCGGCGTCCGGCTGGCTAAGTCTCAGCAACATCGGATTCTCCATCGACGAAGGAAATAAACAGAGTCTGACGCTCGAGTCAAACTGGAAGCAACACAGCTCTGACTTCGGGCCGACGCAAGTATCGTGCTCGGGTACGTTGGTGAGCGTGAACGGTCTGGTGAAGGACGGTACTGGAGGCACGATTACGCATCTCCCCGTCGGGTGTCGTCCAGCGAATAAGCTCATCTTCGCTTTGCGAGACTGGCGCGGAGGCACTCGTGGGCGCCGTGTGGACGTGCACCCAGACGGAAGCGTCGTATTGAGAGGCACGCCCGCCGGGGCGTCGTCCGGCAACTGGGTCAGTCTCAGTGGTATCGTCTTCTCCACCGTGAGTCCGCTATCGACGGGCAGCTTGTTGCCGTCGAGCAACGGCTGGACGAGCTTGTCTGGTTCTGATGGAGAATGGGGTCCACCCGCGGTGGTGCGCGTGCACGATCTCGTCGTCGTTCAAGGTGTTGTCCGATGCGTTGGATGCTCGAACACGGGCTTGACAAACAGTCTCGGGAAAGTGACGTACGTCGAGCGTCATTTGATCGACGACGTACGACTGTACTCGGGGAACGTTGACCAGGAAACGTTTTCGAGCGCGCATTCATGCGGACGCGCGACGCTGTGCGCCGATCGGGCGCGCGCGGCGCCCGCAAGCCGGCGGTTTGCGTGCGTTCAGAACACACAATCGCACAATACCGGGGGCGAGCACGAGTTTGCGTGCGCGGGTGGCATGTTCTACGACGGCGCGGCTATCGACGTACGCGTTTCGATAGAGATGGTGGGCGTGTTGTTCTCGTTTCGAGACACCGCGTGGTCGGAGAATGCGTTTGAAATTGAACGTAAACGCGCAGGCGCTGGGTTTGAGAATGACGAGTTCGAAACAATCATTCTCGTCGACAGCGACTTGAAAGGGTGCGCCGCGAGGTTTAATTCCATCACATACGTCGACCGCGACGCGGCGCTCGAGCCCGGGGCGGAGTGGCAATACAGAATCTCCACCAAGTTGCGATCCGATGGTTCTTCAAGCGCGAACGAATCGTCCGCGCCAATCGCCCTAGTTTCGTCCTCAGTCACGTTCAAAGCACCGTGGATGGCTACGATCGAAGGAATGGTGATCACCGGCGCAGCCGCGACGCCGGTTCGCAACACGCGCGTTTGCGCCGAATTCGAAACGTACATGAAGGCTGGAGGTCGCTCAAGCTATACTTTCTCCTCGAACAACAGCACGACTGCCGACGGTGGTCGAAATCTCGCCGCATTCAAGCGCGTCTATCACTCGAGTGAGGCGATAGCGGACGCTTACCTCGCGACCGACGGTCGCCTGGACACTGGTGACGTACTCATCGCTCAAGGTGAGTACGTGCGCGTCGATCTCGGAGCGTGGACGTCGATCGAAACGATTCGAGTCTGCCACAGTCTTGTTGGCGATGCATCTACGCGCGCTCGACCACCCCCTTTCCGAGCGTACGTCCAAGATCATGATCCAAGAGGGAGCGAAAACCACGGCTATGCGTGTCAGTGGGACGCGTCGGCGACGGCGTCAGGCTGGAATTGCGCCGACTTTGCGTGCTTCGGTACGAATGTCACGTCTTTTCACGGTCAGTACGTCACGGTGGAGGCGACGTCGAACGCGCACGCGACCGAGATAAGTGTGTTCGGGAGTTTGACCATGTGCGCGTACACCGCGATTACGGACGACGAAGGTCAGTTCGAACTCCAAATTATCGACTCGCACGACGTCGTACCCGTCAAGGCTCTGATACACATCGGCGCGTACAAGGAAGAAATTTTTCCCGAAACGAGCGAGACGGTGTTTGACTCGTCGAGTGCGACCCCGCAGCACGTGTTACTGGTTTTAGTTGCGTCGATTGAGTCCAACCGGCCGCAAAATCTCGAATCAGGAGGCGTCGTGAAATTTTGGAAAAGCAAAAATTTTGATAGTTCCTCGTATAAAGTCAGCGTGATGGACGTCGTTTACGGTGAGAAGTACGAGCTATCCAGCGACGTGACTCAAAAGGTTGAATCCATGAAAATCAATCCAGGTTATGAAATCGTGATGCATCCGTCGAGCGAGACCGATACACGCGTCTGGGGCGCGGGCGCGGGTGAGTATGGATTTCTCCGTTTACGTGACGAAGTCATGGCGCAAATGAGGTTCAAAACTAGTGCGGGCGACGCCGAGCAACGCATTCCGTCGACCGATCACAGCCATGGTTCGAATCCGAACAAAGAGTTTAAGTATTTTGCCGTCTTCCCCGAAACAAAATGTCCAGGGTACTGGCAGCGCACAGATGACGATGTGGCGCTCACATTCGTGATTCCATCCGACGCGAAATCGCGCGGCGGATTTGAGTGCGAATACGGCGACGACGGCGCGCCTGGCTACACCGGATGCGTGCAGTGCGCCTACGCGCGTGGTGAAACTCGAAACGCCTCTGCGCGATTCGCCGACATCGACGTGGACGAAACCGAAACCATCGAACCGAGCGAGCTGGTCGCGTGGATTGAGCGCGAAGCGGGTTACGGCGTGAGCTCGCACGCAATCGTGACTGATGACGTTTGGAACGCCTACGATGTCGACGGTGATGGTTTGTTGAACACGACAGAATTCTCGACGCTATCTACGCACATGGAGTCAAACTCGCTCTCGCTGTCCCCTATCGTCGTTTATTCACCCATCGACGTCCAGTACATGTACGACTTCGAGACGCACCGCAACGACGCGCGAGCGGATTCGTGCAATCAGTTGGTCTTCAAACACAGCACGACGCGAAGCTTGCCGACAAACTCGTCGGGTTGGCACTCGTTTTACGCGACGCTATATGACGCGAGCGACGCAAAGACACTGAACGACGTCTCGCTCGAGTGCTCCGCCGCCACGCGCACCGTAGAGATCGGTGTCGTCGACGCAGGCTTGTACGTCGTCCCCATCGCCGTGCCCGTGCGAAGCAACAACCTCGAGTTGTCGGAAATGTCAATGTTTTCCAATATTTTGGATTTCAACGATAAGGCGCATCTCGAAGGCCCACTCATGTTTGCGGTGGCCGCGTCCGGCGGGAACGAATTGGCGCGAGTACAGGTTGACTCCGATGGAAATATCAATTGGAACGCAGGCTCGAACCCACGTGATTGGTTAAGCTTGAGCGGCATTCGGTTCGCGGTTGCAGGGCGCCAAAGCCTTCCGTTGTTGTCTGGATGGACGAACTGGGGGAATTCAGCGAACTGGGCGCACGCCGAATACTCGTGCGCGAACGGTTTCGTGAGCGTGAGCGGTTTAGTGAAGCGCTCGTCTTCCTGGTCGTCCAGCAAGAACATCGCAAAGCTGCCATCAGGATGTAGACCAAAATACAGCCTCATTTTTGCTGTGCTCGTCGACGGCGCCGCGCAAGCGCGCATCGACGTTGACAAGCACGGAAACATTGTAGTCATGAATGGCGGTTATACGTCAGCCGCGGAAGCATCTGGCTGGCTAAGTCTCAGCAACATCGGATTCTCCATCGACGAAGGAAATAAACAGAGTCTGACGCTCGAGTCAAACTGGAAGCAACACAGCTCTGGCTATGGGCCGACGCAAGTGTCGTGCTCGGACACCTTGGTGAGCGTGAACGGTCTGGTGAAGGACGGTACTGGAGGCACGATTACGCATCTCCCCGTCGGGTGTCGTCCAGCGAATAAGCTCATCTTCGCCTTGCGAGACTGGCGCGGAGGCGCTGACGCGGGTAAGGCGCGGCGCGTGGACGTGCACCCAGACGGAAGCGTCGTATTGAGAGGCACGCCCCCCGGGGGGTCGTCCGGCAAATGGGTCAGTCTCAGTGGTATCGTCTTCTCCACCGTGAGTCCGCAATCGACGGGCAGCTTGTTGCCGTCGAGCAACGGCTGGACGAGCTTCTCCGGTTCTGATGGAGAATGGGGTCCACCCGCGGTGGTGCGCGTGCACGATCTCGTCGTCGTTCAAGGTGTCGTCCGATGCTGGGTCGACGCTCGCGTCGACTTGGGCGACGCTCGCGTCGAGGCGAAAAAGCGCTTACCAGACATCATTCACGCGTTCAATCGTCTTCCGGCGTCGACATCGAACACGACGTCGACGCCCGAGGCTGGCGCCGCGGCACGACTTGGACGTTCGCGTCGCGCGCGTTTGGGATCGGCGACGGCGACGACGATGGCGGAGACAATCGTGGCGAGCGAGACGAGCGAAGACGACGTGTCGACTGCGCTCTCCTCCGCCGCGCTTCAAGACGCGATGACGATGACTGTGAAACACAGAGCGATCGCGGCGAAAGACATCGAAGATTTAACGAGCATCGTCGTCTACGGGGCAGTTTTGTTCGACGCTTCGCGCGTCGAGAATTCTTACGATTGCGGGTTGTCAGGGGCGACAATTACGGTGAAAGAAACAAACTCTGGCGACACTAAAACCTACACGACGGACGAGAGCGGACGCTTTGAGATTCCCGTCACGATGGGTACGCAATACACGTTCGAGGCGAGTTACGGAGACCACAGCATTTGCTACGCCGGCACAACGCTCGAATCTTCGTGTACTACCACGTCTGACACGTCAACCGCCAGCACAACGCTTACGATCGGCGCGCAGCATGGCAACTATATTTTCTTCAAAGACGACACCACGCGCACGATGAGCGCGTTCGGCGTCACGCGCGGCGCGTGCGCCACGTATTACTCCGACACGACGTTCACCATCACGCCCGTGAGTGGGTGCCACGCGCCCGTCTTCGTCGCCGCCGCCACAATCACCGGTTGGACTGATAGCAGCAGCGACGAAATCGTTTGGCCGTACGCCGCGATGGATTACTCGATTTCCTTGTATTCCGGTCCAAGCGTCGCGGGCGTGTGGGAAGCGATCGAAGACAAAGCGTACGCCGACGGGTGCGCGACGGAGCCCGGCGATATGCTGGCGTTTTTCCGTAAACGCAACGCGCTCGAACGAGTGGCCGCGTTTAAAGACGAAGACCCAGTTACGATTGAGTACAAGTATCATGGTTATGTTTGCGTGCATATACGAGCCGAAGACACAGGCGATATCCCAAAGATCGATAGTGAGAACGACGTGTGTGTGGATGATTCGGGAGATGGAACGCTTCAGACGGTGCATTTATTGGGCACAACCGACTCAGATTTAGTTTTACAGTCGACCAAAACCATCAACATCGATGTCTTTGAGGTGCATAGCTCTGGAAGCGGTATCGTTACGTGTAGCGACATGCCAGGTCTCGATGGCATCGGTAGTACTACGATACGATTCCGTGAATCCATCACCCCAGAGGAGACGAATCCATGTCACCCAAACCGCGGTGGTGGTGCAACCTGCGATGTACCGTTCGCGGCGAGTGGAAATACGTGGGATATCACGGCATCAGAGCCAAACCTTGCGGGAAATCATCGTCGCTACATCGACGTAACCGTGGACCGCTTCGATGCTTATTTCACCGTCACGGCGAATGCGCATCGTGAACTTGTTCCTCTTGGCTCGAAGCAGCGTGGCGGAGGTGAATTGAGCGATGACATCTTTTGGGCAACGGTTCCGATCGATGGCTTGGTTTACAGCGTCGTGCACGATCCTCCTGGTGGAGATTCGTACGCAGAACTGGCGCTCGGGTCGTCGGTAGGGCTGTCCTTTGACATCACCGGTCACAGAATGGCATCGGCATCTTACGGCTCTAAAACCGAGTCTCCGATAAAATTTCCGGACATCAAAACGATAGCTGGCGTCAATATTGGCCTTGGTGCAGAAGTGGAGTTTGCTCAGAACGCTTTCTGGTTCGGCGGGGAAGCAAAACTAGAAAGCGAGATCAGTGGACCAGATGTCAAGATGAGCAGCAGCAACAGTAGCGCGTGGGATATGGAGATCACAACAGATCGAGTTTTGAGATCGAGCCAAGATGAGGCCTTACCGGGTAGGTATGGAGATGTCATCCTCGGCGGTGGCGTGGAAGTCACATATACTCTATCGGATGTGCTTGATGTGGATTCAACAACGCTCTGTTTGATGTCCTATCCAGAGGTTGAATGGCAACCCCGCAAACCCACGTCGTACGTGTTCGGCGTCGCAACCATCGAATCCTTCGTCGTCCCCAATCTTCAGTTTTTGTTAACGCAGGTGGCCGCCGGTCGTGTCAATGCTGATTCAGACGAGGAAAACGTCCTGTACGATTGCACAGCGGCCGACGGAAATCGCATGGAGCAGGCAGACTGCGATGAAGTTAGGAATAAAGCGTGGGACTCTTACATCCGAACCAAGATATCAACCTGGCAAAGGATTCTTACGACGGCTTCGCCCGCAGCATCTGATTTGACCGCGCTGAATGGTGCAGGCAGCGTGTTTCGCGAAGACTTCGAAGCCGCCGTCGGCCAATTCAATAGCCTGTTCAAAGAAGATATGAGTGACATCATGGGCGAGTTGTCGAGTACATGGAGAGCTTCGACACTCATGATGCTGCCGTTTGGAAACGGAATCGGCGTGCCTCCACTGTGGGACGACGGCACCGTCGGTATCGGAGTGGAAACCGCTTGTGGCGCCTTGTGCGGTGTAGTAGGGAAAAAGAGCAAAAAGAATACAGGAACGACGGACGTTGGCGACGCCGTTGCCGCCGCGACTTATACTTTTTACAGGCTTCCTGAAAAACACTGGGAAGGGACTCGAGAAAATGTGTTCGATACGTCCTACGATCTTTTGGGTAAATCTATAGATTTCGGATCCGACAAAGATGATCTTACCGACGAAATGAAGGACTTCTATTTTCCCTATCGCGTTGCGGGTGCTGAGGGAGAAGTACAACCGAACGATGAGATGGTAGAAGCGATCACAAACATGCGAGAGAATGAACTGGACTCAGGCTTTGTGGAGCTTGTTCGAGAAAAATACAGAGCATGGCAAGACAGAAGATCGGCGATGAAGAGAGAGAAGGCACTTCGATTCTTGCAAAGTTCTCTTGACAACTATCTCGCGACAAAGACGGACGCGGACGGGCAGACAGAGTTTGAGAACCCGTTGTCGCCCCATCCGTACGCGCCGGATGGGGCTACGACGCAGGATGGGACGAAGGACACGACGGATGGGACGACGGATGGGACGACAGATGGGACGACGGATGGGACGAAGGACTCGACGGATGTGGCGGATGGAAAAAAGAGTAAACCTTATAACGACTTACTTTTGGAGTGGACGGCCGCCATCAAGAAACAATTCCGCTCGAAAACAAAG
>Ga0255763_1004550_pt1 | contig 11647 bp, 10 predicted proteins | sample 041ome_2_FD_179963 | JGI IMG/M metagenome (GOLD analysis project Ga0255763, IMG submission 179963) | Coastal salt marsh microbial communities from the Groves Creek Marsh, Skidaway Island, Georgia - 041406US metaG (version 2) | ecosystem: Environmental > Aquatic > Marine > Intertidal zone > Salt...
ATTAATTACCTGTCACTTAACCGATCGCATTGAGGAGCTTACACACCTCAATCAAGTTGCATCTGGACTAACCACAAGGCTCGCTATGCAAGATTACACTCTAACGCATCTCAAACAACTCGAAGCTGAGAGCATTCATATTATCCGCGAGGTAGTCGCCGAATTCGACAATCCGGTGATGCTCTACTCGGTGGGCAAAGATTCTGCTGTAATGCTGCATCTTGCCCTCAAAGCCTTTTACCCCGGAAAACCTCCCTTCCCGCTTCTTCATGTCGACACGACTTGGAAATTCCGCGAGATGATTGAGTTTAGAGACCGTCATATCGCTAACCTGGGCCTAGAACTTATCGTGCACACGAATCAGGAAGGCGTCGCCGCGGGCGTTGGGCCGTTTACTCATGGCAGTGAAAAACACACTGACATTATGAAAACCCAAGCGCTCAAACAGGCGCTTAACAAACACAAATTCGATGCCGCTTTCGGTGGCGCACGCCGCGATGAAGAAAAATCGCGCGCGAAGGAACGAGTGTTTAGCTTTCGCGACAGCAACCATACATGGGACCCAAAAAATCAGCGCCCCGAACTATGGAATATCTACAACAGCAAAATAAATAAGGGCGAAAGTATTCGCGTCTTCCCACTGTCGAATTGGACAGAACTGGATATTTGGCAGTACATACATCTCAATAATATTGACATTCCCGGCCTATATTTTGCAGCCCCTCGACCTGTCGTGAACATTGATGGCATCGACATTATGGTCGACGATGACAGAATGGCCATTGCTGAACACCAAAATATTGAGATAAAAAACGTTCGATTTAGAACCCTCGGCTGCTATCCACTGACTGGCGCAGTCGATTCTAATGCGACGACACTGCCCGAGATAATTCAAGAAATGCTCCTTGCTACAAGCTCGGAGAGACAAGGGCGACTGATCGATAGCGACAAAGCTGGCTCGATGGAAGAGAAGAAACGCAAAGGCTATTTCTAAAGTATTCGAACCCTATTTCAGTCAATCCAAATGCCTTCTCTTGGCCACTAAAAACGAACTAAGGCACATTATGTCTCACAGCTCAGAACTGATTCAGTCCGATATAGACGCTTACCTTGCTCAGCATGAACGCAAAGAATTACTGCGCCTATTAACCTGCGGCAGCGTCGATGACGGCAAGAGCACGCTCATTGGACGCCTGCTCCACGACTCCAAAATGATCTATGAAGATCAGCTCGCGGCGATAGAAAAAGACAGCGCTAAGTCGGGCACTACTGGCGAACGCATCGACCTCGCGCTGCTCGTTGACGGCCTTCAAGCCGAACGTGAGCAGGGAATCACGATCGATGTAGCCTACCGTTATTTCTCGACTGCGAAACGAAAATTTATTATTGCTGACACGCCGGGTCACGAACAGTACACGCGCAATATGGCAACGGGCGCGTCGACCTGCGATCTCGCTATCATTCTTATCGATGCGCGCCATGGCGTTCAAACCCAGACACGTAGACACAGTTATATTGCGTCTCTACTTGGCATCAAACAGCTTATTGTCGCCGTCAACAAAATGGATCTTGTCGATTACAGCGAGACACGGTTCGATGAAATTAGGGAAGAGTATAAAGCGTTTAGTGAAAGCCTCCCGGCCGCTGAGTTTCACTTCATTCCGCTCTCGGCGCTCGAAGGCGATAATGTCGTCGAGGTCAGCAAAAACATGGCCTGGTTTTCTGGCGAGCCGCTGATGACTCTGCTTGAGAACATTCCGATAAACGCGAGTCGCAATCTTGCCGACTTCCGCTTCCCGGTGCAGTACGTCAATCGCCCAAACCTCAATTTTCGAGGTTATTGCGGCACGGTGGCATCGGGAGTGGTGCGTAAAAGTGACTTAATTACCGCCCTGCCCTCGGGGAAAAGCAGCCGAATAAAATCGATTGTGACCTATGACGAAGAGATTGAGACCGCGTTCGCCCCGATGGCGATCACGCTTACCCTCGAAAATGAAATCGATATTAGCCGCGGCGATATGCTTGTCCACAGCGATAACAAGCCCGGCTCTGCATCGACGTTCGAGGCCGACCTTGTGTGGATGGCAGACGCAGAGATGCGCCCAGGTATCGACTATGACCTCAAAATAGGCAGCAAAACCACGGGCGCTCGAATCAAAGCGCTGCAGAATTTGGTCGATGTTAATACTCTCAACCGAAGCCCAGCGCCTAGCCTAAAACTCAATGAGATTGGCCGTGTCGAAATCCAAGTGGAACAGGCACTGAGCTTCGATGACTACCAGCAGAATCGAGCGACGGGGAGTTTCATTCTTATAGACCGGCTGACCAACGTAACCGTCGGCGCAGGGATGATTGCATACAAGGCAAGCAAGCCTGCCTCCAGTAAATCTCATGGGCATGGCAGCTATGTTACTCCTGACGAGCGCGCCGCTCGCTTCGGGCAACAGCCGGTCACTTTACTCTTCATCGGACTGTCTGGCTCCGGAAAAACGACGCTTGCACATGCGGTCGAACGCGAACTATTCGAAAAAGGCCATGCCAGTGCTGTACTCGATGGGAAAACCATGCGCCAAGGAATAAGCAGCGACCTAGATCATAGCTCGCAAGGACGCACTGAGAACCTAGTCCGTAGTGCGCATGTCGCGCAATTCTTAAATGACTCTGGTCTGATTTGCTGCGCCTCTTTTGTGGCGCCGACTCGCGCTTCCCGCGAGCGAGCAGCGAACATTATCGGGGCAAATAATTGTCTTATCGTCTATTTGAACCCCCCTCTTGAGGTGTGCCAACAGCGCGATCCGAGTGGGCTCTACTCAGCGTCGACGACAGATATTCCGGGCGTTTCATTCGAATACGAGACCCCAACTAACGCTGCCCTCGAATTAGACACCTCAGCGCTGACGCCGCAAGAGAGCGTCGAAAAAGTGATGAGGCTACTGGGCGAACGAGGCGTTTTATAGCGCTAAACGGGATTGTCTATGTCGATGAACTGGTGGGCTAAGTCGAATTTATCTGCCAGCACTGTCGCGAGCGCTTGAACACCATAACGCTCGGTGGCATGATGGCCCGCACTGATGAAATGCACCCCCGACTCGCGCGCGATGTGCACCGTGGGCTCAGATATTTCACCAGTGAGATAGGCATCGACACCTGATTGCACTGCTAAGTCTATATAGCTCTGCGCGGCGCCAGTACACCAAGCGATACTCTCGATCCGTGAGGCACCTCCGGCACTCAGACTCGCTTCAATGATAAGCGGGTCTCTGCCCAGACAGTCTCCTATATGCGCAGCCAATTCGGCACAGCTCATGGGCCTCGGCAAGCGACCTGTAAGCCCTATAGGGTGATTACTGTGACGGCCCATCTCTCCGGTCTGCTCGAGTCCGAGGCGCCTTCCTAACTGCACATTATTACCGAGCTCGGCATGGGCATCGAGTGGCAGGTGATAGGCCAGCAGGCTAATTTGGTTATTGAGCAACAGCTCGATGCGCTTACGCTTGATGCCGACAATCGTCTGTTCCTCGCCCCGCCAAAAGTAGCCATGGTGAACAAGGAGTGCATCGGCTCCCGCGTCGATTGCAGCTTCGATAAACGCCCTGCTTGCGGTTACTCCGCTGACTATTTTTTCAATCGTAGGCTTGCCCTCCACCTGCAGCCCGTTAGGAGCATAGTCTTTAAACTGCTCTGTGCGAAGAAGCGAACTGATTGTCGATTGCAACTCTGTAAGGCTTACCGCCATGGACCTGTCCTCTGGTAGACTATGCGCGTCTATTGATACTTCGCCTTCAGGCGCTAGGCATAAGATAATAACAATAAAAGCTAGGGCAGACCTCTTACAGTGAAACCAAGCAATCGAGCGCAAACCATCGACCGCCTCGCGACTACGCTCCGCTTTCTCGCGTGGCCTATTGCCTGCGGGCTTCTCTCGGCGATTGTCATCGTGCAATACAACCAACTCGCGCGCTTGTCGCGTAGCAGCCAACCCCCTCCCTTAGCCGAAGCACTTGCCGCACCGAGCTTTGCCGACGTCATTGCGCATGCCTCACCGGCGGTCGTGAGCATTAATGCAACAAGCGTTAACGTCGGCTCGGTAGAACGCGCCTCACCAGACAAAGTTAACCTCTACCTCGAAGAGCGCGCGAGCCTCGGCTCTGGGGTAATTATTAGCGCCGACGGCTATATTCTCACTAATTTGCATGTCGTCGATACGCTATTCGATGCATTCAATGCACAGGTCACACTCGTCGATGGTCGTCAGACACCCGCAACCGTCGTTGCTTGGGATGAAGGCAGTGACCTTGCTGTATTACACATTAATATGGACGGACTCACGCCTATCCCTCGCGGCGACGACAGCAGCCTCCGCGTCGGCGACGTTGTTTTCGCTATCGGGTATCCCCGCAACGTCGGCCAGTCCGTCTCGCAAGGTATTGTCAGCGCGCTTCGACGCGGCGCCGATAGCACTATCGAGCGCATACAAACAGATGCCGCAATCAACCCCGGCAACTCGGGCGGCGCGCTAATCAATTCGAACGGCGAACTCGTCGGCCTAAACTCTTCGATTCTCTCCAAATCGGGCAATTTCGAAGGGATAGGGTTCGCGACGCCGGCATCCCTTGCGGTGAACGCGCTCGAAGAAATGGTCGCTCAGGCGATCGAGGGTAACGCAGGCTATTTAGGCGTTATTACAGGTGAAGCACTCGGGCCGCGCTCGAGCGAGCTTTTCTTTGGCATCGATTCGGTACGAGGAATGCTTGTCGAAAGCGTCGATGATGGCGGTGCCGCGATGCGCGCGGGAATCCAGCCCGGAGACGTTATCACTCGCGTGCAGGGAACCAAAGTAATCGACGGCGGCAACATTATGGCTGAGGTTCGAAATAAAAAGCCGGGCGACACTATCGAGGTAGAAGTCTACCGACAAGGCCAAACCCTCAACTTGCCGACGACTCTCGGCTTCGGCCAGGCAATTATTATCGAGCCCTAACTTAACTCGACTAGGCTTTAATCAGGCGATACTCAGCAGACAGCGCGTGTGCCTGCAGATGCTCGTTGCGTGCCAGTTCACCGGCGGTCTTTGCCAGTCGGCTAGCCCCTTCTCGCGTACTAAAGATTATCGAGCTGCGCTTCTGAAAATCGTACACGCCGAGCGCCGAAAAGAATCGCGCAGTGCCCGACGTTGGCAAGACATGGCTTGGACCCGCGCAGTAGTCGCCGAGCGCCTCGGCGCTATAGCGACCCATAAAAATAGCGCCCGCATGGTTTATCTTTTCCAGAAGCGATTCAGGATCAGCGATCGAAAGTTCGAGATGCTCTGGCGCTATGGCATCACTTACCCGTGCAGCTTCGTTTAGGTCTTCAACCAAAATAAAGAGTCCACGATTGGTCATCGATTTTTCGATGATGTCGCGTCGCTCCATCGTAGGTAATAACCGCTCGATACTGGCCCTAACTTGATCAAGGTAGTTCGCGTCGGTGGCAATTAGAATTGATTGCGCCTGTTCATCGTGCTCGGCCTGAGAAAACAGATCCATAGCGATCCAATCGGGGTCAGTTTCGCCATCGCAGATAATGGTTAATTCTGATGGCCCGGCTATCATATCGATACCGACCTCACCGAACACCAATCGCTTCGCAACGGTGACATAGATGTTGCCCGGCCCGGTAATTTTATCAACCTTAGGGATGCTTTCGGTGCCATAAGCCATCGCAGCAACAGCTTGTGCACCGCCAATGGTGTAGAGTTCGGTGACGCCTGCTAGTGCAGCAGCGGCGAACACAAGCTTTCCTGCCTCACCGTAGGCGGTGGGAACGGTGGCTATAATTTGTTCGACTCCCGCTACCTGCGCAGGAATAGCGAGCATAAGAATCGACGAAGGGTAATTCGCCTTGCCGCCCGGCGCATAGACGCCCACACGCTGCAAAGGGCTTACCTTCTGCCCAAGAACCGAACCGTCCTCTTCGCGGTATTGCCACGACTCCTGCTTCTGCTTTTCGTGATAACTACGAATCCTGCCGGCTGCAATTTCTAATGCCTCGCGCTGCGCCGCATCGAGACTTTCGAGCGACGCCTGCATCTGTTCGCGCGTCACTTTCAATGAGGCCATAGATTGAGCCCCGAAACCGTCAAATTGATTCGTATAGTCGAGAACTGCGGCGTCACCCTTTGCCCGCACCTGGGCGAGAATATCGCTGACGGTTGCCGTCACGTCGTCTGCCACAATCATCTCTCGCTTCAGATGCGCTTTCAGCGCGGAGTCGAAATCTGCGCTCACGCTATCAAGCTGCTTGATGGGGAGAGAGGGAAGGGTCATAGATAATTCCTTTTGCTCGCTGCGTTAATCGTTGCGCCTACGCCGCACGATTGGCAACGGCGGTCGATAATTTGTCGAGTATTTCGCGAATCGCTGCATTCTTAATTTTCATTGAGGCTTTATTAACAATAATTCGCGAGCTCACGTGCGCGATAAAATCTTTCGCCTCGAGCCCGTTAGCTGTTAGCGTCTTGCCGGTGTCGACTATGTCCACAATCGCGTCGGCCAACCCCATTGAGGGCGCCAATTCGAGTGCTCCGTTGAGCTTAATAAGCTCGATTTGCACGCCTTGCTCGGCGAAATAGCGTTTAGCGATATTGACGAATTTAGTCGCCACTCTTAGACGGCCGACCGGCGCTGCCCGACCTATCGGCTCTGCTGTCATTAAACGGCAGCGGGCGATGTCTAGATCAAGCGGTTCGTAGAAGGCCTCGTCGCCGTATTCGAGTAACAGATCTTTTCCTACTACCCCAATATCGGCGCTGCCAAATTCAACATACGTTGGCACATCGGATCCCCGAATCACCATCAGCTTAACGTGGGCGAGATTGGTATCAAAAATGAGTTTGCGGCTCAGCGAAATATCTTCCGCAGGAACGATATCTGCCTGCGCGAGCAATGGCAGCACTTCATCGAGTATGCGCCCTTTGGTGAGCGCAATGACGAGATTAGGCATGGTCATAAATCGAGTCTCTGTTTTCCACGAAGAGGGTCTTTAACGCCTTTCTGCTAAGTTTTCCAACTCAGACTTATTACGAAGGTATTCTACGAATTTTTGCGCCGAGCAATTGCAGCTTCTCCTCGATGCATTCGTAGCCGCGATCGATATGGTAGATGCGATCGACAACCGTCTCACCTGACGCTACCAGACCGGCAATAATCAGGCTGGCCGAGGCTCTAAGGTCAGTGGCCATGACCGGCGCGCCTTTTAAGGTCTCGGAACCCTCGACGATCACGGTATTACCTTCAACCCTAATAATTGCGCCCATGCGGTTCATTTCATGCACATGCATGAATCGATTTTCGAACACGGTTTCTGTGATTGAGCCTGACCCTGACGCGACAGAATTAAGCGCGGTGAACTGCGCTTGCATATCAGTCGGAAACGCGGGGTAAGGTGCGGTTCGAACAGACACTGCCTTCGGCTGTTTGCCATGCATGTCGAGAGAAATCCAATCCTCTCCCACCTGTACGTCTGCTCCAGCTTGTTCGAGTTTTAACAACACGGCCTCGAGAATATCTGGACGCGTATCTTTAACCTTAATCTTGCCGCGGGTCGCTGCGGCAGCGATCAAATAAGTGCCAGTTTCGATTCGGTCTGGCATCACCGAATACGTGCAGCCGTGCAGGTCAGACACGCCGTTGATCACGATCGTATCCGTGCCATAACCGCTGATGTCTGCACCCATGGCAATGAGGCAGAGAGCGAGGTCGACCACTTCAGGCTCGCGCGCGGCATTTTCTATGATTGTCTGACCGTCGGCGAGACAGGCGGCCATCATGACATTTTCTGTGCCCGTTACTGTGACCATATCCATAAAGATATGCGCACCCTTTAACCGGTCTTTAACAGAGGCCTTGATATACCCGTCTTCGACAACAATATCCGCACCCATCGCTTCGAGCGCCGTAATGTGAAGATTCACGGGACGGCTGCCGATCGCACAACCACCGGGCAAGGCAACCTCGGCGCGCTTGTGTTTGGCAAGCAAAGGCCCCAGCACAAGAATGGAGGCGCGCATCGTCTTTACCAGTTCGTAAGGCGCGCTCAGATCGGTGATCGTGCTGCTGTCGACTTCGACATTGAGCTTCTCATCGATAACGGGCTGCACGCCCATACACCCTAGCAGCTCTAGCATTGTCGTGATGTCGAACAGATGCGGCAGGTTGCAAATAGTAACCTTGTCGAAGGTGAGCAATGTCGCGGCAAGAATCGGCAAAGCCGAATTTTTCGCTCCGGCGATTCTAATCTCGCCTTCGAGGCGAACGCCGCCTTCGATTATTAACTTATCCATAGGGTTAGCTCTGCTGTGCGCGCAATTCGCGGGCTGAAAATTGATCGAGGAATTGCACCATCGACAGTGAATGGCTGCTGTCTGATTCAGCATTTACTGGTGTGAAGACCAAATTACTAGGCTTCACCGGGCGCCGAAAGTCGCATAGTTACCGCATGAATTGCGCCACTGCTGATATGCTCATTAAGCACTTTATAGATAGTCTGCTGCCGCTTTACCGCATTAAGACCTTCGAAGATGCTGCCCGTAGCTGTGACCAGGTATTTACCGCCCTCACCCTGAACATCGATTTCAGTCGTTGGCAGCGCCGCGACCAATAAACCTTGAATTGTGCTCGCTTCCACTTATTTCTTCTCCGTTTGGTGCGTGATCTTGTAAGGCCTGCTGCTAGCGCCAGTTATTGAGTACGGCATCAATGTCGTTGTCATGCTCTGTCATCAGTGCCGAGAACTGCGAGTAGTACTGCCTACCGAGGTTAATTCCCGCGAGGCTCAAGTTTTTAAGCTTCCAGGTATCGTCCTCGGTTAGGAACATTTGGTAGCGAAGCTGCAGGTTGATATCGCCGCGAAGCTCCATGCTCACTACCGTGTCGGCGCGCGGGTCATCTGACGGATTGGGATTCGGAAGAAAAACCAGTTCCTCGCCGCTGTAGGATACCAACGAAGCGCCGTAGAAACGGGTGAGCGTAGATTTTAAAATGTCAGCGAATCGCTGCGTTTGCGCCGGCGAAGCATCAGTTGCGTATTTCGCCATCACGACATTCGCCACGGCAGTGAAATCGACGAAGCTTTCTAGATCGGTCTCAATTGCAGCAAAATAGCCCTCACGATCACTCAGGAATAGTGATTTAGATTCAAGCGCCGTAGCCAAAAGCGTATTAACGCCTAATTCTGCCGTCTCGACAGCAGACAGTCCCTGCGCGCTCGCGCGCCCGCTGAGAAGCTGCAGACAAAGTGCAGCAACGAGGAAACCACCGACTAGAAACCGATTCTGACGGACAGAAGAAGAGCGTGATTGATAGGCATTGATGGGCTCGCTGCAGTGCTGCATGTCTTGCTCCTTAGAGAGGACTCTAATTAGGCTTTGCGGGTTATTAAACTCAACGCAGTTTACCTCATATGCCGGTGGCATTAAATTATTACTTGCAAAGGGTCTCGTTCCCCCTTCTAATTACCTGCTAACCCTTCGCACAAGAATCCCACTCTATGCTCGTAAGCTCAGTCGTTATCGCCCTCGGCTTCATAGGCCTAATCTGGGGAGCCGATAAGTTCGTTTTCGGCGCGTCTGCACTTGCGCGTAATGCCGGCGTCTCGCCGCTCTTGATCGGTCTCACTATTGTCGCGTTCGGCACCTCGGCCCCAGAAATATTCTCATCCGCAGTCTCGGCACTCGAAGACAAGCCTGAACTCGCGATTGGCAATGCCTTTGGGTCGAATCTATTCAATATTGGAGTCGCACTCGGCGTCGCTGCAATACTCCGCCCACTGACTCCGCCAAAATCGTTAATCAAAAAGGAATTGCCTGCGCTCATCCTTGTTACGCTTGTGACGGGCGTACTCCTGTTCGACTTGTTTATCGGTCCTTTCGACGCGCTAGTTCTTATCGCGCTGAGCCTCTTCCTAGGCTACAAACTCCTGCGCAAGAAAAAAGCCTGCGACGCTATAGAGCCCGACTCGCTCAGCGAGGAGGCGAGCGCAAGCGACGAGGAACCGGACACTCGCACATGGCAGGCCGTGGCCTATATGTTGCTAGGTTTGATCCTGCTTATTGTCAGCGCCGAGGCACTGGTAGCGTCGGCTAGCGCGATTGCAGAGACACTGGGCGTTTCAGAAGCCGTGATTGGATTGACCATCGTCGCGCTCGGTACAAGTCTACCCGAACTCGCAGCGTCAATTACCTGCGTATTAAAAGGCCACTACGACCTCGCCATAGGTAATATCGTCGGTTCCAACATATTGAACCTGCTCGCTGTGCTCCCTTTCCCTGGCCTATTGAGCCCCGGCCTCATTCAAGCCCCACTTCTGTTTAGAGACTTTGCCGCCGTAACACTGCTCACGCTGCTGCTGGCGGCCTTCTGTTACTATGCGGTGACACGTGGCAAGCAGCTTGGACGCGTCAGCGGAGTCATTTTCTTGTCTATTTATTGCGGCTGGTTTACGGTAATGCTAGTTAACGCTTAATCGCTAACAGCCTAAGCACAAACCACTTTTCATCCAACAGACTTGAAAACAGCGCTCACTGAAGACTGCGAGCATCAAGCATAGGTTAATCGCCATGGACGCCCCTAAGATCCCTCCTCATTCTGTGCTTATCGCATCAGCGAGAAAGACAGTAAAGATCGAACTGGAGGCAGTCGCCGCCCTGTCGGATCGCATTGATGAATCCTTTGCCCGCGCCTGCGAGATTATCCTCAAGTCGACTGGCCGCGTCGTCGTCATCGGTATGGGAAAGTCTGGTCATGTCGGCCGAAAAATTGCTGCTACTCTTGCAAGCACGGGAACAACGGCGATGTTTGTCCACCCTGCGGAAGCGAGTCATGGCGACATAGGAATGATCGCCGCTAACGATGTGGTTCTAGCACTCTCTAATTCTGGTTCGACCGAGGAAATCCTCGGCTTGCTACCAATACTCAAACGTAAAGCGGTGCCGTTGATCAGCCTCACCGGCAACCCCCGGTCAGAGCTTGCCCTTGCTGCGGATGCGAATCTCGATGGCGAAGTGTACGAAGAGGCCTGCCCCCTCGGGCTCGCACCGACATCGAGCACGACGGCTGCGTTAGTCTTAGGCGATGCCCTTGCGATGGCTTTACTCGAGGCACGTGGTTTTACTCGCGAAGACTTTGCTTTCTCGCACCCCGGCGGCAATCTGGGTCGCCGATTGCTCGTGCGTGTGCGCGACGTTATGCATCAGGGAGACGAACTCCCGCAGGTGAAACAAGGCACCGCGCTGACCGCCGCGCTGATAGAAATGAGCGGCAAAGGCTTTGGACTCACTACCGTGACCAACAGCGAAGGCGCGCTCGTCGGCGTCTTTAGCGATGGCGATTTGCGGCGCGCGCTCGATGCAGGCGTTGATATTCACAACACCCTTGTCGACCAGGTAATGTCCGAAAGCTACCATTTTATAAGTTCCACCTCTTTGGCGGCCGAAGCAGCAAGGAAAATGCAAGAGACGAGCGTCTATGTCCTCATCGTTTCTGACAGCCCCGGTGAACTTAGCGGATTGATAAAAATGCACGACCTGTTGCGCTCTAATGTCGTCTAGCAATGTCGTCTAGCCAGAGCACAAAGACTAGAACGGCACACACCACGGGCCACTGGAGAG
>Ga0255763_1004557_pt1 | contig 11640 bp, 10 predicted proteins | sample 041ome_2_FD_179963 | JGI IMG/M metagenome (GOLD analysis project Ga0255763, IMG submission 179963) | Coastal salt marsh microbial communities from the Groves Creek Marsh, Skidaway Island, Georgia - 041406US metaG (version 2) | ecosystem: Environmental > Aquatic > Marine > Intertidal zone > Salt...
TAGTTTCATCATCACCCGTAAGTTCCAATGCTTGGGAAAGCTTATCTATTGAAAATTGATTTCCTTTGTCTCCTAGTCTTTTTTCTATAAACGTGGTCGTTCTACTCATCGGAAAGGTAAGCCAAAACAAAAGGTATTCATCTAAAACAATTAGAACGGGAGCCATTACTTTTGAGAAAGTAAGTGCATTTCTGTTTGCATAAACCTTAGGTAAAATTTCACCAAATATTAGAATTATAAAAGTGATAATCCCAACTTCAATAATCAGGAGTAAAACAGGGTTTTCAATATCTGACAAAAAGGCCTTACTCAGTAAAGAAAAAAGAAGAACAATTGCAATATTGATGAAATTATTGGCTACCAAAACAGTCGCCAATAACCTTTTGGGTTTTCGCAATAGATGAATCACTCGTTTTACTTCCGTTTCATTATTGGTGTCATATAACTCCTCAAGAGATTTCAGCTGAAGTGAAAAAAAGGCGACCTCAGCCCCAGAAACTAATGCAGAGCATATTAATAATAATAAAGCAAGCCCCAGTTGAATCCAAACGACATTAGCAATTAAAAAAAAGAGGCTCAAAAAAGGCAGTGGGTCAGGATCCAATCGATTTAATATTTAAAAGGGTAAATCATCAGTGTCTGGGGGCGTTTGCTCAACGTTTGGTGAACTTGCTGCGGGTGAAGGATCCCCTTGACCTGCTTCTTTTTTGGTGGAAAGAAATGTAAATTCATTAACATTGATCTCCGTAGAATAGCGATCGTTTCCATCCTCTCCAGTCCACTTTCGATTTTTAATACGCCCTTCAATGTAAATTTTGTCTCCCTTACTCAAGTACTTTTCACAAACTTCAGCAGCTTTGTTTCGAACTACAATATTGTGCCATTCTGTGTTAGTTACTTTTTCTCCAGACGTTTTGTTGACGTAAGACTCGTTTGTTGCTAATGGGAATCTACCGATTGACCCGCCGCCTTCGAAATAATGCATTTTTACATCATCTCCTAAGTGACCTATTAGCATCACTTTGTTTAATGTACCGCTCATAGTTATAAATGATTTAGGTTAGTTGTAACAGTAAATTTATGAAATCAGATTGCATTTTAAAAAAAATTTGCCATAAACTTTTGAATTACAACAGGTACAGCAAACTTTTGAAGGCTATCTATTGCGTATCCTTCAGGGAGGGTTTCCTTATAATCTAAAACCCAAAAGTGTACCCAAAGAGCCTGATGGCTAAGTTTATGAACTATGGGTTCAGTATTCCAAAGGGTAACTTGATTAACCTCACTTTTTAGTTTAGATGGAAAGGCTTCGTGGTGAATCAGTTTTGAAGAAGTCATAATTCTAGTTTTACTCTCCACTAAAGGAAATTGATACAACTGCTGCCAGATTCCTTTTTCTGTTCGTTGCTCCATAAGACATTTCCCCTGAGAATCTAAAACAACTAAATAATTAAAATACCTCTTCCGTATTTTAATTTTGTTTGTTTTAACCGGGAGTAAGTGAATTTTATTTTGATTATAAGCTACACATTCTGCTGCAAAAGGACAGACAACACAATTTGGTGATCTAGGGATACACTGCGTTGAACCAAATTCCATGAGAGCCTGATTGAAATCTCCTGGCTGGCTTACATCAATCAATTCCATGGCTTTCGCTTTGAATTCCTTTTGCGCTGCAGAAGAATTTATAGGTGTTTCAATCCCAAAATAACGGGAAAGAAAACGATAGACATTTCCATCAACTACAGCCTCTGGAATATTAAAACTAATCGAAGCTATGGCACTTGCAGTATAATCTCCAACCCCTTTTAATTTCAATAGCTCGTTAAAAGTAGAAGGAAAAATACCGTTGTATTCAAAATGAATAAACTGAGCCGTGGCATAAAGATTTCGTGCGCGGGAATAATATCCCAAACCCTGCCAAAGTTTCAAAACATCATCTTCTTTTGCCAAAGCTAGATCCTTAATAGTAGGAAAAGCTGAAATAAACTTTTCATAATAAGGTAGCCCTTGAGCAGTACGAGTTTGTTGGAGAATGATTTCAGAAAGCCATATATGATAGGGGTCCTTGGTTTTACGCCATGCAAATGAACGCTGGTTTTCTAAATACCATGAAATAAGTTTTTTTGTCAAATTCAAACCAGAGAGACTTTTTAATAGATATTAAATAAAGTCAAGCAAGTATAATATAAAAACTTTACACAGAGCATTTTATAATTTAAATTTATATATTTGCGAGCCTTAAAATTTTAGCTATAAATAGTAAAATTATGACAAAAGCAGACATTGTATCAAATATTTCTGATCAGTTAGGGATTGACCGCGCTGATGTACAAGCCACTGTTGAAAAATTTATGAAAGAAGTAAAAGGTTCTTTAGAAAAAGGAGAAAACGTTTACTTGAGAGGATTTGGGAGCTTTATTATTAAAACTCGTGCCGAAAAAACAGGCCGTAATATTTCAAAAAATATTGCCCTTAAAATCCCTGCTCATAATATTCCTTCTTTTAAACCCGCTAAAATTTTCGTTAAAGGTGTTAAATCTAAAGTACCTGTTTCAAAATAATTAATAACATTTAAATACAATTTGCATATGCCAAGTGGTAAAAAACGTAAAAGACACAAGGTAGCGACGCACAAGCGTAAAAAGCGCAGAAGAGCGAATCGCCACAAGAAAAAATAGTGTTAGGCTAAACACTTAAAAAATTACCTAAAAGTTCATTGAAATGCAGTACTCTATTAATTACGAGCGCTGCTACAGGAAAATCCTGAAAATATTGTTTAATCCGTTATTTCAAGCCTAGCTTGTTATGACACAAAATAATTCAGAGTGAATAAAGAATTAATTATACGTTCGCATTCCTCTGCTGTTGATTTTGCACTGCTCAAGGATGGAAAGTTAATTGAGCTAAATAAAGAAGTGGAAGACAATAAATTTTCTGTAGGCGACATATTTGTCGGTAAAATCAGAAAAGCTATTCCCGGGTTAAATGCCGCATTTATAGATGTTGGCCACGAGAAAGATGGTTTTTTACACTATCATGACCTCGGTCCCAAACTCCCTTCGCTAATAAAATACATTAAACAGATAAGCACAGGTAAAAACAAAGATTATCTTTTAAAACAATTTCGTTACGAAAATGATATAGAAAAAGACGGTAATGTAGGTGATGTTTTATCCCCTAAACAAACTGTTTTGGTTCAAGTTGTAAAAGAACCTATTTCTACAAAAGGACCTCGATTAAGTTCTGAAATATCATTAGCTGGCCGCTATATGGTCCTAATGCCTTTCTCAGATCGAGTATCCATATCGCAAAAAATTGAAGATCGTGCAGAAAAAAATCGCCTAAAGAAACTTGTACAGAGTATACGCCCAAAAGGTTTTGGCCTAATAATTCGTACAGTCGCTGAAGGTCAAAAAGTAGCTGCACTTGATGCTGATATTCAACAACTTTTAACTCGTTGGAAAAATTTGTCTGCTAAACTAAAGCAGATTGATAAATATCCCACAAAGGTGTTGAGTGAAATCAATCGGTCTTCGAGTATACTTCGCGATATTTTTGACGATAACTTTACAGGTATACATGTTGATGATGCCGAAATGCAATCCGAAATTCAAGACTATATTGAAAGTATAGCTCCTGATAAAAAAGGGATTGTAAAATTGTATGAAAATCACCTCCCTATTTTTGAAAAATTTGGAATTGAAAGGCAAATAAAAAGTGCATTTGGAACAACCGTTTCAATGCAAAAAGGAGCCTATTTGGTGATTGAACATACTGAAGCATTGCATGTAATTGATGTTAATAGTGGAAACCGATCAAATCGTTCTAAGAGTCAAGAACAAACGGCCTTAGAAGTCAATATGATTTCCGCTACAGAAATCGCCCGACAATTGCGCTTGCGTGACATGGGGGGGATCATTGTAGTTGATTTTATTGATCTTAATACCAACGAGAATCGAAAAAAACTCTTTGAGCATCTCTGTAATGAAATGAGTACGGATAGAACCAAACACAAAATTCTTCCACCAAGTCGTTTTGGACTCATACAGATTACACGTCAGCGTGTAAGACCTGAAATGAATATCAAAACAAAGGAGCCAAATCCAAACCAAAATGGAGAGGTTGAGGCGCCTATTATTTTAATTGAAAAAATCAACGCAGAGCTTAGTAAAATTACTAAGAACAAGCGGAATGATAAGGAAAAAATACATTTACATTTACATCCTTTTGTTGCCGCTTACCTTTTAAACGGGTTTCCATCCCAACGTTTAAAATGGTATTTTGAATATAAAAAGTGGATTAATATTGTTCCACGCCACGCTTATCAATATTTGGAGTTTCGTTTTTTAAACAAAGAACGAAGAAGACTTCATCCTTAATACATTAAATCCACCTAGTCAATTTTGATTTGGTGGATTTTTTTTTGCCCGCTATTAAAAAAGCATAATTGCAGCCATTACAAGCATAATGGTGTTTTCAATAAAAGTAGCTTCCGTCATTGGAAGTTTTAAAGCGGTTCCTAAACAAGCGCATTGAATGCTCTTTTTATCCAACAAAGTTTTTGTGACACCTATAGTAGTTATCCCCAAAATAACGAGTGTACTGTACAAAGCAATTGTAATCTCAAAACGTAATAAAAAAAGAAGTCCTAAAGCTGTTTCTATAAATGGATACATCCATGCGTAAAAAGGAATTTTTTTTGCCAAGGGATCATACATTCTAAAAGAAGAAGGAAAATTTTTTAAATCTAGCATTTTGAAAAAACTAAATACAATGAAAAATAAACCCATAAAATCCAGCATCATGGCACTTATATCCCAATTTTTATAATGAAGTAATAGCGTTGCACCTAAAATATAGAATAGGATGATTAGCAAAGGTTGTAATTGTTTTAGTTTAGATTGCTCTTCAACTACAGTAAATAAATCCACTTTTTGAATAGATGTGCGCTGCAATGGAATTTCCGTTATACTGAATTTCTGTGGTAATATATTTTGAAGCACTTCAATAGCAATATTTTTATTCAATGAAAGCGATACTTCTTCATTTTCTAGACTTACCTCAATAGCTGATACCCCATCTATTTGGCTTAAATGTTTCTCAACAGAAGCTTTGCAGCCTCCGCATGTCATCCCCTTTAGAGAATAGGTGTGTTTCATTTTAATCTTATTTAAAAGCCATTTCAAAGGTAGGGTAAAAAAATCAGCTAATCTTTTTATCTTGAGCTATGCAAAAAAAGACCTCTTTCACACTCAAAGAAGCTCAAAAAAAACTTGAGCACTACTGTGCTTATCAAGAACGATGTCATTTTGAAGTAGAACAAAAATTGAAAGAACTACAGATGATTCCTTCTGCACAAGAAGTGATTATTTCTAAACTTATCGAAGAAAATTATTTGAATGAAAGCCGTTTTGCTCAAAGTTTTGCAAGAGGAAAATTTAGAATTAAAAAGTGGGGTAAACAACGGATTATTAGAGAACTTAAAGGACGAAAAATATCCGATTACAACATCAAATTGGGGTTGAAAGAAATTTCAGCCTTGGACTACCAATCTACTTTCTATCATTTATTTGAAAAGCGCAAAGAAGCCGTAAGCAACTATTCTATCTCTATTCAAAAGAAAAAAATAATTGATTTTATGGTTTACAGAGGCTGGGAAACTCACCTTATTTATGATGCCCTAAGAGAAAATTTTCAAAACTGATATTGTAAGGAAAATAATACATTCCTGCCAGGCATCGGTACTAAATTCGTTTCGCTATATTCTTCATTCAAAAGATTATGTACGGATGCTGTTACTTGAAAAGCATTCAAACTCCACTGTAAAGTGGCATCAAGAATGCGGTAACCATCCATAGAGGGTCTTTTTGCATATTTAAAGGCAGTAAACCAGTGTAATTTATCTGTAAACTGGGTTCTGTAACTTGAAGTAAAATGATGCTTTAAAGAATTAATACTATATCTAGAAAAATTAGCTTCCGTTTCTTTTAAATTATCTGTCAAATAAGTATATCCTAATTTTAGAGATTGTGGGGTTTTACCAATCAAAAAAGGATAATTGATCTCTGTTTCAAATCCTTTGGTATTGATACTTCTAATATTAGTCGCCTCCCACAAACTGTCTTCTGTAGCTTTCACATAATCAATTAAATTTTCTGAATCACGATCAAAATAAGCAGCATAAAAAGTAAGGCTGTTAGATGTAAATCGAAGACCTAACTCTTTAGACAAAGCTTCCTCAGGTTTCAAATTAGAATTTCCTACCGTTGTTCTATCAGAATAATATAAGTCGGTATAGGTTGGGATACGATAAGTATATCCTACATTTCCATATAGTCTCCACTCTGAATTCACTTGGAATCCTATATCAACGCCAGGATAAGCAAAATTTCCAAAATCAGAATATATGTTGACTGCAACACCAGGGGTGATATCTAACTTTTGATCCCAAAAAGCGAAACGCTGTTCTAAAAAGAAAGTAGCCAGCTGTCGAGAATGTATTCCCAAATTATTACTCAAAATAGAAACTCTAGAAAAATCAAAACCCACTCCTGTAGTCCCTAATTTTGATGCAACACTTACGTCTAGTGCTGAACCAACTTTGTGTGTAATGTGCCAATTTTCATAAACTTCTGGGTTGGCACGAATAAATAAATAGTGATCCTGTCCTCTCCTCCAATAGACCTTAGGCTTGAAAACCCAATTTCCCTTTTGTACTTTGGTTTGAATTGCTAGTAAACTTGCCTCAGTTTCTTCATATTGGTCTTTGGCCTCAGGGGAGGCATAAAATCCATTAGCACCAAATTTTCTACCATTAAAACTACCCAAAAGATCTAAGGGAAGTTTTTTATCAGTAAAAAGGCCTGCTTTTAAAAACACAGTATTGTTGTTTAAATCAGAATTAAACCGATATCCATCGGCTGAATTACGAGAAAAATGTGCAAGGAAATTTCCTTTTTCAGAAGTAGTTCTATAATTTAATTCTCCATGAATTTGTCCATAAGAACCACCCCTAATTTGAGCAGAACCACCAGTAGAAAACTGTTTTTTAGTCACAATATTAATTGCCCCTGTAAAAGCATTTTGACCAAAAACTCGTGCTGCAGGACCTTTTACAATTTCTATACGCTCTATTACCTCTATTGGGGGAAGAAAGTTTAATGTGTGATGACCCGTTTGAGCATCATCCAATTTAATTCCATCTAACAATAAAAGGGTTTGATCAAAACCTCCTCCTCTGATATATAGATCGGCTTGTGTTCCAGCGATCCCTCTTTGACGAATATCAATTCCTGCTATTTGTTGTAATGCGGTGACTACCGTCAATGCACCACTAGATTTTAATTCTTGACTAGAAATCAAATGAAGGGTTCTTGAATTTTCTGAAAAGTCTAAATCAATCCTTGAAGAAGAAACAACAACTTCTTTCAAAAATTGTTTATTAACTAAGCTATCTAGTTGTGCTTCTAATCTTACAAGAAAGAATAAAAAAAATGCCAGCCATTGAATGGGAATGGTTTTCATTTGATAAAAATATGGGGTTGAAACTCTATTAGTCTGTCAACAAAATAACTTTGTTGTCTCTCATTTCTAGCGCTCCTGATTGGATTTCAAAAAAGGTAAAGTTTCCTTCTTGAGAAAATAAACCCTTATTGGCATCATCTAGCTTGAGTTTACCTTGAATCTTAACTTGCCCTTTTGTTAATGTAGAAACGATAGGTGCATGATTATTCAATACTTGGAAAGATCCTGATGCACCAGGAACCGTTAAACTTTCTACTTCACCACTAAATAATTTAACTTCGGGAGATACAATTTCTAGGTACATAACTTATACTTCTGCTAACATTTTTTCTCCAGCTTCAATAGCCTCCTCAATTGTTCCTTTCAAGTTGAAAGCAGATTCAGGTAAGTGATCTAGCTCTCCATCCATGATCATATTAAATCCTTTGATAGTTTCTTTGATATCAACTAAGACTCCTGGAATACCAGTAAACTGTTCTGCAACATGGAAAGGTTGAGAAAGGAAACGTTGAACACGTCTTGCTCTAGAAACAGCTAGTTTATCTTCTTCTGATAACTCATCCATACCCAAAATGGCGATAATGTCTTGTAATTCTTTATAGCGTTGTAATAACTCTTTTACGTTTTGAGCACATTTGTAATGTTCTTCCCCTAAAATCTCAGCGGTCAAAATTCGAGAAGTAGAATCTAATGGATCTACTGCAGGATAAATACCAAGTTCTGCGATTTTACGAGATAATACTGTTGTTGCATCTAAGTGAGCAAATGTTGTTGCTGGTGCCGGATCAGTAAGGTCATCTGCAGGTACATATACCGCTTGAACCGATGTAATCGATCCTTTTTTAGTTGAAGTAATTCGCTCTTGCATGGCTCCCATCTCTGTAGCTAGTGTAGGCTGATATCCTACCGCTGATGGCATACGCCCTAATAAGGCGGATACCTCAGATCCTGCTTGAGTAAATCGGAAAATGTTGTCTACAAAGAACAATACATCTTTTCCTTGTCCGTCTCCTGCGCCATCTCTAAAATATTCTGCAATTGTCAATCCAGACAATGCAACACGTGCACGTGCTCCTGGAGGTTCGTTCATTTGTCCAAATACGAAAGTAGCCTTAGATTCTTTCATGGCAGCTTTGTCTACCTTAGTTAAATCCCATCCCCCTTCTTCCATAGAGTGCATAAAGTCATCTCCATATTTTATAATTCCAGACTCAAGCATCTCACGAAGTAAGTCATTCCCTTCACGAGTACGCTCTCCTACTCCTGCAAATACAGAAAGTCCTCCGTGTCCTTTAGCAATGTTGTTTATCAATTCTTGGATCAAAACTGTTTTCCCCACTCCAGCTCCACCAAAAAGTCCAATTTTCCCCCCTTTAGCGTAAGGCTCAATCAAATCAATAACTTTAATTCCCGTAAAAAGTACTTCAGTTGAAGTAGAAAGGTCTTCAAACGCTGGTGCATCTCTGTGAATAGGTAAGCCGTTTTCATTTTCTTTGGGAAGGTCTTCCATTCCATCAATAGCATCACCAATCACATTAAACAAACGTCCGTAAATATTTTCACCAATTGGCATTTGGATAGGGCTTCCAGTAGCGGTTACAAGTGTACCTCTACTCAATCCATCGGTAGAATCCATTGAGATGGTACGTACAGTTTCTTCCCCAATATGGGATTGTACTTCTAAAATCAATTTAGAACCATCAGAATTTATAATTTCTAAAGCGTCGTATATTCTAGGAAGTGGGTTGTTTTCACCTCCAAAATCAACATCTACAACGGGACCAATAATCTGAGAAACTTTACCTGTACTTTGTGCCATTTTGTTCTGCGTTAGCGTTTGTTTTTTATTCTTTATTTCAAGGTGCAAATATATGGGGTTCATCCTAAATAAAAACCCATTTGAACTGCTTTTTTTAAAGAAATTTGTCTTTTTCAAAACCCTTTTAGAGCCGCTAATTGATCTACATGATAATTGTAGTCACCAAAAAGTTGCTGAGCCACTCGTGCCCGTTTGAGATAAAACCCAATATTTGCATCATCAGTCACTCCAATTCCACCGTGCATTTGAATAGCTTCATTAGTAACCATCTTAACTGTTTTTCCCAATTTAGCTTTTGCTAAGTGGGCATACCGTTTGGCATTAGCATCTTTTTCATCTATTGCCTGCAATGCTTTTAAAACTATTGATTTACATAATTCTATTTCCGAAAACATTATCGCAGCCCGATGCTGCAATGCCTGATAAGTACCAATAATGACTCCAAACTGACTTCGTTCTTTCAAATACTGAATGGTAATTTCAAATGATTCTTGACATATCCCTAATAATTCAGCAGCTACACCAGAATAGGCAATGGTCATTAACTCTTCTAACATACGACTTCCATCCAATTGAATGTTAAGTTTATTTTCAGCACTTACTACTACTTTATCAAAAGTAATATCGGCGTAAGTACCTGAATCCATGAGTATATTTTTGGAAATATTTACCCCTTCTAAATCTGCTTTCACTAAAAATATACTAATCACTTTATCTATTTCAGAAACAACAACAAAATGACTCGCTGTAGTGCCGTCTATTACCATTGTTTTTGTTCCGTCAATCACATAATTTTCCCCTTCTGGAACTGCCTTTGTTTGAAAAGAAGTTGTTTTATGGTATTTTCCTTCCTGCAGTGCCAAAGTTAGTTGAGTTGATCCCTCAATTAAACCGGGAAAAATTTTAGCTTTTAAAACCTTATTGTCTGATATTCTGAGTGCTGATGCTCCTATAAGGATTGAGGATATAAGAGGAGATTTAGATAAATTTCTTCCCGTTTCTTCTAAAATTTGACCTAAACCTACATGTCCAAAATCTAAACCATTATACCTTTCGGGTATGGTCAAGGCAGTCCAACCCAAAGAAGCTATCTCCCTCCATAAATTTGAGTCAAAAGTCATGTACCCTTGATCACGAAGAGCTCTCATTTCATTTACAGGGGCCTTAGCTTTTAGGAGTTCTGCGGCAGAATCCTTGAGCATTTTTTGTTCTTCTGTTATAATTAATGCCATGTTTTTTTTATTTAGTGGGTAAGCCCAAAATGAGTTTAGAAATAATATTTAATTGGATTTCTGACGTTCCTCCTTCAATCGAATTCCCTTTTGAACGACAAAACTTTCGCGCTAAGTCGCCATCTGATTTTTCATTTTCCTCCCAAATTAAGGAGTCTGTTCCAGTTACAGCCATCAATAATTCCTGCCTTTTAATATTTAGCTCGGTTCCATAATACTTGAAAAACGAAGACAATGCCCCTGAATTATTCCCGGTTTTAGCTTCATCAGTAATGCGTTGAATAGTTAATTCAAAAATTTCTTCATCTATTTCAAAATCAGAAATTTGACTTCTTAACACACCATCAGAAATCAATCCTTTTGAATTTATTGGAAGATTTTCAATCGCAACTTCATGAACTTCTTTCCGGATGTCTGTTTCTCCAATTCCTCCTATCATTTGTCGCTCATGGGTCAATAAGAATTTGGCAATATTCCAGCCTTCATTCAATGTGCCTATTAAATTTTCTTTTGGCACTTTTACCCCATCAAAAAAAGTTTCGCAAAAAGGAGATTTTCCGCTAATTAGTTTTATTGGTCTGGTACTCACTCCCTCAGAAGCCATATCAATAAGAATAAAGCTAATCCCAGCATGTTTTGTTGCTTCGAAATCGGTACGTACTAAACAGAATATCCAATCCGATTTATCAGCATAAGAAGTCCAAACTTTGGACCCAGTAATTTCATAATGATCCCCCTTGTCTAACGCTTTGGTTTGTAGACTAGCCAAATCACTCCCAGCATTAGGCTCACTATACCCTTGACACCACCATATTTTACCTTCAACAATTTGAGGTAAGTAATGTAACTTTTGCTCTTCTGTAGCAAACTTCAAAAGTGCGGGACCCAACATTGAAATCCCAAAACTATACAAAGGTTTTCTACAGCCTAAACGAGTCATCTCTTGAGTTAAAATATTATTTTCTTCAGGGGTCAACCCCCCTCCACCATATTTCTCCTCCCAATAAGGAACTATCCATCTCTTTTCAAGCATTTTTTCAAACCAAATCTTTTGGTCTTGAG
>Ga0255763_1004564_pt1 | contig 11626 bp, 6 predicted proteins | sample 041ome_2_FD_179963 | JGI IMG/M metagenome (GOLD analysis project Ga0255763, IMG submission 179963) | Coastal salt marsh microbial communities from the Groves Creek Marsh, Skidaway Island, Georgia - 041406US metaG (version 2) | ecosystem: Environmental > Aquatic > Marine > Intertidal zone > Salt...
CATGATCTTGCTGCCACGTGTGATTACGAGGTTAGCGAAGGTACCAGTCTCGCCATACACTTTTACGCCCGGCTCGATGGTCAAAGTGACGTTCTGGAGGGCAGAACCGTCGGCCAAAGTCGTGCTGTCTGTCAGCTCGCCATTACCATTACCGACCGTTACACGATCATTCATCAAATAGTCAACGCCAGCAACCAGAGTCGCATCAGCACTGATTGTGCCGGGGAGCACGCATTGGCCGTTAGCCGCTTCGGTGGTGAACGCAGGACACTCAACAACGGGATCGGTCGTGCCACCCGTGTTTGTCCCGGTATCGGTGTTTGTGTTGGTTGTGGTGGTGTTGTTGCTGTTCACCACGTCGTTGCTCGAAGTGGGCGCATCGATGTTAATCGTTGCGCTATCCCCTTCCGAACAACCGTGCAGCCCACCTAAGGCTCCGAGCGTCAGAAACGCAGCCGCCAGTTGCTTTTTCATCGTTACACTCCTCATTGGTTTTCACCCTTTTGCACTGTGTGCCTTTAAAATTTCCAGTCGACGCCGACCGACAAAGAAATGCCTTTCTCATACGCCTGGAAGGTTCGCCCGCCCTGCGTATACTCGTATTCACTATCCAAAATATTGCTCAGCTTCGCCTTGAGCGTTCCCTGCTCAGCAAAGTCCCAGCGATACACTAAGTTCAAATCGAGACGAGGCTCGAAAATGACGTCTGGCGCGCCCGAGACACCCACGTCCGCGATCGATTCTCCGCTCTGGTTCAATAGCAGAGTCAGCTGTTGCCCAGAGGCAAAATCATCGTAGCCAATAACCAAGTTGGCGGTGTACTCAGGCTGCCCCTGCAGTGCGCGACCTGGGCTGCCCGCGCCGAAGGTCACCTCAGACTCGATCAATGCCGTATTGAACGAAATGAAGATCGAGTCGTCGTAGTCATCTCCTAGCATGAATTCCTTGCGGCCTTCGATCTCGATGCCGTGCAGCTCCGCGCTGTCCGAGTTGGTGAAGGTACGGGAGTTACCCGCTGTTCCCGATGCGGGCTGGACGACGCGCTCGATTGGCTTATCGAAATCCTTGTAGAACAGCGCAACCGACAAGCTGTCCTGTTCGTCGAAGTACCACTCCCAGCGCACATCGGCATTCATAATCGACGATATTTCAAGGAAAGGATTACCGCGGACTCGGAAGTTAAACTCGGTGTCGTAGAAGGTCGCGTTCGCGGCTTCCTTAAAGTCGGGTCGTGCGACGGTCTCAGAGATGGCAAAACGCAGCTGATGAGAGTCATTGATAAACCAGTTCAGCCCCAGACCCGGAAGCACCGAGGATTCATCAATCAAAGATTCAACGGGTGCTTGCGATCCCTGCAACGAAAAGGTCTTGGTCGTCTGGGTATAGACCTCGTAACGCGCCCCTAGCAAGAGCTGCCAGCTGCTGTTGAACGTGTGGTCGTAAGCAAAGTAGGCGCTGTCATAATCGAGGTCTGCATCGTAGCTGTCACTCGCAAGCGTTTTGTCGACAAACACGAAGCCGTCGTTAGGGCTATCCGAAACCGTATCTACATCACTGGAAACCCCAGCAATGATGACCTCGGAAACCAACATGTTGTCACTACCAAGCAAATCATCGCGCGCCTGATTAATATTGAATCCGTATGTTTTTGATTCAGAATCTCGCTCACGGTAGATTCGTTGAGCACCAAACTTTAAAGTGCCAAACGCGTCGCCATCGTCAAATAAATCCCAGGTAAAATCGAGCGTTCCGTCGAAGTTCGCATCGGTCAATTCGTCGTAGCGCTTGAAGGTCACGCCAGGCTCCATGAAAAAGCCGTTAAGGGCGATATTCTGATCGCTGTTCAAGCGGTCAAATGCAAATCCCTGCTTCAGCGCATCGGCCGACGTTTGTGATTGAGAAGCTCGGAACTCGACCTCTCGGCGACCCGGCGCGTCTCGTCGAGCCTGGCTAGCCGTAAACTGCCAATCCAGCAGAAAAGAACCTTCGTCGTTTAATACGTGTGATCCCAACAACTGCTGCGAGATGAATTGGCGCTCAACCCATTCCACTGTCTGTTTGTAAACCGCCTGGCGCTCATCACCCTCTTCACCTACGACACGCTCGACCGCGCTCTCAGACACGCGGGAAACCATTGTGTTGCTCTCGATCGTGTTGTCGCCAAAGTTCCAACCAATGGCAAGAAGACCGCTGAATTCAACTTCGTTTTTGATGCTTTGGTACTTAAAGTTGTCGAGAATTTCTCCGGTGGGCGTGTAGGAATTACGCACGCCGTTGTCGCGCTGGCTCCACGAGTTGGAGAAGTTGGCCGCCGCGAAATAACCGATTTCATGGTCGCCTAAGTAGAACAGATCGCCGTAGTCCAAACCCAGGTCGGTATCGGGTGTAGCGGTACCGATCTCCAGATCAAAATCGTCTTTCAGTATGACGGCACCCAATCGGCGCAACTCCCCCTCGATGCTGTCATTGATCTCAAATGTGGTGCCGTTCTTGGAGTCTTCTGCGACACCCAAGTCTAGGATCTTGGCGATGGCTTTGATCGTCGCAGGTTCTGCTCGCTCGGTTGCGTCCCAGCCGATAAAATCGAATACATTGTCCACCGGATCTCTGGCTACATCGCTACCTACGAGGCCTGCGATCCCGCCCGTACCGAAGGAGATGCTGCCACCTGGCTCATCAGGGAAGGTTTTGGTATTGATCACCAAGTTGCCGCCAGTGCTTTCACCCGGCATAAAACCCAAAAAGGTCTTTTTAATATCGAGCTGACTCACAAAGCTAGAGGGAAAAAGATCGAGCGGAACCGTTCGTTTACTCGGGTCAGTCGACGGTAAGGTAGCTCCGTTCAAAGTCGAGGTGATGTAGCGACCGCCCAAACCGCGAATGAATATGAACTTATCATCCTGCACCGAAATCCCGGGTACACGAACCACCGCGGCTGCCACATCGGCGTCTGAAAAGCGCACCAGCAACTCGTTGTCCATCGTGTCGACGATGCTCGACGTGTCGCGCTCAGAGACTTCCATACCGACCGGGTTGAACGTTCCCATCACGACGACTTCTTCGATCGAGGGCATCGCAATCTCGATGCCGCCCTCATCACCCGGCAAATCAAAACGAATTCCGCGCGTAACGCCGCCCAAGACGCGAACCTGTTTAGCCTCGTCACCCAAGCGAACGGTCAGCAAACCGCGTGGAACGTCAATTTCCGCTCGACCTTGGGCGTTGGTTGATACCGCACCCGACCCCGAAACAAGCACCAACTGGTTTGATGCAGGCTTGCTGCCTTTGCGAACGTTAACGACCAGAGTGCCTTTCGCAACATCGCGCTTCTCTGCCGCGCTCTCTACCGCCGAGAAGACATCGAGAAAATGCTCAATCTGCTGCTCAGAGACGTTTAATACGACGTCCGCGAGCTGTCCGTCGCCCGTAGTGAAACGCAATACTTTCTCTTGGCCATCCACTCTCAGGATGAGCACCTGCCCCCCCGCTGACAAATCCAGCAGGAGCGAGCCATCGGCACCGGTCACACCAGCCGGCGATCCGTTCAATATCGCCTCTGCGCCGGCAAGTGCACCGTCCGCGTCGTAGGCCTGAATCGCGAGTTCATCGTCGGCCCAAGCAGCGCCTACGCCCGCCGTTAACGCTAAAGCCAGCGCAGATCGCCGAAAGCTCGCCAAATTTGCCATTTTCACCCCTTCACAGTTTGTGTGCCGCCGGTGACCCACCGACCTCTCATGCGCACATCCTAGTCTTGAATTACTACAGAACTGTGAATTGGTGACTTTGTTTCCATGTGCGACAGGGTTTCAAAAGTAGTCGCAAGATACTGATTTAAATAGTTATTCTAATTTCTGCAAAATCGGTTTCATGACGGTTTTGTTACATCGTTGAAACTTTTTAACAATCACCCTAGGGCAAAGCCCGGATTACGTATAAGCGGGGTATAGATAACAAACGAATGCAGGAGAACCCGTCTAGGCTCCGGCCTCAAGAAGTGCTGCAGACTCAAGCTTATGGGACACTAAGCTCAGATTACCGTCGAAATCCTGCACCAAAGCCGTGCAATTCTCGACCCACTCGCCGTCGTTGCAGTAGACGATACCATCGACCTCGGAGACCGACGGAAAGTGCACATGCCCGCAAATAGCAAATAAGCCCATCGAAGCCCTCTCAACGAGCCAGCTCCCTGACCGCATCTTGGTAGCGGCGTATGGCAAGCTCGGCTTGCGCCACGTTCGACTTAGCCCAGCGAGCCACGGACCAATAGGGTAAACCAAATCGCTCCCAGATTCCGTTAATCAACGTAGTGATCGCCATCAGTGAATCGTAGGCGATATCGCCGATCCAACGATTCAAGCGCTCATAATGACCATAGCGCAACCGATGCCCAAGGCGATATTTACCTATGAAAGATGAGCCAAGAAACGATCGAGCGCATTGCCGAAGATCATGCGGTCGCGCGCCGAGAGGGGAGGCGGCCCACCCGTATGCTCACCTGAGCTGCGCATGGTTTCCATAAAATCGCGCATGTTCAGACGGCTCTTTATGTTGGCCGAACTCAGGGTCTCACCGCGCAAATTAATGACCTTACCACCCTTTGTGATGACCTCATCGGCCAGTGGAATATCGTTACTAATAACCAGATCACCCGGTTGGCACTGCTCGACTATGTAGTCATCCGCGACGTCAAAACCGCTGCTCACCTGAACAGCACTCACCCACTCAGAGCGCGAAATACCTAAATTATGGTTTGCTACAAAGGTGGTGGTTATCTTTACGCGCTGCGCCGCTTTGATGATGATATCGCGCATGGGGCGCGGGCAGGCATCGGCATCAACCCAAATTCGGCGGTTCTGACTCACACTCTTGCTCCTTAAGCATCTCGGCCGCCATCTTGGGCGCGACCCAGACCGAGGTCAAGAGTAAGAGCGATACCGGTACGGCCGTTATGACAATAAACGACTGCAAGGCACCGACCCCACCCGCACCGATTACCACGAGGATCATGGCGATTACACCCATCATCACACCCCAAAAAACGCGCAGCGCCGTGCTTGGGTGCTCATGGCCGGTCATGGCCATGGAAATGGCGTAGGTCATTGAATCACCCGTGGTCGCCACAAACACGGTGGTCAAAACAAGAAACAAAATGGAAATAATGAAGCCGTAGGGCAGTTGCTGCGTTATGGCCAGCAAGGCCGCTGGCAGATTAAATCCCTCGAAGGCCTCGGAGACCGAGCCAGGCTGCGCCACCTCGTAGCCGATGCCCGCCCCGCCGATAATGGAGAACCAAACGGTGGTAACCAGCGGCGCCATAATACTTAAAATCAGAACGAGCTCGCGCAGAGTTCGCCCTTTTGAAATACGTGCTACGAAGATCGCCATCATGGGGCCGTAACCAATAAACCAACCCCAGAAGAAGACCGTCCAGGATTCGAGCCATACTGTGTCTGCCCGAAAGGTGGCCATACCGACCATGTCGGTCAAATACACCCCCAAGCCTTCCACGTAGTGATCGGCGATAAAGGCCGTTGGACCTAGCAGCAGCACATAGGCCATCAGCAAAATACCCAGGACCACATTAAAACTGCTCAGAACTTGTATACCACGCGTGACGCCCGTCACCGCAGATAAGGTGTAAATCGCAATAAGACCCGATACGACCAAGAGCTGGGTCACCACGCCATCGGCAATACCAAACAGAGCGGCTAGGCTATAGCTCATCTGCAAACCCAGAAAACCGATTGGCCCAACCGTACCTGCAATCACCGCGATAATAGAAAACGCATCTATCGCACCACCAACAAAACCGTGCAATACCCGATCGCCAAAGACAGGGTATAGCAGTGTCCGGGGCTTGAGGGGCAAACCCTTGTGGTAGTGTAAATGCATTAATGTAATGGCCGAGAGACTCCCCAGCACCGTCCAGGCCAAAAAGCCCCAGTGCATGAAACTTTGCGCGAGTGCGGCCGATGCCTGCTGCGATTGATTTAAACCCGCACCAAAATAAGGAGGCGTATTTAAAAAATGCGCTACCGGTTCTGCAGCCGCCCAGAAAACGCCGCCGCCAGCGAGCAGCGTGCACATAATGATCGCGACCCACTTGAAGTTTGAGATCTCAGGTTCAGTGCCGCCCAGCCGAGACCGCCCTGTTCGACCCACAGCCAATACCAGCGCGACAATAAAAGAAGCCAGCAACAGCAGCTGCCAAAAAGCACCGAACACGTTTGAAGCCCAATGCGCCCCCGCACGAACGAGCGCACCTAACCAATCCATGTCCACTATCGCCAGAACCACGAAGGCCAGCATAAAGCCGGCGCTCACGGCAAAGACCGACGTATCTACCCCTTTGAATAGCCCTTTGTCGCAGTTCGTATCTTCCATTTAGCCCCCTTTACCCCTCGCTGACAGTGCCACGTAATTCCGTGAGCCGCCAGTCTTACCTGCACTCTTATTTTATGTTTTTTTATCGATCAAATTGGATAGCGCTCTAATACCGGTTCCAATGCGCTCTTGAGCGGATCAAGGTAGGCCTCAAAATTACGCCACTGATCGACCCCTGATTTGTAAATCGGCTGACGCACTTGTTCCGAACTCGGTGTGCGTATCGACCGCTCTGTTTTGTAATACTCCAAGCACGCCGATTCGAATGGCAAACCGCAGAAGTCCAAAATGCGGCGCACCTGCGTTTCTAAATCCGCTACGACCTCCTCGTACTGAACTCGCAGCACAAATCCCGGTAAGGCAGTATCCCAATGATCCATTAGATCAACATAGTCGCGATAGTATTGCCCAATTTCTTTCAAACCGTAGGTGAACTCCTGCCCCTCTGCAAATAGCTGTTTGTAACCACTGAAACAGCAGGCCATCGGGTGTCGGCGCGCATCGATGACTTTGGCGTTAGGCAAAATCGTTTTGATCAAGCCGATATGGCGAAAATTGTTGGGCATTTTATCGATGAAGAACGCGCCTTTACCTCGGTGAATGACCGTTTCACGAATATACTCTTCACCCAGGGTTCGGCATTGCTCTTCGCTCAACTCACCTAGCACCTTAGGATATTTTGGCTCCTCGTAGGTCATTCTGCGGCCATCGAGCCGGTGCGCAATTGCGGGAATATTTTGAAGTTCGAGCGTTCCATCTACCTCTGAATGCGACGAAAGTATCTGCTCAAGTAAGGTAGATCCGGCTCTAGGTAAGCCGACAATAAAAATGGGCGCAGGATCGGGGCAACCATGTCCCTCGCGCAGAGCGAAGTAGCTCTGATCACAATGCGCTTTTTGTAGCTCAAGCTGATGCGTCATTCGATCCGCGCTGTACGCCGCGTCGTCCCGCTTTAAGCTGTTGCCGCGCTCATAAAACTCAGCGGCTGTTTCGAAGTCTTTGCGATCCTCGAATGCTTTACCCAGTGCAAAGCAAAAGTGAATGCGGTCTTCAAGTGGCGTATCGGATGCGCCTTCCTCGAACTTCATGCGCTCGATTTCAAGATCATCAAACCGGTAAGTTTTTAGGTTCGCGAGACTCCAGTAGGCGTCCCCATACTTCGGTCTATGCTGATAGGCACTTCTGTAGGCCGCTATGGCCTCATCAACCCGCCCGATCGTTTTGAGCGCGTGCCCGGTCAGTAAATACAAAGGAGCGCTGCTGGGGTTGCGCGAAGCGATATCTTCATACACCCCGATTGCGTCCTCAAATCGACCAATCGCCACCAATTGATTGGCGTAGGCCGTTCTGAAGCGATCATCACTCGGGCTTTGTTCTAACAATTTTTGCGCTTGCTCTAAGGAGGCAGCGTATTTTTGGCGCTGGTGTAGCACGTTGACGTAATCAAAACGTGCAAAACTGTTATCTGGCTCAAATACAAGCGCGCTCTCCAGTAAAAACTCGGCGTCGTCCAGTATGCTAAGTTTAACCCCGATATCGGCCAGTAAACGCATGCCTTCAACGTGCTTTGGATTCTGCTTTAGAAACTGTCGACATAGATTTTCGGCTTTAAGGAGCTTACCTTCAGCCAAGAAGTTGCGAACACCCAACAAGGCCGGCGGCAAGCTCTGCAGGCGCAGGAACTGCTCTTTCGCGTCATTCACTAAACGCTCATCACCAGCACGTTGTCCCAACTCAATGAGCTGGCGCCAGCTTGCCGCGAGTGAATCGTTGCGCCTTACCGCATCCAGATAGGCAGGAATGGCTTCGCGCCATAAGCCTTGCGCCAAGAGCAAATGTCCGCGTTCTTGATACGCCCGCCCAAAGTCATCCTTATACTCGAGCGCTGCTTTAATCGAGTTTTCTGCCTGCTCAAACTGCTTTAGATAACGCTGACACACCGCCAGGAAATACCAAGCTTCAAATTCTCCTGGATGCGCCTTGAGCAATTCGCGCAAATGTGCAACCGCATCGGGAAATGCACCCTCTTGCATGCATTTCTTAGCTTTTTCCAAAGACAAATCGATCTCTTCTCGAATCGATTGTGTCTCTTGAACTGGCTGTCCCATACTCAAACTCATATCGGATTCAGGTTATTTTTCGTGAAGGCAGAATTCGACCTGCCCTCACGAAAAAAGGCGGGCCATGCCCGCCTGTATCGAATTGTCGCGCGCGCGCAAGTTAGTACTCGTACTTAACTCGCAAGCCGATCGTGCGTGGACGATTGGTCGTCGTGCGCTCAATAAAGTCCTGACGATTGATGTGAATCTCTGCTCGTTCGTCGGATAGGTTGTTCACATACAGCTCAGCACCCCAGCCATCGCCACTGTTCACACCCATCGACGCGTTGAAGATCGAATAAGCGTCTTGGTAGGTGTTTGGCTCTTCCGGTGTATCAACGATCGAGTTCAAAGCCTCGTCTGCGTACTTACCGCTCAGCTGCCAGAACGCATTCAAGCCATTGGCCATATCCCAGGTGTATCGAGCGCGCAGGTTACCCTGAAACTCGGGCGTCAACGGCAAGGGGTTACCTTCGTCTTGAACCACAATCGCAAAGCCGGGATCAACGCTTGTGAGTTCGGTATCGTTAAACGAAGCCGCTCCATAGATCGTCAGGTTCTCCGTAAGCGCCCAAGCAAAATCGAGCTCAACACCCTGGATTTCGGCATCACCACCGTTATCGACCACAGTCAGAATCGAGATATTTTGCGAATCAAACTGACTTACTTGGATGTCTTCCCAATCAATCCAGTAAATCGTACCGTTAATTCTCAAGAGGCCATCATCAAGAGTGGCTTTCCAGCCTAGCTCCATATTTTCGACCGTATCGGACTCGAATACGTAAGGCAGGCAGTAACCAGGGAAGCCCGTTGCCGCATTGGAATTGATCGCAACGTCCGTACCGCACTGAATACCGGTATTGGTCACATTACTCGCACTCGAACTATATTGCCCACCTTTCTGCGCGGCAGCGCGGTTAAATCCACCGGGACGATAGCCTTCTGACACCGTAGCGTAAAGCAAGATGTCAGGCGTCATCTCGTAGCTCAGGGTCACTTTGGTGATGGTGTCATCGGTGGTAAGAGGCTGTAGCTCAGCAAAATTGTACTGATAGTCACGACCTCCGGTGCGATTGGGCCTGATGTCATTGGTAAGATCCGCGTCGTCGATAAATAGCGGCTGGTTTCCATAACGCCAAGCGCCGTAACCGGTAAACCCGTACTCTAAATCGTAATAACGAGCTGAAACAGCCAGGTTCAACTGCTCGGTTATATCAAATGCAATCTCTCCGAATAAAGCAATTTGCTCCTCCGTTCGAGTGTTGTCGTTTCTAAATTGCGTCGCTGGCGTTACTAAACCGCGCGCATTTGCTTCGGACGAATCAAAAGTAGACGACAAGTTTATATCAATCGGAGCCCAGCCTTTCTCTAGCGGGGCGCCATAGTTGAAATTACCGACGTGCAGAATCTCTGAGTCCTCGTAATATACCCCAGCTAAAAACGTCGTTCGCTCATTGAACTCGCCGCTGATTCGCAACTCACTGGTAAATCTCGTTTGCTCGTTATCAATTTTCGCATTATTTGCAGGGGTTCCACATTCGATTACACCCGAGTCTCCACCCATCGTTGGGTCCCAGGTGTATCCCGTCGTGTAACCGTTACTTAACCCGTGGTAGTACGAACCCACCAGATATTCACACTGGTAGCCTGCAATGAATTTACCGATGTTGGTGTAGCCCGTGTAGTCAAGCTTGGCATGTACTTCGCGGTCTAGATAGGCCCCCGTGTAGATCACATCAAGCTCACCCAGCCGACCTTCTAAAGTCCAAGCGAACTGGTCGAAGGAGTCTTCCAACGAGTCTTCGGTAAATCGGCTTACATTAAGATCCCCTTTCTCAGGATCGTAGTCGAATACCCCATCGGTTTTGAGCGTTTGCGTAGTGAACTGCCCCAAAACCGACCAATCATCATTAATAAAATACTTAACGCCTAGGCGCGCACCAGCGTACGAAACGTCATTAAAATCGTCTTCAACCATGTCCGCGTTGTTAGCGATTTTCTTGATAACAGGAACCGTTACACCGCCGGCGCCCACGGTTGTTCCGTTGGCGAAAACCGTACCCTCTGGGTAGAAAACGCTGTCGCCCGGGAAGGCGATATTCACGTTGTTATCCGCTTGGAATGTGCCTTCAACGTTATCAATGTAACCACCGCGGTTATCCGAATAGAATGCGCCGCGAACCGCCAAGGTGTTTTCAATCAAGGGGATGTTGATCATCGCTTCGACTTTATTGCTGTCTTCACCCTTCGCGGTTTGTGAGTATTCAGCAGCAACGTTGGCCTGAAACTCGCTCACAACCGGTTTGTTGGTGATCAATCGCACCGTGCCGGCCTGTGAACTCGCACCGTATAATGTGCCTTGTGGTCCAGGCAGAACCTCGATGCGCTCCATGTCGGATACATAGACGTCTAAGTTTCGACCGCCCGCCGTAATGGGCTGCTCGTCCAAGTACATGGCTACGTTGGGTGCCGAACCCTGAGATTCGGCGACGGTAATATTAATCGCATCTACGGCCGCACCGCGAATGTAAATCTCGTTCTGACCCGGACCACGTCCCCCGCGGTTCACACTGGGCAGGTGCATCACGTAATCTTCAAAGCTGGTTACGTTCTGCTCACGCAGAGACTGCCCTGACATCGCTTGAACGGCGATCGCCACGTCTTGCATGCTCTCGGATTTCTTGGTTGCTGTGACAATCACTTCTTCGAGCATTTGCGCTTGTGTCAGTGCCGATTGCGCTCCAAGCGCCCCAGCAGCGACCACGGACACGACAGCCCGATTGATGATTTTCTTTTGAAACATAGATTGCTCCCTTAGGGTTTCTAATTCACGTCGCTCGGAGCAACAACTCGATAGATTGCTTTCTTGCGGGCAAAACACCACCCGACCAAACGACCACTAGCCCGTGTACCTTACTGAAATTTTAGTTTAAGGTCAAAGTAGTTTTCCGGAGAATCAATCTCGAAACCCCCAACCCCAAACTCAATACGCCTGAAAACCAACCAGAAAATAAGCATAATTACAGCCATTTACGAAAAAATACCACAAAACCGATACAACCAATACCAGAGACATACAACTCATCGCAATAGCACATTCATTCGTCATCAAATTTATTTGACTTTGTAAAACCATAACAGAA
>Ga0255763_1004569_pt1 | contig 11607 bp, 6 predicted proteins | sample 041ome_2_FD_179963 | JGI IMG/M metagenome (GOLD analysis project Ga0255763, IMG submission 179963) | Coastal salt marsh microbial communities from the Groves Creek Marsh, Skidaway Island, Georgia - 041406US metaG (version 2) | ecosystem: Environmental > Aquatic > Marine > Intertidal zone > Salt...
GGGGCAATAAAGTTCCCTTTAGGCCTAAAATAAACAAACATATAACATGGCATTAATTAAAATCAAACAAATTGACGGTTTACAGACTGACTTAAATGCACTTGAAGGTGTTGACTCAACCCAGTCTACAGCTATTGCTAACCTAGAAGCAGTTGACTCAACCCAGTCTACAGCTATCTCTAACCTTGAAGGTGATGTAGCAGACTTAGCAACAGTTGACTCAACTCAGTCTACAGCTATCTCTAACCTTGAAGGCGATGTAGCAGACTTAGCAACAGTTGACTCAACTCAGTCTACAGCTATCTCTAACCTTGAAGGCGATGTAGCAGACTTAGCAACAGTTGACTCAACTCAGTCTACAGCTATCTCTAACCTTGAAGGTGATGTAGCAGACCTAGCAACAGTTGACTCAACTCAGTCTACAGCTATCTCTAACCTTGAAGGTGATGTAGCAGACTTAGCAACAGTTGACTCAACTCAGTCTACAGCTATTGCTAACCTAGAAGCAGTTGACTCAACTCAGTCTACAGCTATCTCTAACCTTGAAGGTGATGTAGCAGACCTAGAAGCAGTTGACTCAACTCAATCTACGGCTATCGCTGGTCTTGAAGCATCTGTTACTTCTATCGAGTCTGCATTTGTTAAAGATCCATTTGGAATCGAAACATTCCCAGCTCCAGTGACGGCAGCAGACACTGTTGCTTCAATTAGCCTTGCAGGTTCAATTGAAGATGCAGTTAACGGTAACATCGTATCAGTATCTGTAAACGGTGTTGTACTAGCTGCTAACTCTTCACTAGGTACTGCTGGTCAAGAAGGTTACAATGTAACTGGCGCACAGGCTGTTTCTATTAGACTTGGCTACGCTCTAGATGCAAATGATGAGATCTTCATCAAATACGTAACTGCGTAATCTTAAAATAATTTTATATTATTTTTATCGAAGGGGGCTATTAGCCCCCTTCTTTGTTTGATAAATACAATAAAGACATACTAATCCATGAAAATAGGAATAACTATAGGTATTCAAAAACCAAATGATAGCATGTATAAAAACGGCGTCAACATGAACGCTATTTTTTTACAGAAAACTCTTTCTAATCTAGGGAATACTGCTATTTTATTAGATACCTCACAAGTAATAAAGGGTGATTATCAAGGACAAGTTCCATGGAACACTAAAGAACACCCTACTGAAAATTACTGGAAAGTATATCAGGATATGGATGTTATCATTCAACTAGGTACAAGCTTACCTAAAGAACATATACAAAAAATTAAGGAGCTAGATGTTAATAAAAAAATCGTAGGGTACAAATGTGGAAATGATTATGTAATTGACATGGAAAGATCAATCCACCCAAAAGAAGATAACCCACATATAGTATGGGACACTATGGTAGATCAAATATGGTATGTTCCACAACAAGCTTATCAAAACCAAGATTACTATGAAACCATATATCGATTAGATTCAAAGGATGTTTTTGCAGTTCCATTTGTATGGGATCCTATGTTTATAAATGCTGAGGATAGAAAAAGAAAGTATGAACCTAGCCCGAATAAGAGATTATGTGTTTATGAGCCAAATATGAATGTAATAAAATATGCTAAAATACCTATCATGATAGCAGAAAGATCTTATCGTTCTGGCTATAACTTCGATAAAATAAACATATACTCGGGAGATAGGCTTATGAAAAATAGCTATGTTAAGAGTAAACATGGATGGCTTAACTATTTAAACCTAGTACATTATGATAAGGACAGGGATAACGCCACAAAAATAGCATTTCATAATAAGTTTAAAGTAACAGATATATTATATTTCAACGACGTTGTTATTTCACACCAGTGGGCAAATCCACTTAACTACGCATATTTAGATGCTATGTATTTTGAATACCCTTTAATACACAACGCGGAGCTTATACAAGATGCTGGTTATTATTATCCTGATTTTAAGATAGGTGAAGGTTCTAAACTTCTTAATTGGGTAATTGATAATCACGACAAACCAGAAAACATAGAAGCATACAGATTACGCAACTCAGGTGTCATAGAAAGATACACTGTTAACAACCCAGGTGTACTCAACTCATACAGCATGTTACTTCAGGATTTAGTAAATAATATTTCTAAAGATAGAACTTATGATTGGAAAACAAATACAGTAAAATGAAAGTAAGTTTTATCATGCAAGCATATCTTGGAAAATATCCAGGATCTAGATCTAATGCCGACAAAAAATTCTTAAGAGCAGTTCAATCTTTTATAGATCAAAATAATAAAAATTCAGAACTTATTATTGTCAGCGATGGTTGTGATATAGTTCATAGATTGTATTTTGAACACTTTAAACAAAATGATAGAATAAAATATGCATTCATAGATAAAGACACACCAAAGATGTATGAAGAAAATAGTGGAAATTACTATTATAGAGGATTCCCTAGACAAATAGGAATTGAATTAGCAGATGGAGATATAATTGCATATATGGACAGTGACGATTATTTAATGAACTATGCAGTAGATAACATTTCAATATTTTGGAAAGGAGCTTTTAAAGCAGGGATAGATGCTAAATGGGCCTTAGTTAACTCTTGGGTAGATCATTCTTCAGTGGAGCTTAAATCTAAATATGAGGATAGAGATATGTTTACTATAAAAGAAAATATAGAAATACCCGGGATAGAAAGTACATGGTCCATTATTGAAGCAACAGATCCTTCTTTTACAACAACAGCAACATGGGCAATAACTCATATTAGAGAAGGAATAAATGTTAGATGGAAAGACGTATATGGCCCTGCCGGTATTTCTGAAGATAAGGTTTTTGCTCAAGCCTTAGCAAAAAAATGGCCAGGTAATGTACATGGATTTACATTTAAGGGAGAGTACTATGTTAGATTGCACTGCCATGATATAGGCACTGAAAATAATTGGGATTATTAAAAATAGAATGTATAAAATGAATCTAGTAGATTATGACAATATTAAATTTATAGAGGTTTATGGTTTAAGACGTAGCGGAAACCATGCAATACTAACATGGTTAATTAATAATTTAAACACAGAGGAGTCAAATAATTACGAACCTGCTTATCTGATAGCACCGACCCCTGAACTGGGTTTTATATCACAGTATCTTGGTGATGTTATACATATTAATGACGTAGGTAGCAATTGGGCCTTAAATAACGGTAAATACCTAAATGGATTAATAGACGCATATGTTTCCATCGGTATGAAAACAGTAATACTATCATACGAGGATAGGCCGTACAATGCGTCTTTTTTAAACGTTGGGTATTCTTTCCTAAAAAACAGTACAAAAATAGTTATCACAAGAGATATAAAAAGTATATTTGCAAGTAGGGTTATGGGAGGTCATTCATTTTTCAACATTAATAAAACTATATTAGAAACGTGGTTAAAAAATGAAAATAGCGACTGTACTAAAATTAGATATGAAGATTGGTTAACATCAAGATCGTATAGAGATGACACCAGCACAAACCTAGGTCTACAAAACATAGATATAACACATATTGTTTCAACTGCAGGTGGTGGTAGCTCATTCAAAGATCAAACAACCGGGCTAATAGATAAAGATAAACTTTTGAATAGATATAAATCTTTTGAATTTACAAAAGAAGTTCAGGATTTATTAAATTCACCGGAAGTAATTCAAAAGAGAAAAGAAATAGGGTATATTTAAGGTATACATTAAATTGTATCATATCCAAAAGACTTACAGTAAAGATTAAGCTTTCTTTTAGTATTCACAGATAGATCACCAAATTCTACTATCATTTCTTCCCAAGATGGGTGTTTTCTAGTATTTTGTTTTTTGCCAATAATTTCATCTGACCACTCTAGTTCAATACCATTATCCTTTAGATAATTAAATAATAACTCGGATTCGTCTTCAATTCTGTAAATTAGATCAGGCTTTATTCCCAAAATAATTTTATTCCATTTATATAAAGAGTCAATTGCTTTTGCAATTTTATTGGAACCTATAATAGGAACCTTTTTATTTCTAAACTTTTCAGATGCATTACCAACGTCTTCGGTATAGACAATTGAAGGTATACTCTGCTTTGGATCTCTAACACAGTAAATGATATGCTGCCAATTCCAACCCTTAAGATCTACATCTTGCCATAAAGATTTACCGGTAGCCAGACTCCAGTCTACCGTGCCATCTTTACCCATCTCCTCATGATTAACATCAAGGCCCCAACTCTGCAATAACTTAGCCGTATAACCGGTGCCAGTCCTTGGATGCCCCAAGCCCAAGATTAACTTTTGCTTAGCAGCCTTTTTAGCCCTTAGCTCTTTAATCATTGTGAGGTTCTTGAGATAATTCTGAAGTATCTTAGCCTTATCTTCTTCAACAGCATGATAAAACTGCCATGCTAAAGATGAAGTCTCCTTAGAGATCTTCTGTTCAAGTTCTATGGCATTCTCTTGAATCTGTTCTAGCATATCATCTGCTTCAGCCGGTAATTCCACACCTAACTTAATCGCGACAATAATCATCAAAGCCCAGTTCTTATCATCATGCGCCTCAATTGCCTGATTATAGAGTTCAGCAATCCTAATCCTCTCCGCATCACTTACATCAGCCCCTAATTTATCCGGATGACACTTAATGATAACTTTACGAAAAAGTTTTTTTAACTCAGCATCAGAAGCTGATTCTTCGTGCTGCTCTTCATCTTCTTCAGCCTCTTCTGTAGTAAAATCAGACTCTAAAATATTATCAGGCTTATTAGCATGGATTTCCCTAGACATTTCTTGATTTGCAGACTGGCTGATCTCTTTTACATCTTGCCAATCCTCAAGCAGGAATTCATATTTTCTAATAAGTCTTTGGAGTTGTATATTCATATATTAAGCATGCTGATTTGGATATATATTCCAAACCAAAAATCCGCTCTTTAAATATTGCGGCTAACTTGTCTATTGGCTAGTTGTGCCCGTGATATATAAAAGGAACAGAAAAAGCATTAGAAAATAAAAATATCGTTAGATGTCAAAGATTAGAATTAAACAGATTAGTGAATTCGGCGTCACGTCACCAAACCAGGGTGATTATTTAGCCTATAATTCAACATCAGGTCAATTTGAAAACCAACCAGCACCATTAGACGGAACAAGCGGTTCCAGTGGTACGAGTGGTATTGGAGGTAACTCATTCTTCTATAACTACACAACAACAAGCCCTACCCTATTAACACCAGGTGAAGCGACAACAAATAGTAATGGCAACTGGGCTTCAGCAACAGTAATTTACTATAACAAGAAAGACAATAACAGTACAGAATTGGGCTCATTCTGGGGCGGATTGGGAGCAGGCAGTGTACTTAAGATATATGCTAATGCGACGACATATGTTTACGAAATAAATTCTACACCAACAGTAAATAACAATATTTACGCAGTTAGTGTTATGCATCAGACCGGTAGTAGTGCACCAACATTGCCAGATGAATTACTTACAGAGGTAACATCAGTAGGACAAGCAGGTACGAGCGGTTCATCCGGTACTAGTGGTTCTTCAGGAACTTCAGGCTCATCTGGAACAAGTGGAAGCTCAGGTACAGATGGTACAGACGGAACTTCAGGATCAAGCGGTACAAGCGGTTCTTCAGGAACAGACGGAACAGACGGAACAAGCGGTTCTTCAGGAACAGACGGAACAGACGGAACAAGCGGTTCTTCAGGAACAAGTGGTTCAAGTGGAACAAGCGGTTCTTCAGGAACAGACGGAACAGACGGAACAAGCGGTTCTTCAGGAACAGACGGAACAAGTGGTTCTTCAGGAACTTCAGGTTCAAGCGGTACAGACGGAACAGACGGTACAAGTGGTTCTTCAGGAACAAGCGGTTCTTCAGGAACTTCAGGCTCATCAGGAACTTCAGGCTCATCTGGAACTTCAGGCTCATCTGGAACAGACGGAACAGACGGAACTTCAGGTAGCTCAGGAACAAGTGGTTCTTCAGGAACAAGCGGTTCTTCAGGAACTTCAGGCTCATCAGGAACTTCAGGCTCATCTGGAACTTCAGGCTCATCTGGAACTTCAGGCTCATCTGGAACAGACGGAACAGACGGAACTTCAGGTAGCTCAGGAACAAGTGGTTCGAGTGGAACAGATGGTACAGACGGAACTTCAGGCTCATCTGGAACTAGCGGTTCTTCGGGCACTTCAGGCTCAAGCGGAACTTCAGGCAGTTCAGGTACAGACGGTACAGACGGTACAAGTGGTTCTTCAGGAACAGATGGTACGGACGGAACAAGTGGTTCTTCAGGAACAGACGGTACAAGTGGTTCTTCAGGAACAGATGGTACAGACGGAACTTCAGGCTCATCTGGAACTAGCGGTTCTTCAGGAACAGACGGTACAGACGGAACAAGTGGTTCTTCAGGAACAAGTGGTTCTAGCGGAACAGATGGTACAGACGGAACAAGTGGTTCTTCAGGAACTTCAGGCTCAAGTGGAACTAGCGGTTCTTCGGGCACTTCAGGCTCAAGCGGAACTTCAGGATCTTCAGGAACAGACGGAACAGACGGTACTTCAGGAAGCTCAGGTACTTCAGGCAGCTCAGGAACAAGCGGTTCAAGCGGTACAGACGGAACAGACGGTACTTCAGGAAGCTCAGGTACTTCAGGCTCAAGCGGTACAGACGGAACAGACGGTACTTCAGGAAGCTCAGGTACTTCAGGCAGCTCAGGAACAAGCGGTTCAAGCGGTACAGACGGTACAGACGGAACAAGCGGTTCAAGCGGTACTTCAGGATCTTCAGGAACAGATGGTACGGACGGTACAAGTGGTTCTTCAGGAACAGATGGTACGGATGGTACTTCAGGTTCAAGCGGAACAGATGGAACGGACGGTACTTCAGGATCTTCAGGAACAGATGGTACGGACGGTACAAGTGGTTCTTCAGGAACAGATGGTACAGATGGTACTTCAGGTTCAAGCGGAACATCTGGAACAAGCGGCACTAGCGGTTCATCTGGTAATGATGGTAATACTGCTGTATGGGAGCTTTCATCTACGCAGAATTCAATTCCAGCTAGCGGGCTTTTCTCAGTTAATAATTTAGCTGATTTAAGTTTAGTAACCAATATTAAAATAAATGAAACAGATAAAAATCCAGGAATTAATAGAGAAGGTTACTTTGAAAAACTAGGTAATGGATCTATAATTACTATATCTTATAATACAAACTCATTCTTCTACGAAATAATAGGTTCGATTAATAACGCAGGTTACTTTGAGTTCACTGTAGCCTTTTTAAGTGGAATCAGTATTGCAGGTTCAACTGGATCTGATTACTATGTTAAGTTCGATAGCGTAGGTGTATCTGGAACTAGTGGTTCTAGCGGAACTTCTGGCTCTTCAGGAACAAGTGGTTCTAGCGGAACTTCAGGTTCTTCAGGAACAGATGGTACAGATGGTACTTCAGGTTCTTCAGGAACAGATGGAACGGATGGTACTTCAGGTTCAAGCGGAACAGATGGAACGGACGGTACTTCAGGATCTTCAGGAACAAGTGGTTCTAGCGGAACTTCTGGCTCTTCAGGAACAAGTGGTTCAAGCGGAACTTCTGGCTCTTCAGGAACAGACGGTACGGACGGTACTTCAGGTAGCTCAGGAACAAGTGGTTCTAGCGGAACTTCTGGCTCTTCAGGAACAGATGGTACGGACGGAACAAGTGGTTCTTCAGGAACAGATGGAACGGATGGTACTTCAGGCTCAAGTGGAACAGACGGCACTGATGGTACTTCAGGATCTTCAGGAACAAGTGGTTCTTCAGGAACAGACGGTACAGACGGAACAAGTGGTTCTTCAGGAACAAGCGGATCATCTGGAACTTCAGGTAGTTCAGGTACATCTGGTTCTTCAGGAACAGACGGTACAGATGGTACTTCTGGTTCTTCAGGAACAAGTGGCTCATCTGGAACAAGCGGTTCTTCAGGAACAGATGGTACGGATGGTACTTCAGGAAGCTCGGGTACAGACGGAACTGATGGAACAAGTGGTTCAAGCGGTACTTCTGGATCTTCAGGAACAAGTGGTTCAAGTGGAACAGACGGAACTGATGGAACAAGTGGTTCATCTGGAACAAGCGGAAGCTCAGGTACGGATGGTACAGACGGAACATCAGGTTCATCTGGAACAAGCGGATCTTCAGGAACTTCAGGTTCAAGCGGTACTTCTGGATCTTCAGGAACAGATGGAACAGACGGAACAAGCGGCTCAAGCGGTACAGACGGTACAGACGGAACAAGCGGCTCATCTGGAACAAGTGGTTCAAGCGGTACTTCTGGATCTTCAGGAACAGATGGAACAGACGGAACAAGCGGCTCAAGCGGTACAGACGGTACAGACGGAACAAGTGGCTCATCTGGAACAAGTGGTTCAAGCGGTACAGACGGAACTGACGGAACAAGCGGTTCTTCAGGTACTTCTGGATCTTCAGGAACAGATGGAACAGATGGAACAAGCGGTTCTTCAGGTACTTCTGGTTCTTCAGGAACAGATGGAACAGATGGTACTTCAGGTAGTTCAGGAACAAGTGGTTCATCAGGAACTTCAGGTAGTTCAGGAACAGATGGAACAGACGGTACTTCAGGTAGTTCAGGAACAAGTGGTTCATCAGGAACTTCAGGCAGCTCAGGAACAGACGGAACAGACGGAACTTCTGGTTCAAGCGGAACAAGCGGTTCTTCAGGTACTTCTGGTTCTTCAGGAACAGATGGAACAGACGGAACAAGTGGCTCATCTGGAACTTCAGGTTCAAGTGGAACAAGTGGCTCATCTGGAACAGACGGTACAGATGGAACTTCTGGCTCATCTGGAACTTCAGGCTCAAGCGGAACAGACGGAACAGATGGAACAAGTGGTTCTTCAGGAACAGACGGTACAGACGGAACAAGTGGCTCAAGCGGTACAGACGGAACTGACGGAACAAGTGGTTCTTCAGGAACAAGTGGAAGCTCAGGTACAGACGGAACAAGTGGCTCATCTGGAACAAGTGGTTCAAGCGGTACAGACGGAACTGACGGAACAAGCGGTTCTTCAGGTACTTCTGGTTCAAGTGGTACTGATGGAACGGATGGAACAAGTGGTTCTTCTGGTACTTCAGGTTCAAGCGGAACTTCAGGCAGCTCTGGAACAGACGGTACTTCTGGTTCAAGCGGAACTTCAGGCTCATCTGGAACTTCAGGCTCAAGCGGAACTTCAGGCTCATCTGGAACAGACGGTACAGATGGAACTTCTGGCTCAAGCGGAACAAGTGGCTCAAGCGGTACAGACGGAACCGATGGAACAAGTGGTTCTTCTGGTACTTCAGGCTCAAGCGGAACTTCAGGTAGTTCAGGTACAGACGGAACAGACGGAACAAGCGGTTCATCAGGAACAAGCGGTTCTTCAGGAACAAGCGGTTCTTCAGGTACTTCTGGATCTTCAGGTACAGATGGAACAGACGGAACAAGCGGTTCTTCAGGAACAAGCGGTTCTTCAGGAACAAGCGGTTCTTCAGGAACAAGCGGTTCTTCAGGTACTTCTGGATCTTCAGGTACAGATGGAACAGACGGAACAAGCGGTTCTTCAGGAACAAGCGGTTCTTCAGGTACTTCTGGATCTTCAGGAACAGACGGAACAGACGGAACAAGCGGTTCAAGCGGAACTTCAGGCTCATCTGGAACGGATGGTACAGACGGAACAAGCGGTTCAAGTGGTACAGATGGAACAGATGGAACTTCAGGCTCAAGCGGAACAGACGGTACAGACGGTACTTCTGGATCTTCAGGAACTTCAGGCTCAAGTGGTACAGACGGAACAGATGGAACTTCGGGTTCTTCAGGAACAAGCGGTTCTTCAGGAACTTCAGGCTCAAGTGGTACAGACGGAACCGATGGAACAAGCGGATCTTCAGGAACTTCAGGTTCAAGCGGAACTTCTGGTTCTTCAGGAACAAGCGGAAGCTCAGGTACAGATGGAACTTCAGGAAGCTCAGGCACGAGCGGATCTTCAGGAACAAGTGGCTCTTCTGGAACAAGTGGAAGTTCAGGAACAGACGGAACCGATGGAACAAGCGGATCTTCAGGAACTTCAGGTTCAAGCGGAACTTCTGGTTCTTCAGGAACAGATGGTACAGACGGAACAAGCGGATCTTCAGGAACTTCAGGTTCAAGCGGAACTTCTGGTTCTTCAGGAACAGATGGTACAGACGGAACAAGCGGTTCAAGCGGAACTTCTGGTTCTTCAGGAACAGACGGAACCGATGGTACTTCAGGCAGTTCAGGAACAAGTGGTTCTTCAGGAACTTCAGGCTCATCTGGAACAGACGGAACAGACGGAACTTCAGGTAGTTCAGGAACAAGTGGTTCTTCAGGAACAGATGGTACGGACGGTACCTCAGGAAGCTCAGGTACTTCAGGCAGCTCAGGAACAAGTGGTTCTTCAGGAACTTCAGGCTCATCTGGAACAGACGGAACAGATGGAACAAGCGGTTCATCAGGAACAAGTGGTTCTTCAGGAACTTCAGGCTCAAGCGGAACAGACGGAACAGACGGAACAAGCGGTTCATCAGGAACAAGCGGTTCATCAGGAACAAGCGGTTCAAGCGGAACAAGCGGTTCTTCAGGAACTGATGGTACAGATGGTACTTCAGGCAGTTCAGGAACAAGTGGTTCTTCAGGAACTTCAGGCTCAAGCGGAACAGACGGAACAGACGGAACAAGCGGTTCTTCAGGAACTTCAGGCTCATCTGGAACAGATGGAACAGACGGAACAAGCGGTTCATCAGGAACTTCAGGCTCATCTGGAACAGATGGAACAGACGGAACTTCAGGTTCAAGTGGAACAAGTGGTTCAAGCGGAACAGATGGAACAGACGGAACTTCAGGTTCAAGTGGAACAAGTGGTTCAAGCGGAACAGACGGAACAGACGGAACTTCAGGTAGTTCAGGAACAAGTGGTTCTTCAGGAACAGATGGTACGGACGGTACCTCAGGAAGCTCAGGTACTTCAGGAAGCTCAGGTACTTCAGGCAGCTCAGGAACAAGTGGTTCTTCAGGAACAGATGGAACAGACGGAACTTCAGGCAGTTCAGGAACAAGTGGTTCTTCAGGAACTTCAGGCTCATCTGGAACAGATGGTACAGACGGAACATCAGGTAGCTCAGGAACATCTGGTTCTTCAGGAACAAGCGGAACTTCAGGCTCAAGCGGAACAGACGGAACAGACGGAACAAGTGGTTCTTCAGGAACTTCAGGTTCTTCAGGAACTTCAGGCTCAAGCGGAACTTCAGGCTCAAGCGGAACAGACGGAACAGACGGAACAAGTGGTTCTTCAGGAACTTCAGGTTCTTCAGGAACTTCAGGCTCTTCAGGAACAGATGGAACAGATGGAACAAGCGGTTCTTCAGGAACTTCAGGTTCAAGTGGAACAAGTGGTTCAAGCGGAACAGACGGAACAGACGGAACAAGTGGTTCTTCAGGAACTTCAGGCTCAAGCGGAACTTCAGGCTCAAGCGGAACAGACGGAACAGACGGAACTTCAGGCTCAAGCGGAACAAGTGG